>Ga0114996_10006496_pt1 | contig 13444 bp, 14 predicted proteins | sample ArcticOcean_MG_C_4_FD_87039 | JGI IMG/M metagenome (GOLD analysis project Ga0114996, IMG submission 87039) | Marine microbial communities from western Arctic Ocean - ArcticOcean_MG_CB4_134 | ecosystem: Environmental > Aquatic > Marine > Oceanic | place: Arctic Ocean: Canada Basin | collected... | reverse complement strand
GGTGATGCTGGAAAATTATCTACATACGGTCCATCAAAACTAACTTGCAGTTCTGGTGTATTTGATTCTAAATGGGTTATTTTAGTTGAAGGAAGAGCTGATGTGATTAATCTTCTAAGATCTGGGTTTGATAATGTATTGGCAATTGAAGGTGCAAAAATTGATGAATCAATAAAAGAATTATGTAATTCAAAAGATTCAGTTGTTGCATTCCTTGATGGTGATAGAGCAGGTGGATTTATTCTAAAAGAACTCAAATCAGTTGTTACCCTTGATTATGAATTACAAGCAGACACTGGTGTTGAAGTAGAAGAATTAACTCCTCAAAGAGTTGATGAAATTCTAAGACCTATTGCTGATGAAATCAAAAATGGAAAACCTGCACCAACATTGAAAAGCGAAGATGATCAACCAATTGCAAATTTAGCATCAGAGATTTTCCCAAATCTCAATGAAACCCTTGAGGCTGTTGCATTAGACGATGCTAAAAATGAAATTTTTAAAGTTCCAATTAGTGAAGTTGTAAGTAAACTATCATCACAATCTGGAATAAAATATCTCATCTTAGATGGAATAATTACTCAAAGACTATTAGAAGGTGCTAAAAACGCAGGTGTAAAATGTTTAATTGGACATAGAGTTGCAAAATTATCTAACGATAATGATGTTATCTTGAAAACATTTGGTGACTTAGGCGTATCTTAGGATTTTTAATGACTGAATTAAAAATTCAGCATATCTTAACTCTCTCTTATTTATTATCTAAAGGAGCAAAACACAACTATGTTACAATTACCACCTCTTCACTTGGAAAAAATATAAAAAAATCCCAACAAGCTGCATCTAAACACCTTCTTGAACTAGAACAAAATCAATTCATCGAACGAATAATCAGTGGAAGAAAAGTTTCAATTAAAATTACTGATAATGGATTTTCTGAAATGGTAAAACTTTCAACAATATTACAAAAAAGTTTAGATTCTTTTCCATCTCATGTTGAGATAACTGGAACCTTGGTGTCTGGAATTGGTGAAGGTGCATACTATATGGGATTAAAAGGATATACAACACAATTCAAATCTAAAATTGGGTATGTTCCATTTCCTGGAACTCTTAATGTCAGAATAGATCAAAAAAAACATCAAGAGGCAATTAAACAATTTGTGAATTTAAATGGAATTAAAATACAAAGTTTTTCTGATGGTAAGCGAACATATGGTTGGGTAAAATGTTTTCCAGCAAAATTAAATAATTCAATTAGTTGTAATTTGATCTTACTTGAACGAACTCATCATGATAATTCTGTAGTTGAATTAATTTCAAAAACATGTTTAAGAAAAACTGCAAAATTAAAAGAAGGCTCAAAAATTACTATTAAAATTATGATTAATTCCTAAATACCATGAATTGAATCCCCATATTCTTCTTTGATATCTGAACTGGAACTTTTTGGAATTGGAGATTGTAATCTTGCAACTCTGGCATTTAGATTAATTCTATTACATCCTTCAGTTATGAATTTCTCTTGATGAATTTGATCATAACCTAATGCTATGGTTTGTGGTCTAACCTTATTTACTGTCTTGAAAATATCCTCCTCTTGCCCGATTAAACACAGATCTACCATTGTGAGTGAATTCACTAGTTCTTTTCTTTGTTCTTGAGAATGTAATGGATTTTTCTTCTTCATTTTTATTGCTGTGTTATCTGTTGCGACAACAACAACCAAAATATCGCCTAATGCTTTAGCTGCATTTAGTGTAGATATGTGACCTGGATGAATAATGTCAAAAACCCCTCCTGCTAGTACTACATGTAAAGAATCTCTTCCTATTTCACTAAGTGAGCATCTATCTTCATTAACTAATTGATTTTTGATCATTTCATCAATTTTTGAATTGACGATATCTTCTGAAATTATACTTTTTTCCTTGATTGTTTCCATTATGGGTTTTTTATCTATCTGATATACAAAAATACTAGAAAGAATTATCTTTTCAATTTGTTTCAATATTTTTTTAATTTGGAGGACTCTCTTTAATTCATTACTAACCGTTACATCTTTGGGTCTAGACCTTTTGCCAATCTTAATGCATCCACAAGTCCGTCAGCATACCCAATACTCAATATTGCAACTTCATCTTGACTATCCTCCAAAAATTTTTCTGCATCCTGTACATACAGTTCAGCATTTTCTAAAATTACTTGGTATTCTTTTTGATCTTTGTAATATGGTTTTATTTCTTCCAATGCCTCTCTAACCATTGGTACATATTTTTCCATCATTTGTTTTGAAATTTTTTTTGTTTTTTCAGAATTATCAAATGGTTCATCAATACATTTACCAAACATCCTCAATGCATCTGATTCTGTAAAATGCATTCTGCCTGGAATAATTACTGTATGTGGAGGTTTTCCAAAACCTTTCTTTTTCAAACTAGATATTTTACCTGAAATGATTGTTTGATCCTTAAATCCAATTCTTGACGCAACTATTGCATAGGTAGATGCACTTATGACATTTCTTTTTTGGCCTTTCTCTGTTTCTATTAATCCCTTTAGTGCATCATTAGGTTCTAAGAAAAAATCCTTGTCTTGATTATATTCTAAAAGTAGTACAGTGTGATTTCCCTCTATCATATTTTTATAAATTACATAGTATGGTGTTGTAAGTGATTTCATCTCACTCATTATTGTTGCAATCCTCCCAACTTTATAGAAATGCAATCCACATTCTCCTATCATTGAAGTAAGGGATGATGCTGCATGGATTGAATATGTTTTAATTTTTTCTTCAATGGCTCTTGCTCTTAATTCGATATGGGTTGTTGCAATGTATGGATCCCCATATGATAAGAGAACTACTTTTTTTTTCTTTGAATTTTTTAAAATTTCTTTACCATCTTCTACTAACCATCTTTTTGCTTGTTTAAATTCCCCTTTTGTGCTGTTTTTAATTTTGGTTAAATCTGATTTTGCAATTGGACTGGTAAATTGTTCAAGATAAACAATATCTGCTTTTGATAATACGTCTAATGCTTCATTGGGAATTGATTTAAATCCAGAAATACCTAAACCAATAAACCATAGCATTATTACATTTTTTTATCATGAAGTCTTTTTAAATGCTGTAGAGTCTTTTTAAGAATTTCAATACCTCTTAGATATTCTTCAATTGAAACTTTTTCATCAATTGTATGTGCTTCATGTGGATCTCCTGGACCATATGTGACAACAGGAATATTCCATTGATTACCTAGTACATTCATGTCTCCTGTGCCTGTTTTTCTAATTAGAGTTGGTCTTGAATGTTCAACTTCCATGATTCCAAGCGTAAATGCCCTTACTAGTGGTGAATTATGAGATGCTTCAAATGGCTCTGTTTCATCAAGAATTGAATAAAATGCTTCCACTTCCCTCTTCTCTGCAATTTCTTTAACAAGTATGGCGATTTTTTGTTCAATGGATTTACAATTCATATCTACTGGAATTCTGATATCGAAAGTTGTTTCACATTCTTTTGGAGTTACATTGTGACTTGTCCCTCCTTTAATTTCAGTCATGATTACCGTTAGAAGCATTCCTTTTGTTTTTCCTTCTTGGCCTTTCTCTAATCTTTCTTTGAGTTCATTTGCAAAAATAGATGCTTCTTGAATTGCATTTTTTGAAAGCCATGGTGCACTTGCATGAGAACTGTCCTCTACACTAATTTTTAGATTAATTGCTAGTCTTCCTTTGTATGCTATTGTTACTTGTTTAATTCCACTTGGTTCTCCAAAAATTGCATAATCGACATCAAATTTTTTTTTTACAATATTTTTAATTCCGATTGCATTCCCTTCTTCGTCAACTGCCCCCACAAAAATTATTGTTCCATTGTTGTTTTGAATTGAAGCTGCTGCAAATAACATTGCCATTAATGGGGCTTTTGCATCAGATGCTCCACGTCCATAAAGTGAATCTCCTTCTCTTCTTACCTTTACTTTTCCTGGAACCACATCCATGTGGCCACATAACATGATTTTAGGTGAACCCGAACCTTTCTTAGCAATAACATTTCCTACTTCATCAATCTGAATATCTTCAAACCCTAAATCATCACATTTATCGACCAAAAATTCTGCCATTGGTTTTTCGCTTAAAGATGGTGTGTACAATCTAAGTGCTTTTTCTAGCATCTTTGCTGCAAATCTTGGTGTTACTGTAAAATGAGTATCCATTTTTACTTATCTTCCTTTATTGCATAATCAAGCATCAATGAAGGAATGTCTACATCACAAACTCTGACTGTATTCTTGTATTCTGTTGTATTGTTCACTTCATGTACTACTAGTCCTTTTTCTTCACTTTCCATTAAATCAACCCCTACAATATCTCCTTGAACAGCATTTTTTGCTTTAATACACATCTCTTCCATCTCTTGAGTTACCTTGCATGGTTCTGCTACTCCGCCAAGTGCCATATTTGTTTTCCAATGTTCTGAAATTCTATAAATTGCCGCAACAATTTTTTCCCCAACCATGATTGCTCTTATGTCTCTTGGTGGTCTTTTTACAAATTCTTCAAGATAATGAATTTGATAAATTGGATACATATTTTCTCTACTTTCAATAATCCCTTCGGCAGAATCAGCATCATTAATTTTTGAAATTAATCTCCCCCAACTACCTACTGTTGGTTTAATTGCTTTAGGAAATCCTTCATTTTGTAATGCTTCTAAAGCTGCATCTTTTGAAAAAGCTACAGTTGCATCAGGTGTTGGTACTCCAAATTTTTTTAGTAACATGTGTGTGAATAATTTATTTCCAGCAAAAATTCCTGTATTCAAACAATTGATTACTTTTACTCCAAGTCCTTCAAGAGCTGCAGTTGAATGTAGATTTCTGTAATAACTCACACACCTTTGAATTACTACTCCGTAATCTTCAGACTTTTTTTCTAAATTTAATGCTAATTTTTTACAATCAACCATCTGAATATTGATGTTATTTTTTTTACCTGCTTCTAGTAGAGCTTTTTCTTCCCAACGGATAGTATCGTAAAGAATTGTAACGTCAGGACTCACTGTCCCCAATCCTCGCCAACCGTTTGGGCAGGCTTGAAATCGAAACCGTCTGAACCTTTTGCTAATTCAAAACTTGCACCGCATTCTGGGCATGTAACAATTTCTCCTTCAAGTGCATCACTTGGAATTGAAATAGTTGCATCACATTCATCACATTTGGCCATACCTGTTTCTCACATCTCCTCTTTATTTATCATTAATTATCTTTTTTTGAATTCTGTCTTCAAGTGGAATTTCTATAAGATCACCCATTCTAAGACTCTTTAATCCAGCTGCAACTGCTTTTGCACTTTCATCATTCTTTTCAAGGCCTAATAACGACATCAAATAGGCTGCTCCTGTTTTCCCTGCCAATTCTCCAAATACTATTCTTCTTCTATTTCCCACTGCTCTTGGGGGAATGGGCTCATATGCTGCAGGGTTTTTGAGAATTGCAGCAAGATGTGTTCCTGCTTTGTGTTTGTATGCAGAAGATCCTACAATAGGTTTTGAATCATATGGTTTGATTGTTGTGTATTCTTCAATTAATCTAGAAAGATCTAACAACATGTCTAATCTAAAATCATTTGGTGATTTGTATAGATATGTTAACGCAACTGCAACTTCTGCAAGCGGTGGAATTCCTGTTCTTTCCCCAATCCCATCAATAGTTGTATGAATTTGATCAACCCCTGCATCACATGCTGAAAATGCATTTGCAACTGCAAATCCCATATCATTGTGAACATGTGCATCTAATGGTACATCTATAATGTTGCTAACTTTTTTAACAAAATTATACATTCCAATTGGACGTAAAATTCCTACTGTATCTGGAAGACTAATTCTATCTACTCCTGCTTCTTCAATTGCCTTACATACTTTTAACAAAAACTCTGGTTCTGTTCTACTTCCATCTTCAACTGTAAATCTAATTTTGAGTCCGTGTGATTTTGCATATTCCACAGTTTCTACTGCTCTGGTAAGTGCCTCTTCTCTTGTAATACGTAACTTATCTTTGAGATGAATATCTGAAATTCCTAAATATGCTGCACACCATTTTGCATCACAATCTAATGAAATATCTATGTCTTGTTTGAGAGCTCGTCCATGAGAAACAATATCTGCATTTAATCCTTGTTTGATGATTGTTTTTGTTGCTTCTTTATGATCATTTGACACTACTGGTGAAATTTCAATTTGATCTACTCCAAAGTAATCTAACATCCATGCAATCTGAATTCTTTGTTTGTTTGTAAATGAAACGCCTGGATGTTGTTCTCCTTCTCTAAGAGTACTATCCAACACTCTAATTTTCTTTGGGTTTTTGTCATATGCATTGTAAATATTTGCATAGTAATTCGGATCCTTCATTGCTATATTCGTTAAACAAAACTGATAATATAAACATATTCGTACTAACATCGTTGGAAATAAAAAAAATTGATCCTAACATAGTTTAAAATTTTAATTATTTATCGAATGTCGCTTTTAGATAATTTTTCTCAAAATAATCACAGTATTTGTATCTACAACTCCTGTAATCTTTCTTAACGCATCAATACTGTTATTGATATCCGCAATATTTTGTGCACTGATTATTGTTGTGATGTCATATTGGCCTGTAATTTCATATACTGTTTTAACACCATCTAATTTTGCAAGTTTAAGAGAAACTTTTGATGTATCTGTTGCAGAATCTACTGAGACTAAAACTATTGCACTTGTTGTATTTTCTTCTCCCATTTCTAAAGTAAATTTTTTAATTGTTCCACTTCCAACCAAGTTTTTTACTCGTCGTCTAACTGCTGATTCTGAAAGTTTTAATTTTTTCCCAATGTCTACAAATGATTCTCTAGAATTTTCTTTTAGGTATTCAATAATTTTTTGATCGATGTTATCCTTATACATTTCTTTTTTGCTCCTCTTCGGTTAGTATGATATCTAGAGCATGTAAAACTTTTGCTACATCTTCTTCAGAAATTACTAGTGGCGGAAGAATTCTTAAGATGTTTCTTCCAGAGTATAACATTAACACTCCTTCTCTTATCAATCCCATTAGAATATCTCTTACTTCAAACTTCATTTCTATACCTATCATGAGACCTTTTCCACGAATTTCTCTAATCATTGTATGTTTTTCTTTTAATTTTTCTAACCCCTCTCTAAATTTTTTACCCATTTTTTCAGAATTTTCAATTAACCCATCTTCAGTTAATGCTTTGAGTGCCGCAATTCCAGCTGCACAAGAAATCGGATTTCCTCCAAATGTTGAAGAGTGTTCTCCTTTATTGATTACAGCTAAAATATCTGGACGAACAAGCGTTGCACCCATTGGAACTCCTCCAGCAATTCCTTTTGCTAGACACAAAATATCAGGAGCAGTATTCCAATGATCACATGCCCATAATCGGCCTGTTCTACCTAAACCAGCTTGTATTTCGTCAAAAATTAAAAGAATCCCTTTCTCATCACACAATTTTCTAACTTCTTGTAAAAATCCATCTGGTGCAACAATAATCCCACTTTCACCTTGTATTGGTTCTAAAATAATAAATGCAGTATCTTCATCAATCACTGAACGAAGTGATTCCATATCTCCATAAGATGCAAAAGAAACTTTCTCTACTAATGGTGCAAATGCTTTTTTATATTTTGGATTAAATGTTAATGATAAAGCTCCAAATGATTTTCCATGGTATGATCCTTTCATGGCAACCATTCCTTTTTTACCTGTAAACTTCCTTGCAAACTTTATTGCAGCTTCTATTGCTTCTGCACCGCTGTTGTTTAGATGAACTTGTGTTAGTTCTTTGGGAGCTAAACCAATGAGTGTCTTCAAAAATTCTTCTCTTGTTTTATTGTAAAGTGAACTGTGAACTGTAATTATTTTATCAACTTGTTCTTTTATTGCATCGTTAACTCTTTTGTTTTGATGACCTACTAATGCAACACCATATCCTCCCATACAATCGATGTATTCTTTTCCCTCAATATCCCAAACATGAGCTCCTATTCCTTTTTCAACTGTAACTGGAAATCTTTGATAGAGATTTCCCATGAATTGATCTTCACTCATGTTCAATCACCGTACAATTATCATGTGCAATTGCAGAAGAAATTGGATTTTCTTTTTGACCATTTGCAATCAATGCTTCTTTAACTCCCATATCTAATGCTTCAGTAGATGCTAAAATTTTCTTCTCCATACCTGGACCTATTTTTGGTCTAATCTCTTTTGCTTCTGCAAGTGTGAGTTTTGGAACAAGTTTGTCATCCATTAAGAGTCCGTCTACATTTGTAATGAATAATACTTTATCACATCCAACTTTTCCTGCAACATATGCCGCAGCTCTATCTCCATCAACATTAAGAAATTCTGATTCCTCACTAATGGCAATTGGTGAAATTACTGGAGTTAGTCCTTTTTCTAAGAGTGATTTTATAAATTCTGAATTAATTGCTTTAATTTTTCCAGTATACCCTCCATCAATTGCTTGTTTTCTACCTTTTTCATTTACTATGAACAATTTCTTTTTCCTATCTGCTTCTATTATTTTAGCATCTACTCCTGAGAGTCCAATTGCATTAATACCATTTTTTTGGAGCATTTGAACAATTGTTTTGTTTATTCTACCTGACATTACCATTGTAAAAATTTCCGCTGTTTCTTTATCGGTATACCTACTTTTGATTCCACTTGGTGATGTTACAAACTTTGGTTCTTTTCCCAGTTGTTTACAAACTTTAGTGACCTCTTTTCCTCCGCCATGAACCAAAATCACCCCTTCTGATTCTACAATTTTTTTAATATCTAAAATTGTTGATGGATGTAAGTCATCTACAACACTTCCGCCAATTTTTATTGTAATCATTTCTAAACCGGAGTAAGTGGGGTATATCTTAACCCATCCATTTCATCAAAACCACACATAACATTCATGTTTTGAATGGCTGAACCGGCTGCACCTTTCATTAAATTATCTGATGCAGATAATGCAATCAATCTATTGTTATCTTCATCTAAATCAAATCCAATATCACAAAAGTTTGAACCTACTATGAATTTAGGATCCGGGAATTTGTATAATCCTTTTTTGTCTCTAATTAATCTCACAAATTTTTCATCTCCATAAGTTTGTCTATATAATTTCCATAATTCTTTTTCATCAATATCTTTTTTCATGAATGTATGATTTGTACATAAAATTCCTCGAACAACATCTACTGCATGTGGACTCATTGAAACCTTAATTTTCTTTCCTGCAATTTCACTAAGCTCTTGTTCTATTTCTCCAGTGTGTCTATGTTTTGCAGGTTTGTATGGTCTGATAACTCCTGCTCTCATTGCATGTGCAGTTCCTGAACCAGAACCTGCACCCGATGAACCAATTTTTGAATCTACAATTATATGTTCAGTATCAATTATATCATTTCGAATTAATGGCGCTAATGCTAAGATTGATGTTACTGCCATGCATCCGGGACACGAAACTAATTGTGATTTCTTAATTTCCTCTCTATGTAATTCTGGAACTCCAAAAACTGATTTTTCTAAATAATCTGGATGTGGGTGTTCCCATCCATACCATTTGTCGTATGCTTCTTGATTATGTAATCTATAATCTGCACTTAAATCAATAATTTTAACTCCTCTGTCATAAAGTGCTTTAACAATTTCTGTTGCAGTTCCATGTGGTACTGCTGTAAACACTAGATCACATTTGTCTGTTAATTTATCATAATCCATTTCCGAGAAAGTTAGATCTGTAAACCCTTTCAAACTTGGTTGTACTCTGTGTAGATATTCTCCTACGTGTTGCCTTGATGTTACCATGCTAATTTCAACATCCGGATGATTTACGAGAAGACGTAATGTTTCTCCTCCTACATAACCTGATGCACCGACAACACCTACTTTCATAATAAATCTCTTCGAAAAGGAGTATAATTTATTTCCTAGCGTAATTTAGCGCATATTCAATCATTTCTTTTGGAATATTTCGTTGTGCAACTCTTGCCAATCCTTTGAATTCTACTGTGTTATTCACTTCATGAACTACTAAACCTCGTTTATTATCTTCCATTAGATCAATTCCTAAAATCCCGCCTCCCATAGCTTTTGATGCTTTAACTGCCAAATCCTCCATTTCTTTTGTAATCTCACAAAGTTCAGGATCTGCACCAAGTGCGATATTTGTTTTAAATCCACCTGATGATTTTCTATACATTGCTGCAATAGGTTCATCTCCAACTGTAATTACTCGAATATCCCTTGGTGGTCTATTGATTAATTCCTGTAAGTAGTAAATTCTGTCGTGTGGACTATCTGTAATATCTCGAATTTCAAAAATTGCTTCCATTGTATCTTTATCTTTGATTGGCATGACTCCTCTTCCCCAACTACCAATAATTGGCTTAATCACTAGTGGGAACCCAACTTTTTCTAAATTTTTTGCTGCACTCTCACTTGAAAATGAAAAATATGTTTTTGGAGTTGGAATGTTATTCTTTTTCAAAAGTAAAGTCATGAACATTTTATTTCCACAAATATTTGCTACCTCAAATTTGTTTAAAACAGGGATATCCAGAAATTCTAGGCTAGCAGTAAAATGAAGACCTCTAAAATAACTAACACATCGTTCTAGGACCACATCGCCTAGGTTGAAATCTTCTTTTTTACTATCTGTGTTGATTTGGGTAATTTTTGCATCTAACATCAATGCATCATGTCCAAGATTTGATGCTTCTTTTTGAAGCATTTTCTCTTCCGACCTTAGACGGTCAAACACAATACAAACTTTTGACATTACTCTCCCCAGTCTTCGCCTACAGTTTCTGCTTGTTTAAGTTCTACATTCACTCCATCTTTTTTTGAAATTTCAAAGTCAGCACCGCAATCAGGACAGGAGATTATTTCCCCAACAGATGCATCGTCTGGGATCTTTAGAGTTGCATCACATTCTGGACAGTTCATGTTTTTGATGACCTTTTCTTTTGTAATTTATTAGCTTCTGTTGACTGCATTCCCCATAATTCCACAAAACCTTTGGCCAATCTTTGGTCAAATGTTGATTTTGTACCATAAGTGGCAATTTCATGACTGTATAGGGAATTTTTTGATTTTCCTCCAACTACTCTTAAACCCCCTTTGTACATTTTGAGTTTCACAGTTCCTGATACTTGTTTTTGTGATGTCTCGATAAATCCATCCAAGTCTGTTTTTAGTGGATCTTGCCATAGTCCTGAATACACCAAATATGCCCACTCATCATCTATCATGGATTTGAATTTATTTTGATGTTTTGTGTGTACCATTTTCTCTAAATCTGAATGTGCTTCAATTAGACATGTTGCTGCTGGAGTTTCATATACTTCACGAGATTTAATTCCGACAACTCTGTCTTCAATATGATCAACAATCCCAACACCTGCAGTACCTGCTTTTTTGTTAATGTATTCAATTAATTTTTGAGAATCCATTATTTTCCCATCAACTTTAGTTGGGATTCCTTTTTGGAATTCTATTTCTAAGTACGTGGGTTTATCTGGCAAGTTTTTTGTTTTAACCCAGATAAATATATCATCAGGTGGTTCATTATATGGATCTTCTAATACTCCTCCTTCAATTGCACGTCCCCACAAATTTTGATCAATACTAAATTTTTTTGCAACAGCATCAATTTCAATCCCATGTTTTTTTGCAAATTTTAATTCAGTTACCCTGTCTAAATTTTTATCTCGTATAGGGGCAATGATTGGAAGATCAGACCCGGAACGTAATGTAATATCAAAACGCACTTGATCATTTCCTTTACCTGAACATCCATGTGCTAATGATGTTACTTTTTCTTTTTTTGCAATCTCTAATACTTTTTCTGCAATTAATGGTCTTGCAAGAGCTGTTGCAAGACAATATTTTTTTTGATAAAGGGCATTGGCTTTAATTGATGGAAAAATGTAATCTTTAACAAATTCTTTTCTTGCATCAATATTGTAATGTTTTTTTACACCTAGTTTTTTTGCTTTTGCAGCAATTTTTTTCGTATCGTCACATTGTCCAACATCTACTGTTACTGTGATGACATCCATATCGTATTCATCTTGTAAGTATTTTACAACAACTGATGTGTCTAGTCCTCCAGAAAATGCAAGAATTCCTTTTTGAGTCATGAAACATTTTTTTCGTTGTATTTTAGAATTTATCTTTTGTGTTGTGCTGAAATTTGATTTTTTACTCAAAAAATCTCTTACTAGCTTGAGCTAAAATTCGATGATTATTTAACCGACAAATATAACGCTGTTTTATGAAAATCCATTCGATAATCTTTACAGGCGTTATTGGAGTTGTATTATTATCACTCCTTGGCATTACTCTTAGTTCTACTGATGATATATCTGAGAAAAAACTTCGAATTGCATATTTTCCAAATATTGGACACGCCATTCCTGTAGTTGGAATGGGAGCTGGATTTTTTGAAGATAAACTTGGAGATGAAATAAAAATTGAAACCAGAATTTTTGATAGTGGCCCTCAAGTAATAGAATCATTATTTGCAAATTCAATTGATATTGCATATGTTGGGCCTGGTCCTGCGATTAATGGATTTTTAAATTCTGAAAATCATAACATCCGTATTCTTGCTGGTGCTGCAAGCGGTGGTGCCAGTTTTATTGTTCATCCAAATTCTGAAATAAATTCTGTTTCTGATTTTATGGGAAAAAAGATAGCTGCTCCTCAAATTGGAAATACTCAGGATGTTTCATTACGACATCATTTATCTGAAAATCAATTAAAGCCTGCTGAAAAAGGTGGTTCTGTAGTTGTTTATAATATTTCGAATCCTGATATTTACACATTATTTGTAAAGGGGGAAATTGACGGTGCATGGGTTGCAGAACCTTGGGCTACAATTTTAGAAATTGAGCTTGATGGGAAACGATTATTCCATGAAGAAGAACTTTGGCCTGACCAAGAATTTGCATCTGTTCTTTTAATTGGAAATGTAGATTACATTAAAAAAAATAAAACAATAATTCATAATTTCTTAAATGGGCATCACGAAACAATGATCTGGATTAATGACAATCCTGAAGAAACTCGAAACATATTCAATGATTTTCTTGATTCTCATTTAGGTCAATCTTTATCTGATAATGTTGTGGATATTGCCTTATCTAATATTCAAATAACTGATGATCCTAAACGTAATTCTGTTTTTTCTTTTGCTGAACAGGCCAATGCGCTTGGATATCTTGGAAGAAATGGATATGATTTGTCTGAAATTTTTTACTACTTTGATACAAATTCTTTTGATGTGGGAGAAACTTAGATGACTAAACTAGAAGCCAAAAATATTGTAAAATATTTTAGTCATGATTCTCATAAGCTCAAAGCAT
>Ga0114996_10006493_pt1 | contig 13446 bp, 6 predicted proteins | sample ArcticOcean_MG_C_4_FD_87039 | JGI IMG/M metagenome (GOLD analysis project Ga0114996, IMG submission 87039) | Marine microbial communities from western Arctic Ocean - ArcticOcean_MG_CB4_134 | ecosystem: Environmental > Aquatic > Marine > Oceanic | place: Arctic Ocean: Canada Basin | collected... | reverse complement strand
GCGAACTCTACTTCGTCCGAACTGCGTTGGTGCTCGCGGTCGTCCATCTCCACATGACCGGCTGGATGATACGCGACGTGCTCCAAATCGTCCGGAAATCCGGCGCCAACCATGTGGTGCAGTCCTGGAACCACCCGCTGATCTACGCGGGCATTTACCTCGCCCTTCTATGCCTCCCGCTGACCACTCTGACCCACTACACGGTGGCGCACCTCGCCGGCAGCCACGCGGTGGAAGACGAGGCCATGTTTCCCCGGCTGGCGCCAGGCGACGAGGTCCTCTTCGAGCGCAGGAACCTCCGCAGGGACCCCGTTCGACGAGGCGAGCTGGTCGTGGTGAACCTGCCCAGCGGCGAGGCCTCGATACTGCGAGTTGTAGGGATCCCCGGAGACACCGTGTATCTCAGCCACGACGGCGACCTGGTAGTCAACGAAGAGCCCCTCTACCGCCAGTCCCTTGGAACCGTGACATGGACCGATGCAGCGCCGGTCATGCAAACAACATCGGCGCTAAGCGGATACCTCGAGTTTGCCTTCAACGGACCCTATGAGGTGTTCTACAATGCCGACACCCCCTTCCAGAGGACGCAGCTCACCACGCTCGCCGAGGACGATTTCTTCGTGCTCGCCGACAATCGAACCGCGATGGAGACGACGGACAGTCGCCGCGTGGGCCCCGTGGCGCGCCACGATCTCGTCGGCCGCCCCCTCTATGTCTGGTATTCCGAACAAGAAGATGAACAAACGCGATGGAATCGCCTGGGGCTCGAGACACAATGAACTTCCAGCGCATGGTTTTTGGGCCAAAAAATTTGCCGTCCGACCCACCCCATGCTAGCCCAGAATCAACGCTTTGTTTGTGCTTGGAGTCCATGAAAACCCGATGAAGTGCACCGCCTACACTCTCGCCGCATGCCTCGCTCTCGTAGTAATGGGTTGCGGCGACGCCGAGGAAGCCGCCCCCGAAGCGCCGGCGGCGAGCCTCACGCGGCAGGCTTCAGCGACGCCGGAGCGCCCGTTTGACTCCGCGCCGAGCTCCAAGGAACTCTTCGAACTGGCCCAAGCCACCCCAGAAGGACCGACGGATGTCGTGTTCTACTCCCGTAGAGGAGAGACCCTCGGCCATTACGCGAAGTGGGCGCAGCGGGAGCGGGAGGCGATAGCCCTCCGCAATGAACTCCCGGACGACGCGGAGCGCCAGCTTCCCGTGGGGACGCCGATCACGATATCGCTCAGCGCCGAAGACCTCGATCGCTTCGAGCAGCAGCAGCGCTTGTGGCACGACTCGTACCAGACCGCGTTCTACACCCGGAACACCGTCGTCGAGTTGATGCGCTACGAAGTCCGGCGCGGAGACTCCCTGTGGAAGATCGCACGAATGGGGGACGCCACCGTCCCCGTCTGGCTCCTGGAGAAGCTCAATCCCGGGCGGGATCTGAGCGTCCTTCAGGTCGGCATGCGCATCCAGGTCCCCGTGGTCGTACCCACCGGCGGCGCAGCGATGGCTGCTGCCCCCGTCACGGTGAAGGCGACCCCTGAGCCGATGACTGCGGCAGCGCCCTCCCCGGCCAAACCCACCCCCAAGAAGACGCCACAACCCGTCGCAGCAGCGAGCCCCGCGCCCTCCAACGCGAAATCCTCTGGCGCAGAGCCGACACCGATCCCCGCCATCACGGGAGTGGCTGCCGGACTGGACACGCCCGGACTGACAATCAAGGTCCAGAAGGGCGAATATCTCTCGCATTACGCGGCGTGGGCCGGAATTTCCACCGCCGAGATCCTGCAGGCCAATGCCCTGACCAATCCCGATCTCCTCCATGTGGGGATGACCTTGCGGCTGCCGCTGTCAGACAGCCGAGTGACCTCGTTCTATGAGAAGCGCCGCACGCACCTGCACGGCAAGGGACTCCCGGCAGAAGAGGCTGCCCAGAAGGCCCAGGGAGAATGGACCACGCATGAGGTCCTGGCCGGGGAGACCGCGTGGGACATCGCCGTGAAGAAGCTTGGGATTCCCGTCGCCCGGGTCGAGGAGCTCAACCCCCAGGTGGATCTCAATCGACTGCGCCCCGGTATGCTCCTCCGCATACCCGTGAAGACCGCCACCCCTTGAATTCCACTCAAGCTTCCTGAAAAGCTCACCGATATCCTCTGAGGGGGATGCGTGCGCCCAGGAAGGGCGCTCGCGGCCGGAACTCATGCGCTTGAATGCATGACTCCGAACCCACGTACGGTTTGCCTCGCCCAGGGCATCCTGATAGCTTTCTGGTGTCCCCCAACAGGAGACGTTCGATGGCGTATGCACGCGTTCTCATCCGTTTGATCCCGCTCGTGGCAGCGCTGGGCATCGCGTGCGCGGACGACGGTCCCACTGGAGGAGAGGCGCCGACAGATGTGATCTCGGACGGGGATGTGACGGATGTGGAAGACGACACCTTCCACGTCGACCCACTCCCACAACGGGAGTGCACCTCCAACACGGACTGCTTCATCCTCTACCCTGAGATCGAGGCCTGCGAGACGCTGCTCTGCGATTCCGGGAAAGGGAAGTGCATCTTCGGCGACGTCCAGGACCTCTCTCTATGTGAAGACAAGGATCACTGCACGAAGGAGACGATCTGTCTCTCCGGAGAATGCTCCGGAGGCAAAGACGTCGATTGTGAGGATGGCAATCCCTGCACGACGGACAGCTGCGATTCCGAAATCGGATGCTCCTTCGAACCCACTCCCGCGCCCTGCGAAGACGGAGATCCCTGCACCTCAGGAGATGGCTGCCAGGACGGCTCCTGCACCTCGGGGTTCAACATCTGCCCCTGCCTCTCCGACGCAGATTGCGCCCAATTCGACGATGGAGATGGGTGCAATGGAACCCTGAAATGCAATGACGAGAGCCTCTGCGTCGTGGACGTGTCCTCCGTCGTGATCTGCAGCGGTCTCGACGACGACGGATGCCTCAAGAGCGAATGCGAGCCGACCCTCGGAGAATGCGTCACCTCGCTCCTCCCCGACGGAGCGCCCTGTCAGGATGACGATGTCTGCACGCTCTCGGAGAAATGCCAGACGGGAACCTGCGGATCGGAAACCGCGCTCGACTGCGAAGGCGGGACCTGCTCTCTCGGGGTCTGCGACCCAGCACTTGGATGCCAATTCGAAGCGCTGGAGGGGCCCTGTGACGACGGGAACGCTTGCACGGAGGAAGACGTCTGCGCGAACGGCGAATGCGTGGGAACCGGAAACGACTGCCCCTGCGAGACCCTCTCGGACTGCGCGGAGAGCGATGACGGAGATCTCTGCAACGGAACGCTCGATTGCATCGAAGGGTTCTGCTCCGTCTCCGAAAACTCGGCGATCGCATGCGATCCTTCCGAGAACACGGGATGCCAGCTCGCCATCTGCATTCCCGCCACCGGCGAATGCGTAAACACCCCCGTCAACGTGGCACAGCCTTGCGACGATGGAGACGCGTGCACGCTCGACAGCGTGTGTTCGGACGGCATCTGCCAGGGGGGAGCACCCATCGAATGTCAGGATGAAAACCCCTGCACCAACGACCTCTGCGACCCGGTCGCTGGCTGCGTCCACGACGCCAGCGAAGGGATCTGTGATGATGGGGATCCCTGCACCGTCGCGGACTCGTGCAAGGAGGGGGTCCGCGTGGGCTTCGAACTCTCCGGAGAGTGCGTTTTTGAATGCACCACCGACGAAGAATGCGACGACGGCAATCTGTGCACCATCGACACCTGCTCATCCGAATTCGGGACCTGCTCCAACGCACCCGATTTGAACTGCATGAACTGCGCGGTGGATGGAGACTGCGACGACGACAATCCCTGTACGCTCTTGATTTGCGGCGAGAACAATCAATGCACGGGGGGCCCCGTGGAGGCGCCCTGCTCCGACGGAACGGTGTGCACACAAGGGGACGCCTGCGTCGAGGGCGCCTGCTTGCCAGGCACCGAGGTCTCCTGCGATGACGGAAACCCCTGCACGACCGACGACTGCTCCCCCACGACGGGCTGCGTTTTCAACGCGATTCCCGGATGCGACGAATGCGGAGCCGAATCCCTCGAGGGGAGCTGTGACGACGGCAACCCCTGCACGTTGGATGGCTGCAACGACGGCATCTGCACCCATCTGGTGACCTTCGATGCCTGTGAGGATGGCGATCTCTGCACCTCTGGAGATCTCTGCATCGCGGGCATCTGTACCCCCGGTGCACCCCTCAACTGCGAAGACGGCAACGCATGCACGGCGAACGACTGCGAGAGCGGGACTGGATGTGTGTCGGCCGCACTGGATGGAGCCGAATGCGACCCCGGAAACCCCTGCGCCAGCGGAGGCCTCTGCGTGGAGGACCTATGCGCCCCTCTCGGAGGCGATGACGCGTGTTGCATCATCGACGCCCATTGTGACGATGGATTCGCCTGCTCCGCCGATGCCTGCAACGCGGGCAGCTGCGCCAACAGCCCGATGCAATGCACCGCGGAGACAAGCTGCGCGATCGCCTATTGCAGCAACGGTGTCTGCGCCCAGACCCCGCCCAGCACTTCCACGGTGGGACACCCCATCTATACCGAACATTTCGACGACGGATTTGCCCAGGGATGGACGTTCGAGTCGAGCAATCCAAACGTGGAGTGGAGCCTGACCACCGCCTCGGCTTTCAGCGGAGCCTGGTCGCTCTACCTCGGGAACCCTGAGACGCAGAGCTACGATTTCGGCGCCACCGAAGCGACCGCGAAATCAGCACCAATCGCCCTCCCAGATACCGCCATCACGCTCCGCTTCCGCCGCAAGATGGCGGTGGAGGAGGACCATTGCTTCGGAGATGTTCTCTACGTCGTCATCGAAAAAATCGGCGACGACATCACGGTGATCACGCCCTTCATGTGTGAGAGCACCAGCGGGCTCTTCGCGTTGGAGCAATACGACCTCAGCGCATTCAAGGGTCTCCATATCCGCGTCTGGTTTGGGTTCGCGACCTACGACGACCAGGAGAACCAGGCCGCAGGGATCCACCTCGACAACATCGACCTGATCGCCTTCCCCGGCGAGGGCTGCTGCGGACTCGATGCCGACTGCAACGACGGCGATCCCTGTACGAACGACGCGTGCGATCCCATCCTCGGCTGCACGCACCTCGTCTGCGGCCCGGAGATCCCCTGCCAGGACCCAGCATGTTCCAGCGGATGCGATGTGGAGAACGACCCGAGCTGCTGCGCGACAGACACCGACTGCGATGACGCCTACGCCTGCACCACGGACACCTGCGTCGGGGGCGGGTGTCAGCACAGCCCGATCGAATGTCCAGCCACGAACGATCCCCTCTGCGCAGTCGATTTCTGCTTCCAGGGGAACTGCGCTCTGAGTGGGCCTGGCGCCCTCACGGACGGACAGATCATCTTCTATGAGGACTTCGACGACGGCACCACCAATGGCTGGTCCTTTTCCACCAACAATGACGACGTGACCTGGTCCACCTCCACGAAACAGACGAGCTCACCGCCCCTGGCGCTCTACGCCGGAAATCCCGCCGCGCAGAGCTATGATTTCGGCACCTCGGAGAGCATCGCCAAGACGCCGTACATCTCCCTCCCGAATGCCGCGATCACCCTGAGATTCGACCACTGGGCGGAGGTGGAGGAGGATCATTGCAACGCCGATCTCCTCTATGTGGTCGTCGTCAGCACGACACCCGGCGTCCCGACCCAGGTGCTCGACCCCAAGCAGTGCGAGAGCACCGACGGCCAGTTCATCACCCGAGAGTACAGCCTGGACGCCTTCGCCGGCGCGAACGTGGCTGTGTGGTTCGGGTTCGCGACATTCGACGTCCTGGAGAACAACGGAGAGGGAATGTACATCGATGAAATCCGGCTCCTCGCGACCCCCTCTGGCCCCTGTGATTGAGCCCATAAGGCCCCGCCTCCTCGCGCGTGCGCGAAATTGCCCCGTAATATACTGAAATGACAGGGGTTTTCGCCCTTTACTCCGCGGGAGTCGCCGTGGTATGAATCTCGTCTGTCCTGGACGCCTCGATCTCTCGCGGCTCGGGGCCGGCCCGCTGGGCCCGATGAGGAGATAGCATGAGCGAACAGTCGGATATCGCAACACCTACGCAAAAAGCCAGCGCGGAGTACACCGCGGACAACATCAAGGTCCTGAAGGGCCTCGAGGCGGTGCGCAAACGCCCTGGAATGTACATCGGCGACACGGACGACGGCAGCGGCCTCCACCACATGGTGTTCGAGGTCGTCGACAACAGCGTGGACGAAGCTCTCGCCGGCCATTGCGACACCGTTCAAGTCCTCCTGCACATCGACGGCTCCTGCACCGTCTCCGATAATGGCCGCGGAATTCCCGTAGGAGATCACCCAGACGGTCGCTCCGCTGCCGAGGTCGTGATGACCGAGTTGCACGCGGGCGGGAAGTTCGACTCGGACTCCTACAAGGTCTCCGGAGGGCTGCACGGCGTCGGCGTGTCCGTGGTGAACGGACTCAGCGAGTGGCTCAAGCTCGAGGTGCGGCGCGACGGATTCGTGTACACGCAGTCCTACGCTCGTGGAAAGGCTACAGGACCTCTCGAGCAGGGCGAAGCCAGCTCAGACACGGGGACGTTCGTCTGCTTCAAGCCCGACAAAGAGGTCTTCACGGGCACCGAGTTCAACTTCGACACCCTGACGCTCCGTCTTCGAGAGCTCGCTTTCCTGAACAAGGGCGTCACGATCACGATCCACGATGAGCGCGACGACCGGAAGAACAACTTCTGCTACGACGGCGGAATCCTCTCATTCATCGAGCAGCTCAATCGAAACAAGAGCGCCCTCCACGAACCCCCGATCTACGTCACGGGCGGGAAAGAGGATATCGAGGTGGAGATCTGCCTCCAATGGAACGAGTCCTACCAGGAGAACGTGGTCTGCTTCACCAACAACATCCGAAATCGGGATGGAGGGACGCACCTCACCGGGTTCAAGGCGTCGTTGACCCGCACGGTGAACGACTTCGCAACCAAACAGGACCTCCTGAAGAACCTGAAGGAGACCCTCAGCGGCGACGACATTCGAGAGGGCCTCACGGCGATCCTCTCGTTGAAGATGCATGACCCGAAATTCTCCGCGCAGACCAAGGACAAGCTGGTCTCCAGCGAGGTCAAGGGTGTCATCGAGGGCGTGCTCACGGAGAAGCTCAACATCTGGTTCGACGAGAACCCCAAAGACACGAAGAAGCTCATCACGAAAGCGGTCGATGCTGCCAGAGCCCGGGACGCGGCGCGAAAGGCGCGTGAGCTGATCCGGCGCAAGGGGGTCCTCGAATCCTCGACGCTCCCGGGAAAGCTCGCAGACTGCCAGGAGAAGAACCCGGAGCACGCCGAGATCTTCATCGTGGAGGGAGACTCCGCGGGCGGCTCCGCCAAGCAGGGGAGGGACCGTCGCACTCAGGCGATTCTCCCGCTCCGGGGGAAGATCCTGAACGTCGAGAAGGCCCGCTTCGACAAGATGCTGTCCAGTCAGGAGATCCTGACGATGATCACAGCGCTGGGCACGGGGGTCCTCGACACCTACGACATCTCGAAGCTGCGCTATCACAAGGTCATCATCATGACGGATGCGGACGTCGACGGCCTGCATATCCGGACCCTGCTCCTCACCTTCTTCTACCGTCAGATGAAAGACGTCGTGGACCGGGGCCACCTCTACATCGCGCAACCGCCCCTCTTCAAAGTCCGAAAGGGCAAAAAAGAGCGCTACCTCGTGGATGAGGCTGCCCTGCAGGATTACCTCCTCGAGGCAGGATTGGGGGAGGGCGTGGCGCAGGGCACGACGAGCTCCGCCGACCCCATGAGCGGCTCCATGTTGAAGAACTTCCTCAAGAAGGTCGCGCAATATCAAAATCTCCTGGGACAGGTGGCCGCCCGAGTCGACGAACGCGTCATGGACGGCATCCTGAAGCTCACGGACCTCTCCACGGAGACGCTCTCGAGCCAGGCCGCCTTGGAGGCCGCCATCGACCAGATTTCCGTGTTGTTCAAGCGCATCGCCCCGGAGGCCCTTCCACTCAATGTCGACATCCGACCCGATAGCGAACAGGAGGGGCTGCTGAAAGCGGTGATTCGCACTCGCGAGAAGGGAAAGCTGCGCAATACGACCTTCGATCACAAGCTCACCGAATCCGCCGAATTCGGGAATCTGAGGGAGCTGGTCAAGATCTTCCGCGAGCACGGGGGACCCACGTTCGACTTCACGCTCGAAGAGGAGACCGAGTCCTTCCCCGACGTCGGCGATCTCCTCGACTACACGCTGGAGCGCGGTCGAAAAGGCCAGTACATCCAGCGATACAAGGGACTCGGCGAGATGAACCCGGATCAGCTGTGGGAGACCACGATGGACCGGGACAAGCGTCAACTGCTTCGAGTGGAAATAGAGGATGAGTTCGACGCGAACGACGTCTTCACCGTCCTGATGGGCGATGCGGTCGAGCCGCGGCGCGACTTCATCACCCAGAACGCCCTTCGAGTGCGCAACCTCGACATCTAGGAGCAGCCAGCGGCTGTGGGTGCACGTACGTGGCGCGGATCGACTCGGGGACCATCGGATACATTCAAACCGTGGAGCAGCTCTTCGTGCTGCTCCGACGCCAGGGCCTCATGCTCTCGCCTCTCGATGCGGCGCTCGCTGCAGACTGGGCTGAGGCGGGCATCCCCCTCCACATCGCATGCGCGGCCATCGTGGACGCCATCGAGCACCTGAAGAGCGTCGATGGAGAAGGGCGGACACCCCACACGCTGCGCTACTTTGCGCCCATCGTAGAAGAAGCCGCGAAGACCCACGCCGCCAACACTCTGAGAGGAGAGGACGAAGGGAAGGAAGAGCCTGTGGAGATCCCCCACCGGACGGTACTGGATCGATTGATCGACGAGCTCGTGCTGATCGGAGGCTCGGAGCAGGATCTCCGGGTTCGCGACGCGTATCGTGATCTCTACGCGGGGTTGGAGACACTCCGCAACGATCCGGATCCAGCGCGATCCCCGATCGCTGCGCTCATCTCCCTGGATGAATCACTCTTCGAGGACGTGTGGAGGCGACTCGACCCCTCCGAGCGAGACGCTGTCGAGTCGTCCATTGACGAAAAACTCGCTGGCGATTCCGCCCGATTGGGTGTACGGGGTGAAGAGGAGAAACGGCGTGCGCTCTGGGAAGAAGAGCTCGTGAACCGCTTTCAACTCTTTCGACCCTGGCGACCCGGGAGGTCCCCTGCATGAGCGCAGGAAAGACAAAAGCAAAGAGGTCTCCAGCGCCGCAATGCGACGTTTGCGGAGGACTCGGACACGTGACACGATCCGTCCAGGAGCACGCCCAGGCGAGCCCCTGTAGCTGCGTGGAAAGCTGCGCGACCTGCGATGGCACGGGGCATCTCTTCGAAGAGACGGACGAGGGCTACACCGTGAGCGTCCCCTGCCAATGCAGCGACCTGGAGGAACGGATTCTCCGATTCAACCGGTCCGGGGTTCCCGCCCGCTACGCCCACGCCAGCATCGAGAGCTTCGAAGAGCGCGAAGAGAGCCTCATCGCGATCAAGTACGAGTTCCTGAAATACCGCTCCACCTTCGAGCCGGGCGCGCCCGGAATTCTAATTTCAGGTCCTCCTGGCACTGGAAAGACACATCTGCTGACGGCATTTCTCACCCACCTGACCCTGGAGCGGGGAATTCCATGCCGGTTCATCGATTTCGGAAACCTGACCCAGCGAATCAAGCGAGGCTACAACGAGGGAAAGAGCGAAAACGAGATCATCGATGATCTCGTCGCCATCGAGGTCCTCGGCATCGACGAGCTCGGAAAGGGGCGCGCCACCGAGTGGGAAATCTCGGTCCTGGATGCGCTCGTTAACCGGCGCTACAACGCTGGACTCAGCACGTTCTTCACCACGAACTACCCGCTGACCCGCGCTTCGAACGCAGGCGCAGAGAAGCCCGGAACCGTTCGGAATCCATTCAACCCGGAGCAGGTGGAACAGCTCAAGCGTCGCGTGGCGCAGCCGATCCTGGCGGAGCGCGTCGGAACCCGTATCTACTCACGACTCGCGGAGATGTGCCGCGTCCGAATCATCGATGCGGACGACTACCGCCAGGTGCTCGCCTCCCGCTCCAACAACTAGAAGCCGAGTCGCACGTTTTTCTCCCGGGGAAGGGAGAGCAGAGGGATTCCTGTCGTGCGACTAGAGCCCCGAGCACACGTCGAACGCCGGCTGACAGACCGCCTCGATACAGGCCTCGTCTGCGCTGAACCCATCCAGGCAGTTTTCCATCGAGCACGCTCCGATCTCGCCGAAGCACGCTGAACACTCGGCGCTGAGTCCTGCATCGGCGTAGCATCCACCGAAACATCCCGCCTTGTCTCCCGAAAGGAAGCAGCCGGGACCGCAGCTCGTACCGATTTCCGTCAGCCCGGCGTCGCCGAGACCATCCAGAATCGTCGTGTCCGCCGGGTTGGTGCATGCGCCCTCGGCCTCGCCGCCCGTCTCCTCTTCCTCACCGGTCTCGGCCTCGCCGCCGGTCTCCGGATCCTCGCCGCAGGCGTCCGCACAACTCGACTCCCCATCGGCTCCCTTGCAGCATTCCTGACCCCCAGAACAGTCGGAGGGACCGGTGCACGAACCCTCCTCCTCATCAACTGGACACAGGTCCTTCGGCGCACAGAAGGTTTGACCCTCGGAGAGCGGATCGCAGCACGCATCCCCTGACCCGCAGGCGCTCTCATCCGCGCATGCCGTCTTGGGTCCGACCTCCGAGCCTCCCAATCCACAGAGCATCTCAGGAGTACAGGTCGTGCCGAGGAAGGAGTCACAGCAGACATTGTCTCCGCCGCAATCCCACCAGGAGCTGCAATCGCCCCCGATACCGCCTCCGGAACCGCCGCCGGAGCCCCCTCCACAATCCGCGGGCTCCGAGCATGTTCCGCCCAGTCCCAGACCGATTGGATCACAGCAGATTTCCGTTCCCGAACAATCCCCATCCGAGGTGCAGATCGCACCACCTCCACCGGTTCCGCCCCCCGACCCGCCTCCGGTCGGACAGAGGCTCTGGTCGAGGCAAAAGGCCAGACCCACGCCCATCAAATCGCAGCAGACCTGACTCCCGCCTCCACAATCAGCATCCGCCGCGCAGCCGAGGCCCCCGCCGCCGCTGCCGCCAGCGCCGCAGGTTCCCTGGGGAACGCAGGTTCCGCCGAGGCCCAGGCCGAGGGGGTCACAACATTCTTCTCCAGCGCCACAGTCCACATCTGCGGTGCACGACGCCACGCCGCCGCCGCTACCACCGCCGCTGGTGCCGCCGCTGCCGCCGCACGCCCCACCCGGGACACAGCCCATGACAGAGCCGAGATCACAGCATTCAAATCCGCCCATGCAGTCGGAGGTCGCGTCACAGACCATGACGCCGCCCTCTTCCGTGCAGGACGTCTGGAGCAGACAATCCGTTCCAGCGCCCGTGGCGCAGCAAACATAGGCGCCCGCGCAATCCCCTGGACCGCATCCAGCGCCTCCACCGGTTCCCACGTTGTCCGGGCAGGTGCCGACATCCACGCATTCGCTGTAATTCAATCCCTGGACCTTGCAACATTCCTTGCCCGCGTCACATTCCGTGTCGTTGAAGCAGGTCAAAACTTCCGGACTGCTCTGGCAATCGTCGGGGAGCACGCAATTGTAGATGCCTCCGAAGTCACAGCAGACCTTCTCCGCAGAGCATCCCGCGTTCGTCTCCATGGCGCAGTTCTGACCCTCGGGAATCTCAGGGCTCCCGTCGTCGCCCGTCTCCGCGTCCTTCCCGGTCTCCGCCGTTTCTCCGGTCTCGCCCGCGGATTCACCGCCCTCCGTCACCGAGACGTCGCGATCCTCGCCGCTCTCATCGGAACCGCCCGAGCTCGATCCCCCCGCGCAACCCACGACAAACAGACACACACAGATTCCAATCACCCTTTTCATTGAACGCACCTTCATCCGCCTCATTTCGGTCACTCCCGCCCCAGGAGTGAACGTACTCTAACGGCGTCCCTGGCCGTGAGCAAGCGCCAGATCCAGACGAGTTGCAATGCACTCTCAACTCCAGTACACCGATCTCTCCGCGAGAACCTTGGAGACGGTGCCATGACGCCCCCCGCACGAATCCACCTGACCGCTGTACTCCTGCTGGTGGGACTCCTCCTCGCGAGCGCCTGTAACAGACCTCGCGAGTTCATCCTCACGAAGACCCAAATTCGTCAGCTTCAAGAGTCCATCCTCACAGAGGCCCCCCCGATGTCGACGCCCCTGAACATCGACTTCGACGGCCGGGTGCGTCTGCTGGGCGTCGACGTCCCCAAGGGGCCGTTTCAGCCGGGCAAGTCCCTCTCCATCACCTGGGTTTGGGAGGCCCTCGAGGAGACGCCAGGACTCTGGACCGTCTTCGGTCACCTGGAGCAGGGCTCGCATCGACAGCTCCTCGACCACGAGCCCATCCGAGGACTTCATCCCATCTCCCGCTGGAAGAAGGGTCAGATCATCCGGGATGTCCAGCGCGTAAAGCTCGACAAGAAGTTTGACGCGGGCGACGCGATTCTCCACGTGGGGCTCTTCAACGCCGACGCATGGAAAAACGGCCAGGCGAACGACCGCATGCCCATCCGCGACGGGGGAATGAGCCCCGCCCACAAGGACCACCGGGCGGAGGTCATACGACTCCCCATCCAGACGCCCGCGAAGGGAGCTCAAGCCATGCGGCGGAAGAAGGGCGTGCCTCGCTACACCGCACGCAAGGTCGAGACTCCCCCCGTGATCGATGGAGTGCTCGATGAGCCCATGTGGAAGCAGGCATTTCAAACGCGGGTCTTCCTGCGTCCAGATGGTCGAAAAGGCGACGGAAAAATCCGCACCCGGAGTCGATTGCTCTGGTCGAACACGCACCTCTTCGTCGCGTTTGAAGTGGCTGATGAAGAGATCGCATCCCCCTTCACGCAGCGCGACGAGACGCTCTGGAAGGCCGATGTCGTTGAGATCTTTCTCGATCCCGACGGCGATGGCCTCGACTATCTCGAGATCCAGATCGCCCCCACGGGCGCGGTGTTCGATGCCCTCTTCACGAAGCACAGAGTTCCCCCTTGGAAGGAGGCCTCCACCCACAACCTCAACGTGGAGGCCGCCGTCCATGTGGACGGAACATTGAACCAGGAAGGCGACGTGGACACCGCGTGGTCGGTGGAGATCGCGATTCCATTCGCCGATATTCCCGGGCTGGAGGGCCCCCCCAGCGTGCAGGATCGCTGGACCATGAATCTCTTCCGAATCGATCAACGCGGCCCCCGATCCATGACCTGGATGCGGGCTTGGTCACCTGTCGGAGGCGACTTTCACGCGCTTGAGGACGCCGGGATCGTCACATTGGGGCCCCCCCTGCCGACGAAGAAATCTCCGCCACGTC
>Ga0114996_10006491_pt1 | contig 13452 bp, 11 predicted proteins | sample ArcticOcean_MG_C_4_FD_87039 | JGI IMG/M metagenome (GOLD analysis project Ga0114996, IMG submission 87039) | Marine microbial communities from western Arctic Ocean - ArcticOcean_MG_CB4_134 | ecosystem: Environmental > Aquatic > Marine > Oceanic | place: Arctic Ocean: Canada Basin | collected... | reverse complement strand
CAGGACCGTCGAGTCTTGGACTGGCTTATCAATGTGGTCCATTCCGGGCTTGCCGCATATGAGTTGAGCGATATCCGCGTAGCCGTCCGTCTCTATTGCGTCGAGGCGGTCAGATCCGGAATCACGTGCCTGGTCGACAACTTCGAGGGCCGGCCTGATCAAACGCTCGAAGCCGGCAAACAGGTGGTCGACTCTTACGCCGAGGCCGGCATTAGAGCGATGGTCGCTCGAATGATGTTCGATACGAAACCCGACGTCATGGCCGACCGCATCCGGTCCCTACGAGCAAAAGAACCGGACGTAGTCCACGCCGACATCTGGCGATCGACCGAAGCATTGCTGTCGGACACCGAGCGGCTCATAAGAACCTTCAACGGGTCGGCCGATGGCCGGATACAGATCTGGCCCGCGCCGGCTGGCACCGGCATGTCGTCAGAAAGGGTGCTGAGAGCCAGCCAGCGACTCGCCCGGGACAACGGGACCATGTGGACACTTCACCTGGTGCAGAGCCTCGAGCCCGAGCACGGCACGGCAACCAGCACCCGATTCCTTCAGGACAAAGGCCTGCTCGACGAAAGGCTTCTCGCCAGCCACTGTGTCAACCTCGACGAGAACGACATCGAGCTCCTCCGGGCCGCCGACGTCAAGGGATGCACCCAGGTCGCATCGAATTCCTCCATGGCCATGGGAGTGGCCCCGGTTCCTGCGCTGGTGGAGGCAGGCGTTCTGGTCGGGATCGGCACCGATGATGTGAACTGCAACCAGTCGGTGAACCTGCTGTCGGACATGAAGATCCTGGCCATGGTGCATCGAACATTCGCGGATAATCCGTCGGCCTTGACGCCCGAGAAGATCCTCGAGATGGCGACAATCGACGGTGCGAGCGCGGTCGGGATGGGGACCGAGATCGGCTCGATCGAGACCGGCAAGCGTGCTGATGTGATCTTGATCGACTTCCGCCACGCGCAGACCACGCCGGCACATCACATTCCAACGGCTCTCGTCTTCCAGACCTATGGCAACGAAGTCGACACGGTCATCATCGATGGCAACATCGTCATGAGAAATCACGAACTCACATGGATGACGCCGGCCGAGGAGCAAGAACTCTACCGCGATGCCTCGGAACGTTCGACTGCGATCAGCATGCGGGCAGGAATCAGCACGAACCGACCCTGGACCGCATCGTCCGGCCAAAGGGCCTGAGGCCGCTGGTCGAAGGCCGGCAGAATACTTACCTCTCGACGGTCCAGGCCGTTGGCTGGTGCAGGATTCGTCGACCCTCGGTGCAGCCACAGTTCCCGGTGAAGTCGCCCCGCAGCGTGGCGATCGTGACCCCCAGAAGCGTCTCGCCCCATGCGGCTTGCTTGTCCCGGCTGAACTTGATGTTCGAACCCTCGAGACCCGCAGCGAGGTTGACCGAGGTGCAGAGCATCGCGTAGTGCATCCCGAGTTCTCGCGCGAGCGTCGCTTCAGGGGCACCCGTCATCCCGACCACCGTGCCACCGAGCTGAACAAAAACCTGGATCTCTGCAGCGGTCTCGAGGCGCGGGCCACGGAACGCCATGTATACCCCTGAGGGCTGTACCTCGACACCACTCGAAGCAGCCTGGCCGAGGATATCGGTGCTTAGCGCCCGGCAGAAGGGTTCGGTCATGTCGGTGTGGGCCGTTCCCCATTCCCCGCCGTCGAAGAACGTCTCATCCCGCCCCTGCGTGAAATCGACGAGTTGATCCACCAGTACGAAAGCGCCGGCAGGTATTGACTCCACCAGCCCGCCAACGGTCGAAAGCGCGATGATCCGCTCTACCCCCAGCTGATAGAGGGCCATCAGATTCGCTCGATAGTTGACGCGGTGCGGCGGAAAGGAGTGATCGGCGCCGTGGCGCGGAATGAAGGCGAGATCCCCGTTCTGGCCGCTTCCGAGCGTAACGAGCGCATCACCGAACGGGGTGTTGATCTCGGTCGGAGTGAACTCGCTCGACGATAACAACGCACCGTACCCAGTACCGCCGATAATCCCCTTGATGGTCAACTCGCGTTCCACCTTTCCACGGCCCTACCGCCGCCTCCAGCGCCCAACTGTCACGGTTATCGTGACTCGGGGCCGACCTATCGGAAAGGGGGCACGGGCATTCTCACGTCTCGAATCGAAGTATGCCATCATCCGGAACTACTATCCCACGTTACAAAAGCGCACATTAAGATACCCGTCGGACTTGATGGTCTCACGAGGCCGCGCCCGGGGTTGATCTCGAGCGAGGAGCGGAGCAGGTGAACTATTGGCAGTTAGACGAGGCTTGGGATTATCAGGGTTCGGTGGGGACGACATTTGAAGCGTCGTCACCATGGTATCCGGACGACGCCGCTGCCGACGGGCCCGATATCGTGCTGGTGGTCCTCGACGATGTCGGCTTCGCCGACCTTGGCTGTTACGGCTCGGAGATCGAGACACCACACATGGATGCGCTTGCCGCCGCCGGGCATCGCTACAACAACTTTCACACGACTTCGCTGTGCTCACCTTCGCGAGCCTCCCTGCTCACGGGTCGCAACCACCACGCCGTTGGAATGCGCATGCTGGCGAACGTCGAGACGGGTTGGCCGAGCGGGCGAGGGCGCATAACCCGGCAGGCGGCCCTTGTCTCGGAGGTGCTGCGAGACGTCGGTTACAACACGTTCTGTGCCGGCAAGTGGCATATCGCCCCGCTCGAGGACGTGAACCCGGGGGGGCCCTTCGACGAGTGGCCGCTGGGACGAGGGTTCAACCGCTTCTACGGCTTCATGAACGGTGCAACCAGTCACTACTACCCGGAGTTGATCGCCGACAACCACGCCATCGACCCGCCTGCTCGTCCGGAGGAGGGCTATCACCTCACAGACGATCTGGTGCGGGCTTCACGGGACTTCATCGCCGACCACATCGCTCATCGGCCCGACGCGCCTTACTTCCTCTTCCTGCCGTTAGGTGCCGCCCACAGCCCGCACCATGCACCAAGGGAGTTCATGGACCGCGTGAAGGGCCGTTATGACAAGGGATGGGGCGAGTTGCGCCAATCGAGATACGAACGGCAACTCGCCAGCGGCGTCATACCATCCGGCACGATCCTGGCGCAAGACAACCCGACCGTCGTGCCCTGGGACAGCCTCGACGACGACGAGCAGCGCGTCACGGCCCGGCTCCAGGAAGCGTACGCAGCGTTCATCGAGCACACCGACGCCGCGCTGGGCAGGCTTATGCAATTCATCGAGTCCACCGGCCGATCCTCCAACACGCTGACCATCGTGATGTCCGACAACGGCGCCTCGGCCGAGGGTGGACGCCTCGGAACTCCGAGTCGGGTCCTCAACTTCAATGAGATCGCAGCGACCGTGGACCGGCTGAACGCCGCCTTCGACACAATCGGCGGTCCGGAGGCGGACAACGCTTATGGAGAGGGATGGGCCCAGGCCGGCAACACGCCGTGCCGCTGGTATAAGACCTACACCCACGGCGGAGGCGTACGAGATCCGTTGATCATCTCCTGGCCTGGGAAGCTGGCGTCCCCGGGACGGGTCCTCGACCAGTTCGTCCACGTTACCGATGTCGCTCCCACCATCTACGACGCGCTCGATATAGAAGTACCCCGCACCTTTCGCGGAATCCGCCAGATGCCGATTCACGGAACCAGCTTCGCCGATACGTTCTCCGACCCCGAAGCGCCAGCGAACAAGAGGCGCCAGTATTTCGAAATCTTCGGGCACCGCGGGATATGGGCTGACGGCTGGAAAGCGGTTACCCGCCACATCAAAGGGGACCACTATGACGAGGCTGAGTGGGAGTTATACAACCTCGACTCAGACTTCTCCGAGTCTCACGATCTCGCCGATTCAGAACCTGAGCGCCTCCGTGAGCTAATCGATACGTGGTGGTACGAAGCCGGACGCTACGACGTGCTCCCCCTCGACGATCGAAAATGGGAGCTGTTCCGTAGAACTTGGCCCAGGCCGGGAGACGAGAACGTGCGGACGAGATACGACTATCACCCTCCGGTTAGTCATTTCGACCGGGCCTCCGCTCCGCCCTTCGAACACGGGTCCTATCGCATCGAGGCGCAGGCGTCCGCTCCCTTCGATGGCGTGATCATCGCCTTCGGCGACTCCGCCAGCGGCTTCGTCCTCTACGCCCAGAACGGCAAACTCGTCTACGAGTACAACGCAGCTGTCGCTGACCCGATCACCACCGAGCTCGACATCCCGGACGTCGGGAGTGCCAGGCTGGGGTTCATCTTCGAACTGGGTCCTGATCGAACCGGTCGAGGGCGTCTCTTCGTCGACGACCAGATGGGCGAATGGCTCCATTTCCCGCATGTCCTCGAGTTCCTGGCGATGAGCGGCATGGACGTCGGGCGTGATTCACTCTCCCCGATCTCGAAACGGTATCAAGGACATTTCGCGTTCAAAGGCCGACTCGATCGGGTGTGGGTCACCATGGAAGACATCCCTGCGCCCATCCCGCGCCAACTCCTGGACTGACCTCCGGGTCGACCATCTGTTGGGGCACCGATGCTGGGTGGCTAGCGCCGGACTACGGAGCGGAATCGAGTCACGCGGTCGGCAATGGCCGATTCGGTCGGCAGTCGTTCGATGCTCGAGGCCCCGACGAAGCCGTTGATTCTCGGTACGAGTTCGAGAACCCTCTCGAGATCGGCGGGCTCGGCGATGGGACCCCCGTGGCATAGGACGGGGATAGGGCGGCCTGAAAGATCGACGGTCTCGCACACGTCTGCAAGCTCTGCCACCACCGACTCGATTGTCCGCTCGCCCTTCGCCCCGATCATGCCGCCTGATGTCAAGCCGAGATGAGTCACGATCACATCAGCCCCCGCGTCGACCATTGAGGATGCCTCGGCAGTATTGAAGACGTACGGCATCGTGAATATGCCCCGTTCGGACGCGAGGCGGATCAAATCGACCTCAGCCGAGTAGGACATACCTGTTTCCTCGAGGGCGCGACGGAAATTGCCATCTATGAGCCCGACGGTTGGGAAGTTCTGGATTCCGGAAATACCGAGCCGCTCGAGCTCATCCAGTAGGCGCCCCATGTCGCGAAATGGATCGGTACCGCAGACTCCGGCCAGAACGGGCACGGCGGCGATTGCGGTGACGATCTCTGCAGTCATCTCGAGCACTACCGCATTTGCATCGCCGTATGGCATGAGGCCGGCGAGCGAGCCTCGTCCGGCCATGCGATATCTGCCGGAGTTGTAGATCACCAGGGCATCGGCGCCTCCGGCCTCGGCGCTCTTCGCCGAGAGACCGTTGCCGGCACCCGCAACAACGATTACGTCGCCGCGATCGGCCTTCGCCGCGAACTTCTCTGCCAGATCATTGCTAGACACGAGCGCTCCTCTCCAACATCGTCAACAACCTGGAAGCGGCTGCATCGGAGAAGGTCGGATCGTTGATGTGGGTATCGATCAGAACGATCTCGGGGCCGGACTCACCGAGCGCATCTTGCACCCCAGCGAGCATGGCGGCGTCGGCCGCAGGGTCGTGAAACGGCCCGCCTACGCGGGCCACATCCGAGGACCCGCCGGCCGGGACAATCAGCACTACGGGGCCCTTCGATGCCGCGAGACGGGCGCCGATCACGCTACCGATGCGGTGACATTCTTCGGGAGTCGTTCGCATCAGGGTCACCAGCTCGTTGTGGGAATGAAGGAGCCGGTCGGCAAAACGCTCGGGGACCGAATCTCTCGGGCCGAACCGCACCATGTCGGTGCCCCCGGTCGAGACCACCTGAGGGATGCCGAGACTACCCGCCGCTGTGAGCCGGTTGGGTCCGGACGACTTCAGACCGCCGACGACCTCATCCGCGATCTCGACGGTGGTCAGGTCAAGCATTCCACGCACGGACATCGGCTCGACGAGTCCCTCCATCGCCCGTCCTCCCTCTCCAGTGGCGTGAAACGTCACTACCTCGTAACCGGCCTCCTGGACTCGGGCCGCTGCTGCCGATACGCCCTCGGTGGTGAGACCCAGCATCGTTGCGAAGACGAGCTCGGCGTCGCCGTTTCCCGGTCGGATGGAGCGGGCGGCACCCACGATCGCGCCGACTGCGTTCGAAAGGACGGTCTTCGTCAACCGGTTCAGCCCCGCGATGTCGGCGACAGATGACATGAGAAGCACGTCTGCTGTGCCGCCAAGAGCGGTGCCGGCAGACGCCACCTGCGTCGACACGATCAGTTTCGGGAAACCGAATGGGAGCCCGGCGAAGGCGCGGATCGCAACAGAAGTGCCGCCAGAGCCACCGATCGCCATCGCTCCCGCACATTCCCCCCGGTCGACGAGGTCGGCCAGCACAACCCCCGCTCCGGTGCCCATGACGCTCAGCGCTTCACCCCGGTTTCCGGCAGCAGCGAGTTCGGCCAAACCTCGACCCGCAGCTGCTGCAACCGTGTCGCGTGTGACGTGCGGCACGACGGTCGGTTTTCCAAGCACGCCGACGTCGATGAGGAGAGCCGACGCTCCGGCTCGCTCTATCCGATCGCGCACGTACGCGTACTCTTCTCCCTTCGTGTCCAGGGTGCCGATCAGTGCGATGACGTCGGGGGTCACTGCAGAGGCGAGAACTCAGTCGGAACCCATATCTCGTTCGTGATGCCGGAGACGATTGGACCATTCTCTTCACTCTTGGCCCGTGCTGCGACCCAGTCGGGCTGAACCTTGAATGATTCCCATGCCTCCTCGCGGCGGCCGAGATCTTCCCACTTGAGTAGATAATGCAAAACGTTGGGATCCCCGATTCTCGCTTCGAAGAACGCCACAGGTTTGATCCCGGCATCCCTCCAGAGCGGAATCGTGATGTTGGCGAACCGGTCCTTCAGGTCGTTCATTCGGCCGTTGGGGACCTGATAGCGACGGTATTCGTAGAACACGTCAGTTTCCTACGGCACCGCTGGCTTGAAACTCTCCGGCCTCGCTGCGTTCCATCGTCACCTTGCCGGCGACTGCCTCAGGGACGATGGGTCCATAGATATGAGGGAACAATATTCCCTCGAAGTTCGGCTCCCATTTCAGCTCACTCGTCAGCTTGTCGGCGTCGATGGTCACCACAACGACTCGATCGACGTCGGTATACCACTTCGCCAGAGTCCCATCGACCTGCTCGTCCGACGAGCAGTGGATAAAGCCGTCACGAAGGTCGGCTTCGATAACGGCTACGTACTGCTCTCCCTTCCCGAACGAGCCGTCCCAGTCGTCTGGGCTCATGATCTTGCATACTTCCGGCATTGCGCCTCCTAGTTAGTCAATCTGATATGACACAACCGAATAGTGGTCGGCGCGCGATCGCGTGACTACCGCCCGTAACGCGTCCAATAGTTGCCGAACAGCTCCTCTTCGCTCGGCCGGTCCTCAGCGATAACCGTAGACAAATGGGTGATGTTGATGAAGTGGCGGTAATTCAGATTCTCACTGATGCTGTTCCCCGCCCAGGTACCGCAACCCATCGTGAGGGTAAAAGGAAGGCCATTAGTAAAGCTGCCGCCGTTGCCGATTGCGTGCGCCTGGTTGACGAGGACCCGGACCACATCGAGCTCGGCAGCGAGGCGATGGGCATGTTCCAGCACGTCGGTGTGGATGCCACAGGAATGCCCGCGGCCCTTGACGGCGAGAACCGCCCGCGTCGTCTCGATCGCAGCCTCGAAATCAGCGGCACGGTAGACGGTTAGCACCAGGGATAACTTCTCGTCGGCGAAGGAACGGTGCTCGGCGGGCAACTCGTCCTCGACCATGAAGAAACGGGCCTCCTGCGCTTCGGCCGCTAGCCCTACCTGTTTGGCGAAGACGTCGGCGTCGCGAGCAATCAGGTCCTGATTGAGACGACCGTCGACCCACAGAGTGTCCTGAATCGCCTGCTTCTCGTCACCGGCGGTGCGGTAACCCCCGGCTCTTTCCAGTGCGGCCAGCGCCTCGTCGTACACATCATCGAGGATGATCAATGCGTTCTCCGAGGAGCAGGAAGTCGAGTTGTCGAATGTCTTGGAGGAACTGATTAGCTGCGCGGCGAGGTCCAGATCCGCGCTGCTGTCGATGATGACCGGTGCGTTGCCGGGCCCAACACCGATCGCCGGTTTGCCGCTGCGATAGGCCCCACGGACGTTGTTCTGCGAACCGGTGACGACAGAGAGGTCACAGGCCTCCATCAGCGCAGTGGTCATGGCCCTGGTAACCGGGGCGGGAATGACCTGAACCAGATCCCGGGGCGCTCCGATCCGGCCGAGCTCCCGGCGCATCAACTCCACCGTACGGGCCGTCACAGGGTGTGCCAACGGGGAGGGGGCAACGATTACCGCGTTGCGACCCTTCACCGCCATCATCGCCTTATTCACAGGTGTCGCCGCCGGATTGGTAGCAGGGGTCACCGCAGCAACCACGCCTACCGGTTTGGCATACTTCACCAGACCCCGGGCCGGGTCCTCTTCGATCACCCCCACCGTCCTTACCCTGAGCAGGTCACGCAGAGTGCCGAAGGTCTTGCGCTGGTTCTTAGCAACCTTGTCGGGCACATTGCCGAGACCGGTCGTCTCCACCGCAAGCTCCGCCAGTTCCCTGGCATGGGACGGCTTGTACAGCGACCAGGCGAGGGCCGTGACCACCTCATCTACCCGCTCCTGGTCCGAATTGGAAAATGCAGCCATCGCCGCCCGCGCCCGACTCACCAACTCGCGGGTGGCGTGGATCTCCATAGAAGACTCGCCAACATGGGTGATAGGTGATGGAGTCGTCATGTGCGGATCCCCACCTCCGCGATTTCGTCGAGTCGCCTGATGAGGGCCGGCGCCGGCGCCGTCGGCAAGCGGAGAACCACACGGTCACACCCGATTTGTTCCATCTCTTCAATGCGGTCCAGCTCCGTGTGTTGCAGACAAGCCGTGATCTCGAATGGCTCTCTACCGTGTTCGGTCGCGGCTCGTTGTACCTCACGAATCTGGGCCGCCGTCACCTGATACCGGGAAAGTGGTAGCCATCCGTTGGCGAGTTCCACCAGGTCGCTCAGGGTCCGGGGGCCCAAGCCTGCGCCGATGTGGATCGGTGGATGGGGCCGCTGCACCGGCTTTGGTCCCTGCTGGGTCGGCGGGAGGCGCAGGTGGGACCCATCAAAGGCAGGGACCTCGTCGGTCCACAGCGACTTGATCATCAGCAACTTCTCCCGGGCGATGGCGCGCCGCACCTCAAACGGTACTCCGTGGTTCTCGAACTCCCGCCTGAGCCACCCGTACCCGACTCCAAGCACAAATCGACCGTTGGACAGCCGGTCGATCGTTGCGGTCGCCTTCGCCGTCCATAGTGGATCGCGGATCCCGATCAGTGTGACGGCCGTGCCAAGAAGAATCCGGGTCGTTACCGGAGCAACGGCCGCCAGAGCCGCGAACGCGTCGTAGACGATCTCATAGCGCTTGGGCAGCCGCTGCTCTCCCAACTCGCGCTGTTAGGCCACCGGCAGGTACGAGTGCTCGGGCAGCCACAGCGAATCGAAGCCTCTGGACTCGAGCTCCGGCCCCAGTTCGGCAGGTTGAATCGACTGAGATGTAAAGAAGATCGATGCGCCGACCAACACCAGGATCAGCCCCCGGAGCTGGTTTCTGAGATGTGGTCCCGCCACGAAAAGCGGGGCCGGTACCCGATGGCAGCGCCGGCGGCCTCGATCGACACCAGGGTCTCATGACCTTCGAGCGGGCGACGCTGCGGAACATCCGGAAAGGCCATCTCTGCGAGTTCCTGCGAAGGGACATCCATACAGGTGTCGGCCGCTCCGATGGTCAGTACCCGGGCACCGGTGATAGCGGCATTGAGGGCGGCGGCACACGCCACCTCGACGTCCCTAATGTCCACGTATACGAAGGCGTTGAAGCGGCGCGAAAGAGGATCCTCCTGCCACTCCGGAATCACACCCCATCCATCCTCGTGGATTACCCACGCCAGGCGCAGCCCCACGATCTCCAAGCCGCACATGCCCGCAAAATATGGAGCTATCTCCTCGCCCACGTGTTTCGACAACGCGTACGTCATACGGGGTCGCGATGTGTGTCCTTCGTCGATGGGAAGGTATTCGGGAAGATTTTGAGGGCTCCACGGGCTGCCGGTAACCGATTGGGTCGAAGCCCATAGAACCCGGCGAGCACCGGTGATCGCCGCCGCCTCGAACACGTTGAACGTCGTACGCACGTTGACGTCGAATGTGGTGGTGCTGGTCCGGACGCCCTGGGCCCACACCGCGCCGAAATGCACCACAGCATCAGCATCCTTGATCACCTCGACGGTCTCGCCGAGATTGCCGAGATCTGCGATGAGGTGCGAGCCGAGTTGGGACCCCGGGTCGCCGCTCCTGAGGGCGACGATGTCGGTCGTCAGCACCTCGGCGCCCTCGGACCGCAAATAGGCTGCAACCTTGCTCCCGGCTCGACCGGCGCCTCCGGTGACTACGACTTTCATTGTTGTGACCTCACTGTCTGGGGGTTGGTCGGGTGGGCAACTCTCTAAAGGCCTCCACGGTCTCTCGCACCGCGCGCTCGACCGGTATGCGCTCGATGCTGGAGGCCCCGACAAACCCGACTGCGGTAGTACGTGACAGCGCTTGGCGGACGTCTTCGGGCGTGGCGAGGCGTCCTCCGTGGAGGAGGGGGATAACGTCTGGCTTCTCGGCGACAGCAGCGTCGATCATCGTTTGGGCGAGCCGGCACACGGCATCGACCGGGCGCTCGTCCTCGTAGCCGAGGCTGCCCCCGGTGGTCGGCCCGGAATGGGTCACTACACAGTCCGCACCAGCGGCTGCCATCGCGGCTGCGTCCTCGGGACTCGCGACGTACGCCATGGTGAACAGATTCCGAAGGCGGGCACGGCCGATGACGTCGATCTCCCGCCGAAACCCGTAGCCGACCATCTGCGCTCGCCGGCGCTGGTCGGGCATGTTCGTCAGCGTGGGAAAGTTGATCACGCCACTGAATCCGGCGCCCTCGAACAGGTCGAGCAAGGCATCGAGGTCGCGCCGCGTCGGGTCGTTCGCCTCGATTCCGCCGATCACGGGCGTCGACTCGACGACGTTGAGAATCTCCGGAGCCATCCCCAATGTGTCGAGGTTCGAGTCGCCGAACCGCCAGGTGGGAAGGCCCATCAACCGGGACCGGCCTGTGCTGTAGACAACTATCAGGTCGGTCTCAGCTGCCTCGGCGGCTCGGGCGATGATCCCCGCGCTGCAGCCCGAGGCGAGCACTGCCTTACCGGAATCGATGCGCGCCCGCAGCGCCTCCAGGATCTCCGATCGAGTCATTTCCGTCGTTCCCTCAGACCGGCTTTCCCTTCACTACGAGTGAGCTCCACCCTATGGGAGACATTACGATATCTCGCACTACGGCAGCTGATTCGGTGCTCCTTTCCATCGGCAAGTGCACTGTTCAGGTGCGGTCCGCCCGACCCATTTGTTTTTGTAGATCGCTGATTGCTTCGGTGAACGCCTTCTTCACTTCGAGATGGCGCTCTGGGGTGGCAAGGGTGTCCAGCCACACGAGACCTCCCTCCATGGTCGTGATCAGGTAGTCGGCGACATCACGATCAAAGACTTCCCCGTCGCCGACCTGTACGTATATAGGTGAAGTGTGAGCGGCGACGTGCTGGGGCCAAACGCACCACGCTTTGTGATCGTTCGAACACCTCGCCGCCAGCCATCCGCTTCCTCCAACCTCGACCTCGCCGGCAAGGCGAAGCGAACGAGCCCCCGCTGGAGCCGTCTCGCTCAGAACGACGCGGCCGTTGTGCATCACCTCGACGCGGTGGATCGGAGCCGTCACGGATAACGCCTCGACCTCGATGCTCAGCGTCCCGCCGCCTTCGGGAAGATCGATTTGATCCCCAGGTGCTCGACCTTCGATCCCAAATGTGAGTAGCGGGTCACGGACATTCCGGACCGTGACCCGCTCTCTACTCCTTCAGCGTGGGCTAGTCGAGTCCTCCGTCACCTCAGTCGAAGAGCCTGGCGTAATGGGGACCTAGAATGGCGGCCCCATCGTCGATGAGCTTCTGCTGAGCGTCCTCGCGCGTAATGTTTTGGGTAAGAATCTCGGCTTTGACATCCTGCATCACCACCCTCAAGGAGAACGGCGCTGGTCCGACATTGCCTAGGTCATTCATCTGCAGCTCAGACACCGCGAACGGGAGAGTTGCCCAGGCGTCGGCCACAACCGGGTTGGCAGCCAGGAACTCCGCATACTCGCCCGAGCCGCCGACGCTCAACCTCGTCGGCAGGTTGCCCGACGTCGATGCCCAATACGCCTGGCTGTCAGGGCTCGCCAGGAACTTGATGAATTCCCATGTCGCCGCGTTCTCGGCTTCGGTCGTATTGAAGGCGACCATGTTTGGACCGTACTGGACGGTCACGGGTTCCAGGCCCGCTGTCCCCAGGGGCGGGAGCGTCACGCTCCAGTCAAACGAACCCACCACAGCCTCTTGGACGAACGGTATCCATCGACTCGAAGTGACGATGTAGGCGGCCTGCTGGGAGGAGAAATCGGTCAGATTGGCGACCGCCTCATCCGCCCTCCCGATAGTGGGGAACGCGTAATCGTTTTCGACCAACCTTGCCATCAGGTCGATCGCTTTCGTCCACGGCTCCTCCGCGAATCTCGTCGCTCGCGCGTCCACATCGACCGCATTGGTTGCGCCATAAGATAAAGCCATGCCGGCGAAGTTGGACGCGTCCACCTGCATCGAGTAGCAGCTCTTGTTGAGCTGCTGTTTGATCGCCTCGCATTGCGTGAAGAACTCGTCCCAGGTCACTGCCGGTGCGTCGAACCCGACGCTGGCAAGCATCTCCTTGTTGTAGTACATCACCGCAACTGCCACCGTCCACGGAAAGCTCAGCATCCGGCCGCCCTCGGTCATATACGTGCTCCTGAGGATCTCGACCGGCAGAAAGTCGGACACGTCGACGCCGACCACCGGATCGTTCACAAGATCCGTGAGATCAAGCAAGACTCCAGCCTTGGACCAGCCCACGGCCGCATCTTCGTAACCGACCGTGAGGTTTGGAAGCGAATTGGCCTCGATGGAGGCGGCGATCTTCTGTCCCGTGGGCCAGTATCCCCCGGTGAACTGGGCTTCGACGTCGATCTGTGGATACTGCGCCTCGAACCGGGCTACCAGTTCGTTCATCGCATCCTCCAGGGGGCCGCTGTAGACGTGCCAGAACTCGATCGTTGCCGCCTCCTGCGTCGCCACCGGTGCCGGGACGACGAGCTGGCCTTCGCCGAGCGAGGAGCCGCCGGGTGCGTACTCGTATACGACGTTGTCGTTGGATGCCGATACGTCGGTGGAGTCGGCGTGGCCGATGACTGTGATCTTCTGGGATCCGCAGTCGCCGAAGGCGTCACAGGTGATCAGGCCAATGATGCCCGAGTAGTCAGTGACGCTGTT
>Ga0114996_10006490_pt1 | contig 13453 bp, 6 predicted proteins | sample ArcticOcean_MG_C_4_FD_87039 | JGI IMG/M metagenome (GOLD analysis project Ga0114996, IMG submission 87039) | Marine microbial communities from western Arctic Ocean - ArcticOcean_MG_CB4_134 | ecosystem: Environmental > Aquatic > Marine > Oceanic | place: Arctic Ocean: Canada Basin | collected... | reverse complement strand
TCCTGTCCGTGACGACTGGCAAAAGGACGACCGGCGACGTGACGACTCGGTGACGACCATCGGCCGGTTGCGGACCCGGGACCCGTTGCTGTTGGAACACCGTTTCGGTCGCGGGCGGGTGATCACCTGCCTGACCAGTTGTGGAATCGGCTGGACCAATTTTCCTCAATACCGCAGCTTCGTTCCTTTCCACTTTGAACTGCAGAAGTACATCTCGAGGTCGGATCGCGTATTGCCTCAGCGCGAGTCGGGAGCACCGATCCACCTGGAACTGGATCCGGTCCGTTACGGCCCGTCGGTCCGGATCGAACCTCCGAAGAATTCGGGGCAGGTGACGGCAGAAATGCAGGTGCAGGCCGGTTCGGTGCGGACCGAGCCGGGGGCTGTCAACGGGACAGGCACAGGCGACGGGACAGGCACAGGCGACGCCAAGCCGACGCTTCGACGGGTTGTCGATTACTCTCGGACGGATTACCCGGGGGTGTATCGCGTGCGGCTGGTGTCCGAGGAGGTGAGTGTCGAGCGTTGGTATGCGTACAACACGGGTCGTGACGAGGGGCGACTGGCGTTGATCGAGACTGATGCGATCCGAAAGTCCTTGGGTCCAGAGTTGGCTGACGGGGTGAAGATCCAGGAGGCGGGATCGACCGAGTGGTTGGCGGGCGAGGAATCGGACCGGGACATTCGTGAGTGGATCCTGGTCCTGTTGGTCGTGGTGTTATTGGGTGAGCAGGTGATGGCCTACCGTCTGAGTTTCCATCCATCGCGTCGGGTGGCTCGGGGAGGCGTGGCATGAGTGTCTCCTTGCTGGCCGTTGACGAGACGATTCGCGAGATCGAGTGGTCCTTGCCCGAGTCGGGTTGGGGCTGGGCGGGGCTGGTGCTGGGCACAGTGTTGATGCTGGTTTTCGTAATCGCCTGTTATTTGCGAGACACCCGCGATCTGTCTCGAGTGTGGACGACCTGGTTGCTGATGTTGCGGCTGATGTTTCTGGCCGGGTTGCTGTTGGTGTTTGTGAATCCACGTGAGCGAGAGAGCGAGCGAACATTTCGGGCGTCCCGGGTGATCTTGCTGGTGGACACATCGTTGTCGATGAGTTTTCCGGAGGAGAAGCCGGGCACTTCAGGCGGTGCCAGCGAGCGGACTCGCGCCCTGGCTCTCCGCGAGATGTTCTCGGACTCGGACCTCATCCAGCGATTGACCGCAGACCATCATGTGCGGGTTTACACGTTCGACGCGGGTCTGGCCGAGAAACCGGTTTTCGATTTCCCGTGTCGCGATCCACGTGGTCGAGGGGGTGCCGAGACTGCCACGGAGCCCGAGCCAGGTGCAGCCGCCGATCCGTCGACCGGTGGAGGCGGTGGGTCTGGTGGGGCCGGTGGGGCCGGTGGGTCATCTCGATTTCCGGAGTCATCTGCCTGGGACCGAGCGATACGCCCTTGGGCGGTAGCGGGTGAAGCTGGATCGGGTCGGATGGTTGGAGGGATGGAGACACGAGTGGGTGAAGCGGTGTTGACGGCGTTGCAGCGTGAGAGTGGCGAGGGATTGTCTGGTGTGGTGGTGTTGACCGACGGTGCGTCGAACGCGGGCACCGATCCTGGTGCAGCGCGTCAGTTGGCTGTCCGACGCAAGGTCCGGTTGTTTGCCGTGGGGATTGGCAGTCTCGAGTTACCGGACAATGTGCAGTTGGTGAATGTCCAGGCACCGACCGACGTCCACGTGGGTGACGCGTATGGTTTCAGCATCTTCGTCAAGGGCCAGGGTGCTGGTGTTTTGGGGAAGGATGTCGAGATCGAGTTATTGCGGAAGCCGGCCTCGGCTGAGGGGGATCCTGACGAGAAGGTGGATTCGGTGCGGGTCGAGTTGCCATTGGATGCGGGGCCGGTGGAGGTGAAGTTTGATCTGACTCCCGAGACGGCTGGTCGATACGAGTTTTTGATCCGTGCGGTGACTCCGGCGGGTATCACCGAACTGTCGTCCGACGACAATCAGCGACGTCGTTTGGTCAACGTCACTGATCGCAAGTTGAGGGTGTTGTTGTTGGCGGGCGGTCCGACTCGGGACTACCGTTTTGTTCGCAACATGCTGTACCGGCATCCGGGCATCGAGGTGGACGTGTTGTTACAGACGGCCGACCCGGGTGACGCGATCAGCCAGGACGCCGACCGTGTGTTGCAGCAGTTCCCGGAGGCCCGAGACGAGTTGTTTACCTACGACGTGATCGTGGGTTTTGACCCGGACTGGCAGGCAATCCCGGACACGCGTCGCGAAATGCTGGTGGAGTGGATCGAGAAGCAGGCGGGCGGATTGCTGGCGGTGGCTGGCGACGTGTTCACACCGGAACTGGCCGATCCGGCTGCTCCGTTGGCGGACATCCGCACGCTCTACCCCGTCATACTCGAACCGCTCCCATTGGAAACCAGCCTGACGCGCCGAGCGGACCAGGCCTGGCCGGTCGAGTTTTCCGACGACGGACTCGATGCCGCCTTCCTGCATCTTTCGGACGATGCTGCCGATCCGATGGAAGCCTGGGGCGAATTCGACGGTGTGTTTCGGTGTTTCCCGACAACTGGTCCCAAGGACGGAGCTCTGGTGTATGCTCGTTTTTCGGATCCCAGCAGCGATCGCCCGGTGCTGATGGCGTCTCAGTTCTACGGCAGCGGCCGGGTGCTGTACGTGGGTTCGCCGGAGTTGTGGCGATTGCGGGCGTTGGACGAGGAGTTGTTTGACCGGTTCTGGATCAAGGCGATTCGCGAGTTGGGGCAGGCGAGGTTGAAGCGAGGTACGAATCGGGGGACGTTGTTGTTGGATCGCAGCGAGTATCTGTTGGGCCAGACGATCACTCTGCGTGCCCACCTGCTGGATCCTCAGTTCCAAGATCTCACCGACGAGACGGTGGCGATCGATTTGTTCGGCCCGGACGGTCGTCAGTTGGGGTTGAGTGAGTTGAGGCGTCAGCCGAACCGACCGGGGCAGTATGTTGGCAGTTTCCGGGCCAGCCTGCCGGGCACGTTCCGCCTGACCGTGCCGATTCCGCCGGAGGAGGACGAGCGGTTGAGTGGTCGGATCGACGTCGTGCTGCCCGATCTCGAGTCGATCGATCCGCGGCAAAACCGTCCGTTGCTCGCCGGGATGGTGCGTGGGACTGGCGGGAAGTACCTGGAACTGTCGGAATCTCGGATGCTGCCTGCGAGCCTGCCGAATTTGGGTACCGAGTTGCTGGTCGACAAGGGCCGTCCTTCGCCGTTGTGGGACCGCGTCTGGGTGCTGTACGTACTGGTCGGGCTGTTGTGTCTGGAGTGGATCACTCGGAAGTTGTTGAAACTGGCATGAGACGCGACGGTGGAGCTGGTTAGAATTGAGTCGAATCGAGACCTGTTGAGACGGAATGTGATGAGACGGAATGTGACGAGACGGGTTCGATGAGCAGCCCGTCGGCATCGATTGCTGGAAGACCATCGGGTACGGGATTGCCGTCGGCGGTGGTCGATGTACTGAGTGGTCTGAAGCGGCGGATCCGCCTGTACGTTGTCGTCGAGGGTGCGGCATTGGTACTGGTGTTGCTGGCGGTATTGTTCTGGGTCAGCCTGGGTTTGGACTGGGCCTGGTTTCAGGTCAGTCGGATGGAGTTACCCGTCTGGTTCCGGGCGATTTTCGACGTGCTGGTGGTTTGCAGTGCTTCGGTGGTCGCGGTGAGTTGGATCGTGTTCCGGTTTGCTCGAAGTTATCGGTCGCGTGCCTTGGCGTTGGTCCTGGAGCGGCGGTTTCCGGAGTTGGACGATCGGTTGATCACGGCGATCGAGATGGCCGAAGACGGTGATGCAGGGTTGACCGAGTTGGGCCGTGCGATGCTCGAGAAGACTCGGCGCGACGTCATCGAGGCGAGTCGCCGATTGAAGGTGGGCGACGTTTTCCAGAAAAAGCCATTGCGACGTGCCGTACTGATGGCGGTCGGGCTTGTGGTTTCGATCGGAGGCCTGGCGGCGGCCGATTCTGCCGTGATCACCCGCTGGGCTGACGGGTACCTGTCGCTCAAGGAGACGTACTGGCCGCGCGAGTACCAACTGGTGGTCACTGTGGTGCGTGGGCCGTCTCAGAGCGACGTGCCGATCGAACCTGGAACTCCGTACCGTCATTCTCGAGGCGATGATCTGGTGTTGTCGATCGAGGTGAAGTCCGATCCATTTCTGCCCGGGCTCGCTCCGCTTGCGAGTGTTGAGGTGACGTACGTGACGGCGGGCGGATCGGGGCGTGGAGTCTGTTCGCAGAGGGGACCTCACCAGTTTCGGTTCACTCGAGCTGGAGTGCTCGAGGATTTGAGTTTCCGGGTAGCCGGTGGCGATTTCATCAACCGTCATCCGTACCTGGTGCAGGTGGTCGAGCCGCCGACCTTGGAACAGATCGTGCTCGATTGCCGTTACCCTGAGTACACCGGTCTCAATCCGCCTGGTGACAGCAGCCAGAGGACTCGGCAGACGGTGCAGGGCATCCAGGTGGATCTGCCGCTCGAAACCGATGTTGTGCTACAGGCACGGACGAACAAGCCGTTTGTGGAAGCTCGCATCGAGTTCGACAATTTCCGATTGGTGCTCGACGAGAAGAATGGTGTGCCGGAGGCGTGGTTCGAGCGGGAGGCTGAAGACGGCCAGGCGGTCCGTCGTCTTGCGATCGATGTGCACCAACTGCTGCAGCTCGACAGCGACGGGTCGGTCCGGTGGCCGTCGAGGGTCTTGAAGCTGCCTTTGTTGGTCGGGACCGGTTCGCAAGCGAGTCTGGACGAGTTGTTTGCCGAGTCGGGTGCGGGGTCTGGGGCCCGGCTTTCGGGACCGATTCCGTTGCCAGCGGACGTGCAGATCCGGATTGAGATTCTCGACACCGACGACATTCAAAGCCGCGACCCGTCGCGTTTGACGATCAATGGCATTGTGGATCAGCCCCCGGAGATCGAGACCGGTCTGCGAGGGATCGGCAGTGAGGTGACTCGGATTGCTCGGATCCCGATCATCGGTCTGGTGCGGGATGACTACGGTGTCGACGAGGTGCACTTCGAGTACCAGGTCGTCGGTCGAGAGACTCGTGCCGATCAACTCGGAAGCGACTGGCTGAAACGACCACTGAGTCGAAAACCGACGGATCGGCCTCGCGAGTTCATTCTGACAACCGCTCGTGACGACATTCCGCGAGCCGACGCGTTGAAGCAACCGCAGCACGAGCAGGCCGTGTGGTTTGATCTCAGGCAACTTGACCCCGAACCCACGATCGGGCAGAAATTGGTGCTGTCGGTGGTGGCCACCGACGCCGACGACAAGAACGGTCCGCATTCGACTCGGTCGAGCCCCGTGCATGTCTTCATGATCGTCAGCAACGAAGACCTGCAGTTTGGCCTCATCCAGAAGGAACTCAGGTTTCGCCAGAGATTCGAGCAGGTGATCGACGACATCGACCGCACTCGGAAGAACCTGTTAGGTTATCGGCGGCAGGTGCAGGAGGCGACCAGTGCGACCGGGGGCGATGGGGCTGGAGGAGGCGACGAGGGTGGTGAGCAGGTGAATCCTGCCGAGCGTTCGATCAACGAGGTGATTCGTGGTCACAACGAAACTGTGGCGATTGCCGAGGGTTTTTCTGATATTCGCGACGAATTGATCAACAACGGTGTTCACACTCAGCAGACTTTGACGCGAATCGATCAGGGTGTGTTGATGCCTCTACAACGGATCACCAGCGAAGACTACACTTTGGCTGAGACAACCTTGCGGGCTCTGGCACGTGCCTCGCGTGATGGAACCCGACCGTCACCGGAGACGATCGACACGGCGACCGATTCGCTCGGCGATTTAATCGAGCGGATGAGACGAGTACTGGCGGAAATGAGGAAGCTCGAGACCTACCAGGAAGCTCTGAAACTGCTCAAGCAGATCATCGACGACGAAGAGAATCTACTCGAGAAAACTCGCGAACAACGCAAGCGAGACCTGATCAAGAAACTCAACGGGGCCGGCCTCGGCGACGACAGCCAACCGGGCGAGAAGGCGGCACCAGAGGCGGACAAGGTGAAACGCTGACAGGAGTTCGAGACGTCGTATTGCGGTTCAATCGGCCGTCGGCTGGAATGGTCGCACGGCGAGGACCGAGATCATTGCTGGAGATCTGCTCATGAACATTCGCATGGCTTCGCTGCTCGCGATGCTGCTGCTGGGATGTGGCATTCTTGTTTTGGCTCAGGACAGTCGCCAGCCCACCAGCCAGCCCACCACTGCGAAGAAGGATGTTGGCCTGAAGGCCGATGTCAAGAAGGCGCGGACTCGAAAGGTCTCCCGCCAGGCAGGCCTCGACGGCCAGCAGCAGAACATCACTTCGCGTTACAAGAAGTTTGAGAAGAAGCTGCTGCAACTGGCCGAGTTTCTTCGCGAGAATGATACGGAACGGGCCGAACTGCTCAAGCGAGCCTACGGACAAAGTCGCGACAACAACATCTCCAACAGCCTCGAACGCATCACTTCGCTGTTGTCTGGAGAGAAACGGCTCGGCGATGCTGTCGGTGCTCAGACCGAGGTGGTGGCCAACCTGCAGGCTTTGCTACTTCTTCTTCAAAGTGACGACCTGAAGGATTCACTCAAGCAGGAGCAGGAACGGATCAAGGACCTGCTGAAGAACCTGCGGACGGTCATCGGGAAGCACAAGCGAGCGCGGACTGCCAACGATCGGGGTGAAGCGGCCGAGCGAGTGGCACAGCGGCAAGCCGATGCCGCCAAGAAGGCTCGGGACCTGGTCCAGAAGATTGAGGGGCAGGATGCGGACCAGACGGACGAGCAGTCCAAGGACGGCAAGAGCAAGGACGGCAAGAGCAAGGACGGCAAGAGCAAGGACGGCAAGAGCAAGGACGGCAAGAGCAAGGACGGCCAGGGTAAGGACGGCAAGGGTAAGGACGGCCAGGGCAAGGACGGCCAGGGCAAGGACGGCAAGAGCAAGGACGGCAAGGGCAAGGATGGCAAGAGCAAGGATGGCAAGAGCAAGGATGGGAAGAGCAAGGACGGCCAGCAGTCCGAGCAGGACACCTCGAAGACACCGGGCCGAGATGAAATCAAGCGTGCTCGCCAGGAGATGGAGCGTGCGATCGAGGAGTTGAAGAAGAAGTCACGCGAGTCGGCCGCCGACCATCAGGACGAGGCACTTAGGGAGTTGCTCAAGGCGAAGGAGAAGCTCGAGGAGATTCTCAGGCAGTTGCGTGAGGAGGAGCGGAAGCTGTTGCTGGCGGCTTTGGAGGCTCGATTCCAGAAGATGTTGGCGATGCAATTGGCCGTCTACCGAGACACGCTGGTGTTGGGCCAGGTTTCGGCCGACGACTGGGTTGGTCGTCACACGACGCGATCGATCAAGCTGGCGCGTGACGAGGAGGAGATTGCGGTCGAGGCGATCAAGGCATTGACGTTGCTGAAGGAGGAGGGGTCGTCGGTGGCGTTTCCCGAGGCGGTGATCGAGTTGCGTGAGGACATGCTGGTTGTTTCGCGTCGGCTCGAGGAATCCAAGGTCGGCCAGCTGACTCAGGCGATCGAAAAGGACATCATCGAGTCGCTCGAGGAGATGATCGACGCGTTGCAGAAGGAGTTGGAGAAGTCTGAGGACGAGCAGAAGGATCAGAAGGACCAGAAGCCTCAGCAGCAGATGCAGGAGCCACCGTTGGTGGACAAGTTGTCCGAGTTGAAGATGTTGCGGGCGTTACAATTGCGGATTAATCGCCGGACACGTCGACTGGCTCGATTGATCGACGGAGACCAGGCCGAGGACGTGGATGTGCTCGAGCAGTTGAAGGAACTGGCACGTCGTCAGGCTCGGGTGCAGAAGGCGGCCCGCGATCTGGCGACTGGGCGAAACCGCTAGTGGAGACGTGTCGGGGGGATCATGCGTCGACTGGTTGATTGGAAGGTTCGAACCGGAGCTCGTGACGGGGCTCGTGACGGGGCTCGTATCCGATACGGGATCCCGGCGATCGGTCTTGTCGCGATGTTGGCATGGGTGATGCCGGCTGTGGGACAGGTGAACGTCGAGGTGTTGACGTTGCGTGAAGCGTTGGCTCCGGTGTCGAGTGACGGTGGCCATGTGTTGGCCGGGCAGGTGGTGTCGGGTCGGTTGCAATCGTTGAATGCAGGTGGCGTGTCGGTTCAGTCGAAGAGCGGGTCGACGAGTCTGAAGTTGGCCGAGGTTCTCGAGGTCCGGTTTCCCATGGCCTCGTTGGAGGTATTGCCGTTGCAAAAGCCGGTTGCGGCCTGGGTACGACTGAGGGATGGCAGCCGGATTGGTTGTCGCCAGTTGGCTGCGACGCCCAGGCAGGTGAAGCTGCAGGCGGTGTCGCTTGGTGACCTGACGATGCCGGCAGGGGCTGTGTCGTCGGTTCGTTTCGGCAAGGCGTCGACTGGTGTGATCGAGACGTGGCGTGAATTGTTGAGACGCGAGATCAAGCGAGATCGCCTGGTGATCCAGAAGGGTCGGACGCTGGATTATCTCGACGGAATTGTCGGGTCGATCGATGCCAAGCAGATCAACTTTCTGCTCGACGGTGACGAGATCCCGGTCCCGTTGAGCCGGGTGTATGGTGTAATTTTCTACGGCAAGTCGTCGACGGCCGCGTCGAAGGGGGCGGTGTGTCGAGTCCAGTTACGGGGTGGGGACCGGGTGGAGTTGTCATCGGTCGAGATCGAGGGTTTGACGTGTCGAGGCAAGCTGTCGGTTGGAGCGTCGTTTGGTGTCGAAGTCGATCGACTCGAGCGGATCGATTTTTCGGCCAGCCGAATCGTGTACCTGTCGGCCATCACGCCTCGGGTGGTTGAGCACGTTCCGTATTTCGACGTGACGTGGAAGTACCGTCGGGACCAGAATCTTGACGGAGGCCCATTGAAGGTTGGCGGTCTGCATTTCCGTCGGGGCCTGGCTCTGCATTCCAAGACACGATTAGTGTATTCCCTCGGGGGACGTCATAGTCGGTTCCAGGCCTGGATGGGCATCGACGCTCTGGTCGGGCGTCGTGGCAACGTGCGGGTGATGATTTCGGCCGATGGCAAGTCGCTGCTCGAAACCGATGTCCGGGGTACCGACAAGCCGCGGCTGGTGGATCTTGATGTCAGCGGGCGGCGGGAGTTGCAGATCCTGGTCGACTTTGGCAAGGATCTCGATATAGCCGATCACCTGGACCTGGCCGATGCGAGGTTGATCCGTCAGGAGAAGTGAAGGACGTGGTCGAACAAGTGAGGCGAGTGTTGCCGAGACTAAGAGGGTGGTGCAGGGTGAGTGTGGTGAACAGAATGAGCAGGATGAATCAGTCAGGGCAGGGTATCGTGAAACGATTCGAGCAGCGGGATGGCAGCTGTTGTCGGTCTTGGCCGATCGCGGTCGTGTTATTGGTTTTGGGTGCATTGCCACGCAGCGGCTGGGCGATCGATCCGGCGGTGTTGGCGGCCGAGGCGAAGCGGGTCGAGGTGTCGTCGCGTCTGGCGACGAGTGTGGTGGCGATATTTTCGCGCGGCGGCCGCGGCGGCGGGTCAGGGGTGTTGATCAGTTCCGACGGGTACGCATTGACCAACTTCCACGTCACCCGTGGCGCTGGCACGTTCATGAAGTGTGGTCTCAATGACGGCCAACTTTACGACGCGGTGATCGTGGGCATCGACCCGACCGGCGATGTCGCGTTGATCAAGCTGTTGGGTCGAGACAATTTTCCGCACGCGACACTTGGCGACAGCGACACGTTGCGTGTCGGCGACTGGACGTTTGCCATGGGGAATCCGTTCCTGCTGGCGACAGATTTTCAGCCGACGGTGACCTACGGGATTGTCAGTGGATTGCATCGTTACCAGTATCCGGCCGGCACGATTCTCGAATACACCGATTGCATCCAGATCGACACATCGATCAACCCGGGCAACTCGGGCGGCCCCTTGTTCTCGTCCGACGGCCAGCTGATGGGGATCAATGGGCGAGGTTCGTTCGAGAAGCGTGGCCGAGTCAATTCGGGGGCTGGCTACGCAATCTCGATCAACCAGATCAAGCTCTTCATGGATCATTTGCGTAGTGGGCGCGTCGTCGATCATGCCACTCTGGGTGCGACGGTGGCGACTCGCGAAGACGGGGCGGTTGTGGTTGACGGGATTCTGGACGCATCGGAAGCGTTTCGGCGTGGTCTGCGTGAGGGAGACGAGATCGTTTCCTTCGCCGGCCGATCCGTTCGCAGTGTGAACCAGTTCAAGAACATCCTGGGTATCTATCCGAAGGGGTGGAAGTTGCCGCTGGTTTTTCGACGCGACGGCGTACGAACCGAGACGTTGTTGCGACTCAGGGCTCTGCATCGCGCGAGTGAACTCGCTGGAGGCGGCAAACCGAAGCCGAAGCCTGGTGACAAGCCTGGCGGGAAGAAGAAGCGACCGAACCAGCCGTCTCGGCGTCGGCCTGCGGTTGCCAAGCCGCCCGAGAAGTACAAGCACCTTTACGTCAAGAAGTCAGGATTCTCCAACTACTACTTCAACCAGTTGGAGCAGAAGCGAACCTTGTCGGGGATGAGTCGTTTGGGTGATTTCGCTGCTGTGACGGGGGCGTGGGTGTTTCTGGGTACGACCGCAGCTGGCGACGCGTACCAGTTGACGTTAGCCGATTCGGGTGTGGGTCTATCGTGGAAGCAGCAGGCGTATTTTCAGGAGTTGTCCAAGTCGGCCGAACCGCTTGACGAGCCCAAGTCCAGCGGCGGCCTGTTGTACGCGATGCACATGTGGCGGAGTTTCCTAATGCAGAGGGAGCGGGTATTTGGGGAGTTCTACTACCTGGGCAGTGAACCACTGGACGGTTCGGGAGCACGGGTGGACGTGATGGTCAGTGAACTGGGCAATGTCCGTTGCCGGTGGTATTTCGACCGCAAGCGGGGTCAGTTGCTGGGTTGGGATTGTCGGATCGAGGAGGAGACGGACGAGTGCGAGGTACGATTCGGTGGCGAGATCGATTCGGGAGGCCGGCGGTGGCCAAAGACGATCACGGTCCGTTCGGCCGGTGGTTTGGTGGCGAAGTTTGCGGTCGAGACGGTGACGATCCGGCCGGAGGTGTCAAAATGACAAGCCGAACGATACCGCCCGCCTGGAAGTTGATGGTGATCGTGCTCTTGCAGTGGGCTGTTGTTTTTGTGTCGCGTCCTTCGAGCGTATCGGCTCAGTCGATTCACTCGACAATCAGCCGGGTCTCGCGGCGTACGGTGAAGGTGTTTGGAGCCGGCGGCATCCGTCGTCTGCATTCCTACAGCACCGGTTTCGTGGTGTCGTCCCGGGGTCACGTGGCGACGATCTGGAGTCATGTGCTGGATACCGAAGAATTGACGGTGGTGTTGTCGGACGGTCGCAAGGTGCGAGCGAAGGTCCTGGGTGCCGAGCCTCAGCTGGACCTGGCGGTGCTCGAGTTGGAGGCCGAAAATTTGGATTTGCCTGCCTGGGATCTTGAGGCGGAAGTATCGGACGCGGGGCCGGGGACTCGGGTGTTGGGTTTCAGCAACATGTTCAGGGTAGCCACCGGCGACGAGATGGTTTCGGTGTTGCACGGAGTGGTGGCTGCCAAGGCGCCTTTGGCGACTCGTCGTGGAGCCTTCGAGACGTCGTACGAGGGCACGGCGTTCATTGTCGATGCGGTGACGAACAATCCCGGAGCCGGCGGAGGCGTGCTGACGACTCGATCGGGTCGCCTGTTGGGGATGATCGGCAAGGAGTTGCGACACGCCGAGAGCAACACGTGGGTGAACTATGCGGTTCCGATTTCGGAGTTGAAGGGGCCGATCCAGGAGATCATTGCGGGCAAGTATCGAGCTCGTCAGCGTGAGCCGGACGAGGCCGATTCGGTGGCTCGGTTTACTCCATTGGAATTCGGCATCGTGCTGGTGCCTGATGTGTTGTTTCGGACACCGGCCTTTATCGACCGGGTGCAGCCGTCTTCAGCAGCCGCGGTGGCCGGGCTGCGGCCGGACGACCTGGTGTTGTTCATCAACGGGGACCTGGTGCAATCGTGTCGGGTGTTCAAGCAGAGGTTGGGGCGGATTGAATCGGGCGGCGTATTGAAACTGACGGTTCGGCGTGGTGACAAGTTGGTACCGGTCGAGTTGCCGGTGCCAGCGAAGCCAGCGACTGAGAAGGATGAGACAAGATGACGTCACGGCGGTTGATTGGAGTGGTTGAGTGTGTCGGTGTGTGGCTGGCGATCGGGCTGGCGCCGTCGATGTTGTCGGGTCAGCAGCCGGTCGATCAGCAGTCTCTGGAGGCTCGGGAGGAGCAGGCCTTCAAGGAGGCATCGGCGATGGTGGCTCCATCGGTGGTCCGCATCCAGACGGTGGGAGGTTTGGATCGAGTGGGTCGCGTGTTGACCGGCACGGCGGCGACGACTGGAGTCGTGGTTTCGGCCGACGGGTACGTCATTTCCAGTGCCTTCAATTTTGCATCTCGACCGTCATCGGTGCTGCTGACTTTGGCCGACGGCCGCCGTTTCCCGGCTCGGATTATCGCCAACGACCGGTCTCGGATGCTGACATTGCTGAAGATCGACGTCGACGGCCTGAAGGTGCCTCGAGTGGCTCCGCGTGACGGCTTCCGGGTCGGCCAATGGGCGATCGCCATGGGGCGGACCTACGAGAGTCCGTTGCCGAACCTGTCGGTCGGCATCATCAGTGCCTTGGACCGGATCTGGGGTCGAGCACTGCAGACCGACGCGAAGATTTCTCCGGCGAACTACGGCGGTCCGCTGGTCGACATCCGAGGCCAGGTGATCGGTGTGCTTGTGCCACTTTCACAGCGGCGTCTGGGGCAGACGGCCGGAGTCGAGTGGTACGATTCGGGAATCGGTTTCGCGATCCCGATGGCCGATATCGTCGCCACGTTGCCTCGTCTGAAGATCGGCACCGACCTGTTGTCCGGTTTGATGGGGATCACGTTGAAGTCGGGCGACGTCTACGCAACGGCCGCGGTCATCGATCGCGTGCGTTTCAACTCACCGGCCGAAAAGGCCGGTCTGAAGCCCGGTGATGTGATCGCCACGGTCGACGGAAAACGGATCGCTCGCCTGGTGCAGGTCAAAAACGCTCTGGGCAACAAGTACGCCGGCGACTCGATCAACGTGGTCGTTGGGCGCAACAAGCAGTCATTGGAAAAGACGATCACGCTGGTCGGAAAACTCGAACCCTACACACCCACTTACCTGGGCATCCTTCCCGCACGCACTATCCGAACTGCAGAAGCGGGGGAGGGCGGTGGCGGGGTTGACGTGGGAGGCATTCTGCCGGGGAGTCCGGCGGCCAGCGCGATGCTTCGTCCCGGCGACCGCGTGGTGCAACTCAACGAGACGCCCGTGCGGGATGCGGTATCTCTGTTTGATGCGATCAGTCGTCAGCGGGTGGGTGCCGAAGTGGCTGTGCATGTTGTACGAGGTGCGGCTCGTCAGGCGC
>Ga0114996_10006484_pt1 | contig 13462 bp, 10 predicted proteins | sample ArcticOcean_MG_C_4_FD_87039 | JGI IMG/M metagenome (GOLD analysis project Ga0114996, IMG submission 87039) | Marine microbial communities from western Arctic Ocean - ArcticOcean_MG_CB4_134 | ecosystem: Environmental > Aquatic > Marine > Oceanic | place: Arctic Ocean: Canada Basin | collected... | reverse complement strand
GGACCTATACGCGGAAATCGGCATTGCCGGAATGGTAGAGAAAGTCGCGGGCTGGATAGACGAGGCGGGCTGTAGCCAAAAGGTTTCGGACAGCGAATAGGGGCGTAAGCGCGCGTCGCGCGCTCGGTTCGCCCCGCCAACCCAACCCCTCCTCCCCGCCGGGGCGGAAGGGCTTGTCACCGACGAGGATTTGGTTCGCCGTGCTGATCATCGCGGTCTGATAATTTGTAGTCGTTTCAGCCTTCGCGCGCGAAACGGGTCATCGCCGCGCCCATCAGGGACATGAACTCCACATCCTTGTTCGGGGTGTGGGTGGTTATTTGCACATGGTTTTGCAAAAATTGATCCATCGGCATTTCGCCGTCGGCTGCCGCGATCATTGGCTCGTATGATGTTGTCATAACGACGTCGGGTGAATCGGAAGGCGCGTAACGCATCTCAACCGATCCATCACCGACAGTAAGTGTCATGCGCTCGCCGTCCATGTTGAGTTCCGCCTCAAACCGGACGTCCGGTGTGACGACGCGCCTAAGTGCTGTACGCATGCTCAGCACGATCAGTCTGAGATTTCCCGGCCGGCGCAGCTCTTCATCGGGCTTGAACCGTCCGCCAAACATGGCCAACTCGAACAGCAGTACATCTGTCGAGGCGCCAAGCTCTGTGAGCGAGTAGAGAGTTAGTCCATGCTCGCCCGCGCGCTTCGCCACCAGCCCGTCCGCCATCAACTGCTGCAGACGATCGGTCAAAAGATTTGTCGCAATGCCTGTCAAACCGCTCTCAAGTTCGGAGAAGCGAGCGGGCCCGGCGTGCAGATCACGCAATATCAACAAGGTCCAGCGATCGCCGATATGGTCCAACGCGCGCGCGATCGGGCAAAGCAGTCTGTATCGGCGGGATCCGGTCATAAGCGCCATTCCTTCAAGAGCGAGACACTTTATTATATCAATTTATTACTTGATTATATAAAGTATACGCGTCATATTGTCCCCTCTCGTTTGTCGCAGATGAATGAACACAAGTCTTCAACCAAATCAATGATCACAGAATCCAGTTTCCGGCCTGATACGGCCATCACCCTCGTTTGAAAGGAACCGAAAGATGAGCGCACTCATGATCGCCAATATCACCGTCAAGAATCCCGAAAAATTCCAGGAATACATCGCCAAAACGAGCAAGGTCGCCGCAACTTTCGGCGCCGAATTGGTGTATCGCGCGAAAGTGGACAAGGCGTTGAACGGTGACAGCTACGGTCACGGCCTCACCATCATCGTCAAATTCCCGAGTATCAAAAAAATCAATGAGTGGTACGGATCGGATGCCTATCAGCCGCTCAAGGCATTGCGCGAAGAAGGGGCCGACATGCAAATAACGAGTTACGAAGTTATGGAGTAGCTGGAGGTTTCTCTCGATGATGCCGATGCGATCAAAACCCTCTCCCTAAGGGGAGAGGGCTGGGGAAAGGGGGATTCGAAGCGCGCGTCGCGCGCTCGGCTCGCCCCTCCAACCCAACCCTTCCTCCCCGCTGGGGTGGAAGGGCTTGTTACCGTCGATGGCCCGGTTCGCGGGGCTAGTCGCCGCTAATCACCAATGATATCGAACACCCCTTGCAGTATGTCCGATGGCGACAGCGGGTCGCCTACTGCGCGATCCGGGACGGGCGCCGGGGCAGGTGCTGGCGCTCGCACGATGGGGCTCTCGCCTTGTTGCGGGGCGAGTCCTGTCGGTTCCGCAGCGTTTTTCTGTGGCGCCAGTCCGGTCGATTCCGAGCCGCCTGTTTGCGGCGCGAGCGCCGGTGCGGACTGTCCGGTTGGCGGCTGCGTGGTGGCGGGTTCGTCATCGTCGGGATCGCCGAATATGCCGCGCAGCAATGTGTCCTCGATCGAACCGGGCTCGGCTTTGGCGCCCTTGCGCAGTTTGGGCACGATCAGCTTGCCGATCGACGTTTTGGCAATGCGCTTTATCAGATAGGCCTGCATCTCCGAGATCAGAAGCTCGCGCGCCGGATTGTCGATGGCGCCGGTCAAGCGAACGCCCACTGGCGGGGCTTTGGGGTGCTCGGTGAGGTCAAACAGGGCGGTGAGATCGAGTTTCCAGGACGGCAAATCGGCGGTGCCGCGAATGTCTCCGCGTCCGCCATCGGCGAGGACAACGAGGTCGTGGGTGGTCGCCAGACCGTTCCTCACCTGGATGGTGCCGTCGAGCGAATCGAGCCGGGTGGTGCCGCCCGAGAGACCGGAATCCGCCAAGCCGAGAAAATCGGCGGGATCGTTGAGATCGCCCAAGCGGTCACTGAGGACGCGGAGGTCCAACCCCTCGACCGTGCCGTTGTCGGCGTGCAATGTGGCGTCGCCTTGCAAGGCACGGACCAGATCGTATTCACTATAGCCTGCGCTGGTGAGGCGGCCGTCAACAGTGGCTCGCCCGGTGACGGCCTCGGTCTGCGCGGCCTCGCGCAGCGCTTGCGCCATGTCGATGCCGTCGAGCTTGAAAGCGAGGCTGGCTTGCGGCGGCTGGGCGTCGGCGATGCGGCCCTCGGCCTCCAACAGACCGTCGAAGATACGCCCGCGCAACGAATCGATCTTCAGCGCGCCGCCAGCGATACGGAGCTTTAATTCGGCCTGATCGAAGCGATAGCCGCCGGCTAGGATGGCTTCCGCCAGCAAGGATATGTCGGCCTCGACTTCGGCCAGCGGCGAAAGATCGAACGGCTCACGTGACCATTGTCCTACTTGGCGTTGCTCGGGCGCAGTTCCGCTTTGAGCAGTGGCGTTGGAATCGGATGTTGCCGCTACGCCGCCGCTGGATTCAGCCGCACCGGCTTGCTCGGGGCCGGCTGTGGCGCCGCCGATAAAGAGGCCGGCGTCGAGCAGGCCGGCTTGCAGAGCGGCGCGCAGGATCGGCACCGGGCCGCCCAACTTAACGTCCGCGGCGCCTGTTATACGGGTTTTGCCGATGGCGAGGCTTAAGTCGGAAATCGACGCCGTGTCGCCGTCGCCCGCCAGTTGGCCCGAAATGCGGACTGCGCCGACATCTTTGCCTTCGTAGGAAGTGCCGCTCAGCAGTTCGGCCAGGGTGGCGAAGCTGGAATTGGCGAGGTCGAATGCAAGGTCATATTGTCCGCCTTGTCCGTCGGTGGAAAAATCCGCGAGATTCCCGGCCACCTGCAAATGATTTCCGGCGGCGCGCGCCGAGAGGCTTATATCGAGCGCCTCTAAGGTGCCATCGAGGCCGCCGTCGAGAGCAAGCGCACCCAGCCGATGCGCCAATTTGGGCGGTGTCATATCAGCGGCGCGCAGCAGTTCCGCCGTGTCCGGCGCGCGCAGTCCCAGGCCCAAGTTGAGGACCGGGTTGTCGAGTAGCGTGGCGATGCTTCCGACCAGTGATAGTTCAGCCGGCCGGGTATCGAGCTGGGCATTCAAATTGATCGCGTCGCGCCCGCCGGAGAGGACGCCCGAGAGGCTCACGACGCCTAAATTGTCGGTGCTAAAGTTGGGCGTGATGCCGGCGACGCGAAACAAACCGAGAATCGATTCGGCTTTGGCTTCGAAGTTGAGTGTGACATCCGGTTCGCCGGCCGGGTCTCGTATCTCGCCATTTATCGCCAGTCTGGCGCCGGACAGATCGGATACTTCAAGGCGCTGAACACTGAGGATATTGTCTTTGAGAACGCTTTCGAGGGTGACGCCTGAGAGAATCGCGCCGCCATAACTGAGGCGGCCGACAGTCATTTTCAATGTGGCGTCCAGCGTATCGAGCAGGGCCAGCCCGCTGCCCTCCGACGCGGCGGACTGTGCGGACGCCTCGCCGCCGCCGCTTGCCGATTGCGCCGCTTTCTTGGAGCCCGCGTCCGGCGCGGTGTCACCCTGTTCGATGGTTGCGGCGGCAGTCAAATAGGCGTCAGCGTTGAGGCGGTCGAGGTGCAAATTGGCATCCAGGATGGCGGGCGCTCCAAGGGTGAAATTGGCGTAGCCCTGGAGGCGCGAAGCGTCGATGCGGAGATCGAGCGCGGACAGCTCACCGCCGGTTGCGTCGACGCTCAGGCCGGCGGTTAGGCTGAAACGCCGCAAACGGTCGGCCGGGAGGTCAGACGCATCGAGGAGGTCGAGCCAGGAAATAACCGCGCGGACATCGTCGGATGCCATATCCACCTGGCCGTCGAAGCGCGCACCGTCCTCGGACGGCGAAATTTGGCCGAACAGAGTAACATTGCTGCCGCCCGGCAATAACGCGGTGGCCTGTTGAATGGTGATGACACCTTCGTCCAGCGATAGAACGGCGTGCGCCTGTTGCACCACGCCGCCGAGATACCGCAGCGTTTGGACTTCGAGGTCAATTGAGGCGGCGAGATCGGCCGGCAGCATTGCCAGATAAACATCGATATCGGCTTCCGGGGCGGCGTCCTGTGGGCTGCCGGATTCGCTGCTGGCCGCTCCGGTTTCGCCAGTCGCTTGCTGTTTCGAATCCGTGGCGTCGCGATCCGTCGCGCCGTTCTCCGTGATTTTGTCGAGATCAAAGCGGTTTATATTGAGCGCCGCTTCGAGTCGAGCGGGCGTCCCGATCAGATAGGAAATGGCGCCGTTGGCCTGTGTCTCGCCGAGGCGAAATTGCAGGTCACTCAGGGTCAGGCCGGCCTCCGAAAGCGCGGCCTCGGCTTTCAGCGAGAAATTGTCAGAAGCGAGCGATTGCGCGCTGCCGACGCCCATCGCTTCGGCCAAAGCCGCCAGATTGGGCCCGGACGCGCGTAGAATTCCTGATCCGTCGCTGCCGGCGTCACGGGCGAATATCTTGCCCTCAAAACCGAGCTGCGCTAAACCATCGCCCAACTCGAATTTGAGCGAAACTGGCATATGTCCGTCTTCGCGCTTGCGTCCGCTGGCGATTTGAAATGATGTCTTGAGGCCGCGCACTTCTAGGCTGCCGTCGCCGCGAAACGGCCCGTCCAGAGATTTGGCGGAGAGCGTGCCGTTAAGGCGCTGGAAATATTCAACCGTATCGGCGGCGCTGTCGCGGTAGGCGATGGTGCCGTTTTGAATCGACACCGAATCCAGGCTTATAGCGGTTGCGTCTTCATCCGCGGCATCGCCCGACGTGCTACTGTCCCCCCCGGTGGCGCCGGTCTTGGCAGCGTCGCTGGGGTGCGGCGTAAAAATCCAATTTGACCGCCCGTCCGCCAAGCGCTCCAGCTCGATCACAGGATCGATCAGAGTGAGGCTAGAAACTTGAATGTCGCCGGATAGAAGTGGCCCCAGGGCCAGCCTCAGGTCGAGCGCCTGAAGGCGCGCCATATCGGCGCTTTTGGCGCCTTCCAAATTGGCTAAACGTGCATCGGAAATGCGTAATTTGGGGCTCGGCAGGAGAGCAATTTCGATATCTCCGTCGATCGACAATTGCCGGCCTGTTAGGGCTTCAATGCGTTCGGTAATTTCCGGCTTATAGCTGTTCCAGTCGATGAAGCTCGGCACCACGAACGCCGCGATGACCACCAGGACGATGAAGGCGATTACACCATAGAGAATTTTCATCGCAGCCGGTTCAGTTAGACCGCACCCGGCCCGGACGGCGCGGTGCGCGAAGCGTTGTTAACATCAGGATTCATTTGGGTTAGGCTACCCTACCAAGCCGGTTGGAGTGAAGCGCCCCAGAGTCAAAATACGATCACAGCACGGTCAAAACGACTCGTTAGCCAAGGGAAGTTAAAAGCGATGGCGGAGATAACGAATCTCAACCAATACCGCAAGCAGCGGAAAAAAGACGAAAAGCGCAAGGTCGGCGCCTCAAATAAAGGGCGTACGGGACGCACAAAGATGGCGCGCTTCGCTGAGAAAATCAGCGCCGAGCGGCGCGATCTGGAACTGGACGGAAAAAAATTCATCGACCGCGCCCGTTTCAAAGACAAAGACACGGAGTGAACCCTGCCGGGGCGCAGCGCAATCGCCGCCTAGTTTAGATAATTGTCGAAATGCCGCCGGATGCCTTGCTCTTGGCTGGTGTTAAAATCGTTCATCACGGCGATCGTCAGATCGTTATAAATTTGATCCCGCTCGTTAAGTGAAACATTCTCGGGTGTGGTCCGCGAACGCGTCGCCTCGGTGGATGTAAACGCCAGAACCACGCCATTCTCATCGCTGATTTCGATCCTGACCTGCAAGCGGGCATCGACCCGCTCGGCCTGTTCGGTGGTGAACAGGCCCTCCAAATCCTTGTTGGTCTCTAATTCCTCGGCAGTCGCGCTGGCGTCCTCGATAATGACATGCATGACGTTGGACCCGCCTTCCGCTTTCAAACGGTCGTCGCTCCAACGGCTGAGCGCGGCGGAGATCGGCGTCGGAAAGAGATGTTCGACGTTGGGTGGGCGCAACGGCGAGAGATAGGTCTCAATAATTTCTATGCGTCCTACTTTGAAACTCAGCGCCGGCAGATGCTTGAAAGAAAGCTCCGGGACGTCCGGACGCGTCACCGTGGTCTCGCAGGCGCCCAAGGCGCCGACAGCGATCACGGCGATCGCAAAGATCCATGTTTTTGTTTTAAACAGCCGCCCTATCATGGTCGGTCTCTCCTTATGAGCGGTCTTACCGCTTCTCCGTCCCTGTTTGGGGTTACGCTGCATATATGGCGTCAAGTTCGATATCACCAAAGGATTCGGACTTATTGCAGAACTGGCAGGTTACTACCACCCGGCCATCGATCTTTAATCCTTTGATCTCGGTCTCAGGCAGCCCCTTCAGGGTGTTTTCGACGCGGTCGCGCGAACAGCGGCAGCCAAAGGCCAGCGGGCGCGGTGCATGAACGCGCACTGATTCTTCGTGAAACAGGCGGAACAGTAAGGCATCGGAGCCGATTGCAGGATCCAGGAGTTCGTCCGGTGTCACGCTACTCATGAGGATCACGGCGCGGCGCCAATCCTCGTTCGCCTCTTGGTCTTCGAGGCCGGCGCCCGGCGTGTCGGGCAGGTCATCGCGCCCGAGCGGCCGGTCATGTCCGCCGTCGCCCGGTTCGTGCTGGAGCATGAGTGCGCCGGCGCGCCACATGCCGGCGACGCGCCCGGCAGTGAGCTGAGTTGCGGTCGCGATTTGTTCGGATTGGCGGAAATAATTATGCGCGCACTCGCTGAGACTCGCGCCCTCGAGCACCACGATGCCCTGGTAGCGTTCTGTATCCGGCCCCTGATCGACTGTGAAAGCGAGATGGCCGGCGCCGAGCAGGCGGGGAACAGAGCCTTCTCCTCCGTCGGCCAGCGCGGCGGCGACTGCATCGGGGTCAAAATCGGCGTAACCGCGCAGCGCGCCGTCGCTGGTGACATCGGCGACCGTCATACTGAGCGGCCCGTCGCCGCGTGTCTGCACAGTGAATACGCCGTCATATTTGATCGTGCTTGCCAGGAGCGTGCTGAGCGCAATCAACTCGCCAAGCAAACGCGACACCGGGTCGGGATAATCATGCTGCACCAACACAGTGTTGAGCGCGTCGCCCAGGCGTACCTGGCGGCCGCGCACCCCGGCTTTGTCGAGCCGAAACGTGCGGACAAAGTCATCAGCGGCGACCTCAGGTGCGACCTCAGGTGCGACTGTGGGTCCGACTATGGGGGCGGCCGTGGCGGCAATGGTTGGGGCGGTGGTTTTAGTCATGTATCCCCGGCCAGGCACCAAAGCAGAATCGCCTCCTGTGCATGAAGGCGATTTTCCGCCTCGTCAAAGACCAGCGAATTGGCGCCTTCAATAACCCCTTCAGTTACCTCGAGGCCGCGTTTGGCCGGCAGGCAATGGAGAAAAACGGCGTTTGGCAAGGCATCGGCCATGACCTCTTCGTTCACTTGGTAGGGCCGCAAGGCTTCTATTTTTTGCTTGCCGGCATCATCGCTCATGGAAATCCAGGTGTCGGTAACCACACAGTCGGCGCCGCTCACGGCATCGCGGACATTCTCCGTTACGTCCACGTCGGCGCCCCGCGCCCGTGCCCAATCAAGGATGTCGCCGTCCGGCGCGTATGCGTTTGGGCACGCCAGGCGCAGCGAAAAGTCGAACTGCGCCGCTGCTTGAATCCAGGTCGCCGCCATATTGTTGCCGTCGCCGAGCCAGGCGATGCGGCGGCCGGCTATGGCGCCGCGATGTTCCTCGAAGGTGAGCACATCAGCCATTAATTGGCAGGGATGGGTGCGGTCGGTCAGGCCATTGATGATCGGCACGCCGGCATTTTGCACAAGTTGCAGCAGCGACTCGTGGCTGGTTGTGCGCAGCAATACGGCATCGACATAGCGAGACAGCACACGCGCCGTATCGCCGATCGATTCACCCCGGTCGAGCTGCAACTCGCCTGGCGACAGGGTGATCGAGCGGCCGCCGAGCTTATACATGGCGACATCGAACGAAATACGCGTCCGTGTGGACGGGGTTTCAAAGATCATCGCCAACGTTTTGCCGGCAAGCGCGCCCTGATAACTCTCGGGCGCGCGTTTGAGTTCCGCGGCGCGCGCGATCATGTGGCGGAGAACCGCAGGCTTGAACATCTCGAGCCCGATAAAATGGCGGATTGCGCTCACGATTCTATGGCAGCGCAGGCGCGCTCCAATGCCGCGCAGGCTTCATCAATCTCCGCTTCGCCGATGTTCAGCGGCGGCAGTAGGCGCAGCACATTGCCGTCGGCAACCACGCTGAGCAAACCCTGCTCGCGCAGCGCGGCCATCAGTTCGAGATTGGAATCGGTGCATTGCAGGCCGAGCATCAGGCCAACGCCGCGCACCTCAGAAAATACCCGCTTGTTGCCGATCAAGCCTTCAAGGCGCTTGCGCAACAAGGCGCCCATGCGCTCGGCATGGGCGAGAAATCCGTCCGCCAGCATTTCATCGAGCACCGCGTTAGCGACCGAGGTGGCCAGTGGATTGCCGCCGAAGGTGGTGCCGTGTTTGCCGGGGACGAGGGTCTCGGCGACCGCTTCAGTAGCCAGCACGGCGCCGATCGGGAAGCCGTTTCCGAGCGCCTTGGCCAAGGCCATGATGTCCGGCGTGACGCCCGACCATTCATGCGCCCAGAGTTTTCCGGTCCGCCCCATGCCGCATTGGATTTCATCGTAAATGAGCAAGATTCCGGCATCGTCGCAAAGTGCTCTCAGGCCGGCGAGAAATTCACTGTCGGCGAGGTGAATGCCGCCTTCGCCCTGCAACGGCTCTACGATGATGGCGGCTGTCTCCGGCCCGACAGCGGCTTTTGCCGCCGCCAGATCGTTCAACTCGATCTGGTCGAAGCCGTCGACCTTGGGGCCGAAGCCATCGAGATGCTTCGCCTGTCCGCCGGCAGCGATGGTAGCCAGGGTGCGGCCATGAAAGGCGTTGGCGGCGGTGACCACGCGGTAGCGCGCCGTGTCACGCTGGGTGCTATGATAGATGCGCGCCATCTTGAGCGCCGCCTCGACGGCCTCGGCGCCGGAATTACAGAAAAACGCCCGGTCGGCGAAGGAATTGGCGACGAGGCGCTCGGCCAAACGCGCCTGGGGCTCAATATTATAAAGGTTGGAGACATGCCACAGCTTGTCTGCCTGATCTTTTAACGCCTTGGTTACCCCTGGATGTGCATGGCCCAAGCTGGTGACGCCGATGCCGCTGGCGAAATCGAGAAACCGCCGACCGTCATCGGCAAATAGGTAGGCGCCTTCGCCGCGTTCAAAGGCGACATCGATACGAGCATAATTCTGCACGAGTGCGGACGACACACTTTCCTCCAGACTCCCCGAGGGGCAGGTTAGCTACCCACGAAGATTGCGCGCTTGGATCGCAGGAAAGCAGGGAATATCGGGCCGCAGGCTCGGGAAGTCAACGCACCCTCAATTTATGACTTAAGGCGGTAGCCCTTGGTCAGAATTCTGAGGCATATCAACCATATAACCGCGACGCAGCCGAGCACCACGGCGGCCCCGACGGCGAGCGAGCCATCGGCATGGCCGATCATGCCGTAGCGGAAGCCGTCGATCAGGTAGAACAAGGGGTTGAATTTGCTGGCCGTTAAAAATGGCTCCGGCAGCCGTTCGATGGAATAAAACGTGCCGGAGAGAAAAGCCAGCGGCGTGACGACAAAGTTTGTCACCGCCGCCAACTGGTCGAATTTTTCGGCCCAGATTGCCGTCAGCAGGCCGAGCAGGGAGAGCATCAGCGACGCGCCCACGGCGTGCAGCAGCAAAAAGCCGAGATTGTGCACTTCGAGATGAACGAAGGGCAGCATCACCAGCGACAGCACGAGCGCCACGACGAGGCCGCGCGAGACGCCGCCGAAGGCAAAGCCGATGAGCAACTCGACCGGGCTCAAGGGCGGCATCAGCACATCGACAACATTGCCCTGCACCTTGGAGATCATCAGCGAAGCGGAGGTGTTGGCGAAGGAGTTCTGCATCATCGCCATGACGATCAGACCGGGCGCCATGAACTGCAGAAAACTGACGCCGCCGATCTCCGGCACGGAACGTCCGATAGCGAGGGTAAAAACGGCAAGAAACAGCAGACTGGTGACCGTCGGCGCGACAATGGTTTGCAGCCAAACCTTGATGAAGCGGTGACATTCCTTGACGTAGAGCGTGCGCAGGCCGATCCAGTTCACGGCGCCGATATGGCGCTCGGGCGGCATATGCTGGCCTTTATCCACTCCCGGCCGTCATTTTACGAGCGCTCATCGTCATCATCACGGGCGCGTGGCTCGGCCGGCGCGGTCTCTTTGCGGCCTTCAAGGCTGACGAAGGCCGGCGGCGCGTTACCCTCCTTGTCTTCGCCGAAATAGATCGTCTGATGCGGGAACGGCATTTCAATTCCGCGCGCATCGAACGCGGCCTTGAGGCGGCGGTTATATTCTCGCTTGATGGACCATTGTTGGCCCGGCCCCGTCTTGAGACGGGCACGCACGATGACTGCGGAATCCTCGAAACGGTCGAGGCCCATGATGTCTGTGGGCTCGAGGATGTGGGGACCGTATTCGGAATCGGCGCGCAATTTCTCGCCTACGTCGCGCATAATTTCCGCGACCTCTTCGTAATTTTCGCGGTAGGCGACACCCACCTCGGCCAAGAAATAGGAATAATCCTTGGTCTCATTGGTCACCGTCGACGCGGCGCTGAAGGGAATGGTGTAGACGGTACCGCGCACGTCCCTGAGGCGGATGGAGCGGATGGAAATGGCTTCGACCGTACCCTCATGGCCGCCCAGGCTGACGTAATCGCCGACCGCGAGGCTGTTCTCGAGGAGAATGAAGATGCCGGTGATGATATCCTTGACCAGGGTTTGCGCGCCGAAGCCGATGGCCAGGCCAATGACGCCGACGCCGGCCAGAATCGGCGTCACATCGATGCCGATTTCCGTGAGGATCATCAACAGCGCGACCACGCCGATGACGATACGCAGCGTATTGCGTGCCAGCGGCAACAGGGTTCGCGCTCTTTGGCCGCGCTCCTTTTGCGTGCCTTCTTCGTCGGTGGCACTGAGATAGCGGTCGATCATCGAACTGGCGACCTCCCAAATTGCCAGCGCGACGAGTGCGATTACGGCGATATAGACGAGGCGCCCGATGATGACGCCCCCGGTATCGCTGGCGAGCCAGTTGAAGACATCGATATTCCACGCTTCCGCCACCAGGATGATGGCCAAGGCGATGACAAACAGTTGCAGGATGATTCGCGCCACCGGCAGGTAACGGTTGACCCTCTCCTGCATGCCGGGATAGCGCTCATCGACCGTGGCGCGCAGACGGAACCCGCGATCCACCGCTTTCTGGATGCCGATCAGCGCGAAGCCCATGGCCCAGACAATGGCGATACTGGCGGCCGAGCTTTTGAGAAAAAACAGGAAGCCGTTTAGTCCCAGCGCCGCCGCCAGTATGCCGCCGGCAAGAACATAGAGGATCGCTAGAACGTGCCAGAAATCGGCGACGCGGTAGGCGACGAGAAAAAATCCGCGCCAGCGTTTATGTTCGCCGCCAGAGCGCACCCAAGTCGCGAAGGTCACCTTGTTTTGCAGAATTAGCACGATCAGCAGAGCCACCACGATCAAGCCCAGCACTTTGACCAACGCCTGATATCCGACCTCGGGTAGGCCCAGCAACAGCACCGCCTGGCAGAAGAAATAGCCGTAGACCGCGATGTTGATGAGGCGGCGCCACCAGATGACGCAATATATGGCGGTGCGGTCGGTGATGGTTGCCATGCGCAAATTCGGCGTCTTGGGCGCAAGGCCCTGATAGGCCGCCGTCTTGAGGAGCACAGCAACAACATGTGCGTTGATCGCGGACAGCGCCACCAGGCGCACCACCTCATTCGGGTCCAGTACCGTGAGCAAGCCGTAACCGGCGCCGGCAAACGCGAGCGCCGGCACCACATGCATTAAATTGTAGCCGAGCAGCATGAACGGACGCAGCCAGGGCTTGGGGCGCGATTGGGATTCGAGAAAGCGCCGTGGTCGGCGCAGGCCGAACGAGACAATCAACGCGGCGATAATGCCGCCGCCGATCACCACGGCGAGCTTCCACACCATTTCAACCCAAACGGTGCGCGATTCTTCCGCCGCCCATTCATCGCCAAGCCAACGCGCGGCCTTGGGTATGTTGGCGAGGCCCTTGAAAAATCCGACGATTTCGTCGCCGACGCGCTCAAGGCCATCGGAAATATTCATCATGGCCGAGGCGCCGGCGGTGGCGCTTTCGTCGTCTGTGTCGAGCGCTTGGCGCGCCGCGAGCAGGGATTTGAGATCGCCGAGAAAGCGCTCGCGCTCGGCCGGGTCTTCCAGCGTCTGCACCAGTTCAGCAATTTCGTCATCGCTAAACGTTGCCGCGCCTTCCTCCGCCGCCAAGGCGGGGAGGGGGGCGACCAGCAGCAAACCGGCGAGAAGTATGGCCAGGGCGACTAAAAACGCGCCGTTGCGTCGGCCAGGGATAGTCGATCGCGTCATTCTATTTTAATGCCGTCCGCGTCCGAGCCGCGTCGACTCTTTGTAATTTCAGCATACATCCCGCGCAACAAACCCCGCCCGACGATAATTTTCAACAAATTCCTTGATTTAGGAGCGCTGCAAACAGGCTCGGGCCCAGCCTGGACAGGTTTTGGCCAGCATGACAGATTGCGCCAAGGACGGAGCAGGCCAATGAAAAGGCGATAACATGACCGTGACTATCTATCACAATCCGCGCTGCTCGAAATCGCGCCAGACTTTGCAATTGTTGCGTGACAAGGGCGTGGAGCCAAATATCGTTGAATATTTGAAAGCGCCGCCAAGCGCCTCCGAGATCAAAAATATTCTCGATATGCTGAAAATGGCGCCGCGCGACCTGATGCGCAAAAAGGAAGCGCCCTATAGCGAACGCGGCTTGGCCGATAAAAGCCTTTCGGACTTGGAGTTGATTGAGGCGATGCGGGCCGAGCCGGTGTTGATCGAGCGGCCGATTGTCGTTCGCGGCGACAAAGCGGCGCTCGGCCGTCCGCCCGAAAACGTCCTGACGCT
>Ga0114996_10006479_pt1 | contig 13468 bp, 12 predicted proteins | sample ArcticOcean_MG_C_4_FD_87039 | JGI IMG/M metagenome (GOLD analysis project Ga0114996, IMG submission 87039) | Marine microbial communities from western Arctic Ocean - ArcticOcean_MG_CB4_134 | ecosystem: Environmental > Aquatic > Marine > Oceanic | place: Arctic Ocean: Canada Basin | collected... | reverse complement strand
CGAACGTAATCAGATTTGGTATCCACATAACGCCTCTGGAGATTTTCTATCACTCCCTCAATAGCAGTTTGCCATGTAACAGTCCGACCACGGCGAGTACGATGCTTGACGGTGATCTTTTCAGATTTGTTGCCATATAGAATAAGATCAACGATTGTTTCCGGAAGTTGGTAAAACGGGGTATCTAAATCAAACCCATAAGCGTCACCAATACTCTGCAAAACACTAAGGTGCCATCCTGCGTATCTTCCTGATCGATTCCAAGGAGTTATGGCTCCAGCTCTTATAGATTTTCTTTCATCCCCGATAACACGAGTCGCATCCACTTGCAAACGAAATCCTAACCCGGAACACTCACCGCACGCTCCATGAGGGCTGTTAAAACTAAACGTCCTAGGTTCAATTTCTGCGATGCTGTACCCACATTTTATACAAGCCAAGGATTCAGAAAACACGATGTCCTCTTGGGTAGGAAAGGACACCGCAAGGATACCAGCCCCCAACTTTAAAGCTGCTTCCACTGAATCCGTAACACGCACTCGGTCAATCGTATCGGTTATAACCAGTCGGTCAACTACTACGTGAATGGTATGCCACTTTTGTCGTGCCAGCTGAATATCATCGGAGAGTTCAACGATTTCTCCGTCAATACGTACTCGGACAAACCCAGCTGCCCGCATATTTTCTAGGATATCTCTATGCTCTCCTTTGCGCCTAACCACAAGCGGCGCGAGCAACATAAACCGTGTATCTTCCGGCAATTTCAAAATGGTATCAACGATTTGTTGGACAGACTGACCCGATACCTCAGTAGAGCACTTTGGGCAGTAAGGGTGTCCCACACGTGCAAAGAGCAATCTCAGATAATCATAAATTTCTGTGACCGTACCAACTGTTGACCTCGGGTTTCTGGATACTCCTTTTTGGTCAATCGAAATAGACGGAGACAACCCCTCAATGTAATCGACATCAGGTTTATCCAACCTCCCTAGGAACTGCCTCGCATAAGCAGACAAAGATTCAACGTACCTGCGCTGACCTTCAGCGTACACAGTATCAAACGCCAAAGAGCTCTTGCCTGATCCAGATACCCCGGTAATCACCACTAATTTGTCTCGTGGTATGTCGACATCAACGTTTTTCAAGTTATGCTCTCGAGCCCCGCGGACAACAATATGGTCAACTGCCATCATCAAACTCCCAAACGATTGTTTCATCTATTATAGCAACCAAGGTAATAAAACCCTATCGCCCATGTCCTACATCAATATCAGCTAAACCACCAAAATCCTCTCACCCCCACTATGTCTTAGCCCTTTCCTGGGTTCGACACGAGATTACCAAAAGAAAATCCAATCTGTTACAGTTAATGCACAATGATAACTGTATCCAATATAAGTAAGACTTTTGGCAATCGCACACTCTTTCGCGGATTGAATCTCAACATTGTTGCTGGAGATCGCATTGCCTTGGTCGGGGACAATGGTTCAGGCAAGACGAGCCTGATGGATATCTTGGCTAGCCAATCAAATCCATCAGAAGGCTCCATAACTTCAATAAAGAACCTTAGTGTAGGCTATCTCACTCAGGACACTGCTGTGTCATCGTCAAGAACTGTCTTAGAAGAAGTACTTGATGAATCCCCTCATTCGCTCAAATTGAGAAGAACAATCGAGTCGTTGCACCACCAACTTGCTTCCGAGACAGATACCAATAAACAACGATCCCTACTAACCCAGTTAGGCAAACTTGATTCACAGCTTGACGCTGAATCACCATCCATGGAACACGAAGCAAAAGCAATTTTATCAGGGTTAGGATTCAAACAAACTGACTTTGACCGACCACTCATTGAGTTCAGTGGAGGGTGGGTTATGCGGGCTGCCCTTTCAAAGCTACTGGTTAAGAAACCTGATATTCTGTTACTTGACGAGCCAACAAATCACCTAGATATCGACGCGACGGTATGGTTTGAAAAATACCTGTTATCTTTTAGGGGAGCCCTTGTACTGACCTCTCATGACCGCACATTCCTCAATCATCTAGCTAGTCACATCTTGGCAATAGAATCACACCAAACAATTATAATCAAAGGGAATTACGATAACTTTTTAATCGCAAAGGAACAATCCGAGAAGATTCAAGAAGCAACTGCTACTAGGACCGAACGAGAAATTCAGCGGCAGATGAAATTTGTAGACCGATTCCGATCCAAGGCCAGAAAAGCAAGCCAAGTGCAAAGCCGGCTCAAGCGGATAGAAAAAATGCAAATCACTGCCGTTCCTCGAGCAACAAAACGGATACACTATACCTTTCCGGCTCCTCCCCGCAGTGGTTCTCAGGTCCTCACACTCAAGGGCATAAACAAATCATACGGACCGAATATAATCTACACTGGGCTGAATCTAGAGCTAGTACGAGGAGATAAGGTAGCCCTTGTAGGACCCAATGGAGCCGGGAAAACCACTCTGCTAAAAATTATGGCTGGTGTCCTCGAATTTGAGAGGGGCACTCGTACTCTTGGGCACAATGTTGTTCCCTCCTATTACGCACAACATTTACTTGAATTACTTAATCCAGAAAACTCTATCACCCAAGAATTGCATCAGATTGCAAATAGTGAATCAGAACAGCAAATCAGAACCCTCTTAGGAGGTTTTTTGTTCAGCGGCGATGATGTATATAAATCTATCAACGTGTTGTCAGGGGGAGAAAAAGCCCGAGTTGCACTCGCTAAATTACTACTTCAGCCTAGCAACTTACTATTCATGGATGAGCCAACGAATCACCTAGATATTGCGTCCAGAGAAATTTTGACTGATGCACTCATTGACTACCAAGGCACACTCTGTTTCATAACTCACGACCGAACATTGATCCATGAGGTGGCCAACAAAGTCCTGGAAATTGACCAAGGAAGCCCTCGCCTATTTGATGGTGATTATGATTTCTACCTGTACCACAAAAACCACGAGCAGCATGCTGAAACGGGATATCTGCCCAAAGGTGATACCAAACAATCCACTCGCAAGGACCCTTCTCCCAACAAAACTATCACACCTAAAAAGAATGGCAATTCGCTCAAAACTCTTGAGCAGCAATCCCGGAAGGTCTCTAAGGAAATCGATGAGTTAGAAGCCTTGATTTCTAGCAATGAACTCGAGATCAATAAATTAGAATCATTACTCTCTAACCCCGTTGAACTTGGAGACCAAGGCGAGATTGCAAGTTATGCGAACCAACATACTGCTCTAAAAATTGAGATTGATAATCTCTGGCTCAGGCTAGAAAGCCTTGAAGCAGAAGCCAGTGCGATCAAAATAGAACTCTCATTTTTCACTGACACTACAAAAGAACCTACAGGCCGAACAAATTAAGTTTTGTTCGGTTTTTTGCACGTTCCACAACTACACAGTGATCTCAAAAAATCAAATGTATATATGCCTGTATAATGCTCATCGTTAAACAGGAACTGATAAGCGTAATTGCCAATAGAAAGATAGTCGAGGACCTGTACTTGCGCAGGAACCGTAACAGGATCAAGGACCGGCCTTTGGGTCCACTCGTCAATGCAGCCAGCGCAGCGACAGGCAAGTCTTAAATCTCGGGGGCTGTAGTCACTTGTATGGTTATCTGGCCACTCGATCGAAACTTTATCTTCGAGCAACAATATCTCCTTGGGCCGCATTTGGTTAGAAGCCATTCACCTTTTATCCGTTCTTAGTTTGTTTTCGACTGGGCATCCCCAGTCAACTATCCCAACGATCAAGTCGCTTGTACTCCCGCTCATAATATACGAGGGGTTCGCCTTGCCCTAAAGCAAAAGTTTCTGCTTCTGCTATGAATATCACATGATCAGCTACCTCGAAATGCTGAGCCACCCGACAATCAATATAAGCTAAGCTACCACTGATCATAGGAATTCCAATAGCAGTGTACCAGTAATCAAGTCCTTCGGGTTGGTCCCTGCCCGGGTCACTTTTGGAAAAATGAATGGCAATATCTAGCTGTGCCGTGTTCAGAAAGTTGATCCCGAATCTATTCTTACTTTCTATCAGTCTTTTTGATCGCCTGTTGATCCCAACTGACAGCAAAAGTAGAGGAGGTTCAATAGACACTGAGCACAGCGCATTTGCGGTCATCCCATGAACGGCACTATGCTTTGACCCTTCGGTAGCATCTTGCTCCTGGCTTTTCCTAGTATCGCTCTTACTGCCACACACATCCGATCCATCATCAATCTCTTCAGTAGTAGTAATTACGGTAACACCCGTAGTAAAGCGACCCCATATATCTCTGATATCGCCAGTTTCCTTGCGCATATAAGGTCACAGCCCCCGTTTGCTTTCTGGTGCTCCAGCAGAACTTTAATATTCCCAGCAGACTCAGCAATGTTTGAGTCAACATTATACAAAATTACCAACATAAAGCATAGAACATGAGCACATATGCTACCCAGCAAGTTATCCATTTCTTGCGAGCAAATGCTATGGTCGGTATAATCAATGGTAACGCTACCAACATATATTTAATCCCGCTGGAAACTCTCGGGATCACAGGAAAGGATCGTGCTAATGCAGACAGCAACATTCCAAGTCAAATCCGGACTCGCACAAATGCTGAAAGGTGGGGTCATAATGGATGTGGCCAATGCCGCTCAGGCAGAAATTGCCCAGAAAGCTGGCGCTTGCGCTGTAATGGCCCTAGAACGTGTCCCTGCTGATATTCGAGCTGCAGGAGGGGTTGCTCGCATGGCTGATCCAGCAAAAATCAAAGAAATAATGGGAGTGGTCAGCATACCCGTAATGGCAAAGTCTCGGATAGGACATTTTGTTGAAGCACAAGTCCTTCAGGCTCTCGGAGTGGACTACATTGACGAATCTGAAGTGCTCACGCCAGCTGATGAAAATAATCATGTGTGGAAGCATAACTACACGGTACCGTTCGTATGCGGCTGTAGAGACCTCGGAGAAGCACTCCGGAGAATCGGGGAAGGCGCCGCAATGATCCGCACCAAAGGAGAAGCTGGTACAGGAGATATCGTCGAAGCAGTACGCCATATGAAAACACTCATGAACGACATCAAGCGAGTAGCTTCCTTAACCCAAGACGAATTGATGGCCGAATCAAAGCGACTAGGAGCGCCTTTCGACTTAGTGGCGCAAGTTAAGGAAACCGGAAGTCTACCAGTCGTGAATTTTGCTGCAGGTGGAATCGCTACCCCTTCTGACGCCGCACTGATGATGCAATTAGGAGCCGATGGCGTGTTCGTTGGATCTGGTATCTTCAAATCATCTAACCCAGAAAAAATGGCAACTGCTGTGGTACAGGCAACGACACATTACCAAGATCCCTTTGTGATAGCAGAAGTTTCTGAAGGCATTGGAGATCCAATGGCCGGGCTATCCGTCAGAGACATGAAACCAGAAGATGCGTTAGCTACCCGAGGGTGGTAAGGGCAATCTTAGGACCTTACTCGGATTAGAATCCTGCTAGGATTAACAACCATAACGTCCCATATCTGCAAAGGAATCTTAAGTTGAAGTGTTTCGGCGTACTAGCACTACAGGGAGATTTTCGAGAGCATATTGATACACTAAGGCGGCTCTCAGTCGAAACCCAAGAGGTGAGAAACTCAGACGACCTTGCAAAAGTAGATGCTCTTATCCTCCCAGGAGGTGAAAGCACGACTATGTCTCATCTCTTGAAACAGCGCCCTAACTCCTTCAAAGCAAGCAGCCTAGCCAAGGAGTTAACCTTACTCATCAAAGATGGCATGCCAGTGTGGGGCACTTGCGCCGGCATGATCATGTTGGCACGAGAACTTACTCAACCTACCCCCATTCCACTTGGTCTAATGAGCATTACAGTCAACAGAAATGCTTTTGGCAGGCAATCAGAAAGCTTCGAACAAGATTTAAATATTCCTGAGCTGGGAATCACTCCATTCAAGGCAATTTTCATAAGAGCCCCTGCAATAGTAGAAATGGACGATGACGTAACAACCTTAGCCAGGCTTGAAGATGGGACTCCAGTTGCAGCTATACAAAAAAACATATTGGTTACTGCCTTTCATCCAGAACTGACGAATGACGACCGGTTTCACCAATATTTCATAAAAACTATAGCCAATCACCGTATCGCAAAACCTTGAATTATAAGCCCTGTATTTAGTGAATCACTAAATCGCCACCGAAGGAGATCTCAGAGTAATGCTTGACTCCTACACTGATAACAGTGAACCCCCTTCCTCTACTTTTGACCGCGACATTGAATCCTTTTTGTCAATTTTACCAAACTCCATCCAACAAAGTTTATATCCACATGATCTAACCAGTAACCTGATAGAGGTTATTCTAGACTTAGGAAGAAGGCCGCTGGCACGATTCATAGATATAGAGATCGAACTAAGTGAAACCAATGTCACTCCAATGGATATCAGTTACATCACTGAAAGAATTGGTGATTTTGGCGAAGACAATCGTGCAGGTATCGAACAATCTCTTCACCGAATATCAGCTCTTCGCAACCGTGGCGGCAAGATAATTGGCCTAACATGTAGGGTTGGGCGAGCGGTAATGGGCACCATAAAAATAATAGAAGATTTGATATATTCTGGACAAAGTTTATTAATCATAGGGAAACCTGGAATCGGCAAAACCACCATGTTACGTGAAATGGCACGTGTCCTTGCAAACGAGGCAAATCGTCGTGTAATCATAGTGGACACTTCTAACGAAATAGCTGGAGATGGCGATATACCACATGTGGCAATTGGGAAGGCCCGCCGATTACAAGTACCAAAACCACATCTACAACATCAGGTCATGATTGAAGCAGTGGAGAATCACATGCCTGAGGTAATACTCATAGATGAAATGGGTACAGAGCTTGAAGCAGCGGCTGCACGCACCATTGCAGAACGCTGTGTTCAGTTAATTGCTACTGCGCATGGCAATACTCTCCAGAATCTCATGCTGAACCCAACCCTCTCTGATCTTGTCGGTGGCATACAAACAGTTACTCTCGGGGACCAAGAGGCGCGCAGACGGCGGGGCCAAAAAACTGTACTAGAGAGGAAAGGGCCTCCCTCTTTTCCAATTCTGATCGAACTCGCGGCAAGACATGAGGTAGCAATACACAGAGATGTAGCAGGGACCATAGACCGCCTGTTACGGGGTATTGTGCCGACCCCAGAATTGCGTCAAATCGATTCCACAGGAATTATCTCTCGAAGCCAAATTGGATTCCAAGATACCCTACCTGCTCCCAAAGATTCGCTGCAGCACTCCGAAGGGAATAAACGAGCATTCCACAAAACGCCCGATAGGCCGGACACTTTGAATTACCAGACTGAAACTGGACATCCTACCACGACAATATTCGACGAATCCTCGACTCAAATGTCCGCAACCGCTAATGACGAGACTGAACCCCTAGTTACTCGTGTTTTACCTTACGGAGTAGGGGTTGCAAGAGTACGGGATTTTCTTGCCCGGAACCCCACAAACATTGAGTTGGTAGATGACATTAAAAAAACTGATGTATTGCTGACCACTAAAACTCAATACAGAAAAAGATCCACCATACTCCAACATGCACAAGAACATGGAGTACCCATATATGTGCTTAGGAAAAACACTGAAACCCAGCTAGAGCAGTTCCTTCGCAACTTATCATCGTCGCGCTCTTCTCAAGCTGGCATTCAAAATGCTCTCAGTGATGTTACGAGTGCAGTTGACAAGGTCACCGAAGGGGCATTCGAAGTAGAACTAGAACCTCAAAATGCATACATCCGCAGATTACAGCACATACTAGCGAGTCAGAGCAACGTAAACAGTAAGAGCAAGGGGCGGGATCCCAAGAGGCGTGTCACACTCTATCAATAGCGATACACAACTTGCCTGAAATACAGATACGACTTCTTGCAATCAGTCCAAGCTCACTTATTCAGTTAAGAGAGGAACCCTAAATCATGGCGCTCTTAGTCGTTTTTGAAGGTGTCGAAGGCAGCGGCAAAACTACTCAGACACAGATTCTACGTGACAAACTCCAAAGTATAAACTTACCTGCAATAACAACAAGAGAACCTGGGGGAACTCCTTCGGGGGAGCTCATAAGAAATCTGATTCTTGAACAGGAAGATCTCACCCCTACTTCAGAATTATACTTATTCAACGCAGCTCGATCGCTTCTTATCGAACAACTCGTTATGCCAACACTCGCAAGTGGAGTCCACGTGATAATGGACAGATTTACCTACTCGACTGTTGCATACCAGAGTTATGGCCGGGGCATTACACTTGAGACAGTAGAAACAGTCAATAATATAGCGAGTCACCAGTTGCAACCAGACCTAGTAGTTCTCTTAGATATCTCCCCCGAAAAGGCTCTCAATCGTCGCCCCGATCGCCAAGACAGATTCGAACGTGAAGCCCTCGAATTTCACTCAAAGATCCGAGAAGGGTACCTTGCTATGGCTCATTCACAAAACAGCAATTGGTTAGTAATCCCTGCAGGCCTAACGACTGATGAGATCGCAACCGCCGTTTGGGAGAAAGTCGAAACACTAATCAGCAATTGACTCTCGAGTATGCACTAAATAGACTAGGTGGTAGCAGGATTGATGGGCACTAAATGGGCGAATATCTCAGCAATCCAATAGGAGACAAAGTGAATTTCAAAGATCTACATGAGTTTATAGCTTTCTTGGAAGCGGAAGGCGAGCTAGTCAGAATAACGGCACCCGTTAGTTGGGATCTCGAGATAACCGAGATAACCACTCGAACAATAGCAAACGCTGGTCCTGCCTTACTTTTCGAGAACGTCACTGGTTCCGAATACCCGGTGTTGATAAATATGTACGGGACGCTCAAAAGGATGGCCATGGCACTTGGGCTAACAAACCTAGACGAGCTACAAGACCGTATTCGGTCCTTAATCGGTATGGCTCAATCTGGGCCTCCTGAAACTATATTGGCGAAAATGCGGGCTCTAGGGGATCTAGTTAAACTTGCCTCGTACAAACCAAAACTCGTCAGCAGTGCTCCTTGCCAAGAGGTTGTATTAACAGGGGACGATGTGAATCTCTTAGATTTGCCAATACTCAAGTGTTGGCCACTAGATGCCGGCCGATTCATCACTCTTCCGTTGGTAATTACTCAAGACCCTGAAACTGGGATCAGAAACGTTGGCACTTATAGAATGCAAGTATTTGACAAGAATACCACTGGAATGCATTGGCAGACTCATAAGGTTGGAGCTCATCATGAAAGAATGGCCAACTTACGCAATGAATCCAAACTGGAGGTTGCAGTGGCCCTAGGGGCTGATCCCGCAACAATTTGGACGGGTAGTGCACCTTTACCCCCAAGTGTTGACGAATTTCTCATGGCAGGGTTTATAAGATCTCAGCCAATTGAACTCGTAAAGGCGAAAACTGTAAATATCGAGGTTCCGGCCCATGCCGAGTTTATCCTTGAAGGATATGTGACCCCCGGAGAAACAAGAGATGAAGGGCCTTTTGGAGATCATACTGGCTATTATTCCCTCAAGGAGCCTTACTCAGTTTTTCATGTCACCGCTATCACCCGAAGAAAATCACCAGTGTACCCAACGGTTGTGGTCGGAAAACCTGTGCAAGAGGACTACTTCATGGGAAAGGCCACTGAGCGGACTTTCCTTCCGCTCATCCAGCTATTACTGCCTGAAATACGAGATATCAATATGCCTGGGGAAGGTATCTTTCACAATTTAATGATTATATCAATCCGCAAAGAATTCCCCGGACAAGCGCAGAAGGTCATGCATGCAATTTGGGGGTTAGGATTATTAATGCTAACAAAAACAATAATAGTTTTGGATGATTTTGTGGATATTCAAAACCCCTCAGAAGTAGCTTGGCGAGTAACCGCGAACATCAACCCGAAAACTGATCTGTTGATAACGCAAGGGCCTGTGGACGATCTTGACTATGCTAGTGCTGGAGAGCTCCGTGTAGGGACCAAACTTGGAATTGACGCAACACACAAAATCCCAGGGGAGCCTCGAAGTAACGACTGGCCTCCAGAAATTGATATGACTGACGATATAAAAGACCTAGTGACGGGGAAATGGGAGCAATATGGCATCTAATTCATCCCTCCGCCGCCCATCACTGCTCCAATCCTCAAAATATATACTTGAAGCTGTCAAAATGGAGCAAAGTCTTTTCGCTTTGCCCTTTGCATATATTGGGATGCTGCTCGCTGAACAATCTTTCCCAGGAATTTCGACGTTCTTTTGGATAACTATGGCAATGATTGGAGCACGCAACGCAGGGATGGCACTCAATCGTGTTATCGACCGAGAAATGGACGCGAAGAATCCCCGCACCAAATCGCGTCACCTCCCAAAAGGGTTATTAACTACCCGCCCTCTACTACTACTTTCAGCGATAGGTATTGCAATCACCATCGTATCTGCAAGTATGCTGAATCCCACGGCTCTATTTCTAAGTCCTCTCGCAATCCTTGCTATTATTGGTTACTCCTATATGAAGAGAATTTCTTGGCTGACTCATTTCTTTCTTGGTTGTACCTTAGCTATAGCTCCTGCAGGGGCATGGATCGCGGTAACCGGGAATTTGCCTTGGGAAGGCGTCTTATTAACGGCAATTGTTGCAACCTTCGCTAGTGGTTTTGATATTTTCAATACTATCAACGATGTTGATTTCGACAGGGCAAATGGGGTTTATGCAATCCCCGCACGATTCGGAGTCTCTACAGCCCTATGGGTATCGAGGGGATTACACTGCTTAACTTCAGTCGGCCTACTTGCGTTAGGACTCATGATGACCCTAACTTGGCCATACTACCTGGCTTGGATTGCTGCTACACTAGTTTTGGTGTGGGAGCATCGGTTGCTGTCAAATGATCTTGGCAACATAATGAAGGTCTTTTCAACACTTAACGCTCTGATCAGCATGATAATGCTGATTGGCACAATAGCAGCCTTAGTAATATCTTAAGGAGCCCTCATGAACCCTTTAGTAGTTGCTATCACAGGGGCTAGCGGCTCTTCTTTAGCAAACCTAGCTATCGACCGTCTTCTAGAAATGCAAATACCGGTAGAGTTGGTCTGTTCAACAGCTGGCCGATTAGTCTGGGCAGAGGAAATGGAGGAATCGTTTGGTTCTGCAATCGAGCGATGGCAAGCATCACCCGACTTCAATTACTATGGAATTGGGCAGGTAAATGCTCGAATCGCCAGCGGATCATTCCCCACCCAAGGTATGTTGATAATTCCGTGCAGCATGAACACTGTGGCATCTATCTCACACGGCATCTCTGAAAACCTTATTCAAAGATGTGCAGATGTGACAATCAAGGAAGGAAGGAAACTCGTCATCGTCCCACGCGAGAGCCCTCTTTCTGCGATACATCTCGAGAACATGCTCCGCCTTGCAAAGCTTGGAGTTACTGTCCTCACCCCTGATCCAGCATTTTATCTGCACCCTCAAAGCATAGGAGATATAGTAGACTTTGTTGTCTCAAAGGCACTTCTAGCAACAGGTGTAACGAAATCCCTACCAATGCACTTGCAGTATAGCAATAATGACGATCGCCATCAGTCACTATAAGCCTGTACCACTATCTCATGGAGGTCCATCATCAACTCCCAGCTATACCAAGATAACAAAGCGCTATATATCAAAGCGCTATTTTCCCGAATAGCTCCCAGATACGACCTATTGAATTCCATTATGACAGGTTTCCTGCATTACCGATGGAAGAAGCGCACAGTCTTTGAAGGGGCTTCTCAAGAGATCGGGATCGGACTTGACATAGCCTCAGGTACTGGCGATATAGCTTTCGAGCTTAGCCGGTCTAATAACGTTACTCAAGTCATAGCATTAGATTTCGCCTTGCCGATGCTCAAACTTGCGCAAACCAGAATCACCCAAGCCCATGGAGCTCCCAACGTAGAATTACAACTTGCAGATGCCCTTTCCCTTCCATTCACTGATAACTCCTTAACGCGTGTAACAACAGGATTTAGCCTCCGCAATGTGACTTCAGTGTGCGATCTCTTCAGCGAAACTTACAGAGTTCTTAAGCCGAACGGGACTTTCGCCATACTAGAAGCCACTCCTTTGAAATCAACACGCTGGAACAAAGTGTTCTCATGGGCTTTTCGTTTCTACTTTCATCACGTGGTTCCATTATTGGGATCTGTTTTGGCTAACGATCGAGAAGCCTACACTTACCTTCCTCGGTCTGTGGACAATTTTTATACTCCAGCTGAACTGGTTAGTATGCTGCAAAACACAGGCTTTTCCCGAGTGCGCTATATCAGTGTAGGTTTCGGAACCACAAGCATACTTATAGCAACAAAGATATAGACACCCACTGCAAACCTTGTAAGGTCATTGAAAATATCGTTAGGAGTAAAGCATGCCAATAATCCGCACCACGGAATCAAGCGATAGTGTTAACGAAATATTCCCTGGAGTCCGTTCTCGTCCACTTGCCAACTCTTCTTTTGGATCGCAAGCGATGACTATCAACAAAATCACGATTGATCCAAATGCAGCTATCCCTGCCCATATACACCCCGCACATGAAGAAGTGCTAATAATCGTCGATGGGATTTTTTCCTACGAACTGGGTAATGAGAAAGGAAGTCTAACGACTGGGGATACTATTCTCATACTCCCACAAGATAGGCATTATATTATTAATACCTCAGATACCTTCGGTACAGTGATCGCTATATTCCCAGTAACAACCCCTGAAAGAATTATGGTGGAGTAGTAAGCCCACCAACTTATCCGTTTATCAGTGAATCACTGATAAACGGATACCGGCAGAATCTCATGATCATGCCACAAGATACGCATAAGCATTAGCGTTAGATGCCCGTCTCCTTTCTTGACAGGCCCCACCATAAATCCCTATCATGTAGTTAATGCCGTCGTTAATCGCTTGAAGAAGTCGCAAACCTCGGCAAAACATCGAACAACCTCAGGAAGGACGGTAACCTCACATGGAAATGCTCATCCCCGCTTTGCTGGGCCTTGTGCTCGGGGGGATAGTGGGATACCTAGGAAACACCCTTTGGACATCAAAAGGAACTGGAAAAGCTAGAGTAACAGCAAGTCAAGTCATTCTGGAATCAGAGACCTCCGCCACTAAAATCGTGAGCGAGGCAAGGGATGAGGCTTATAGGCTAAAATCCCAATCAGAAAATGAACTGCGCGAGCATCGTCAGCAACTTCTACGCCAAGAAAGGCGACTGCAAAACCGAGAAGAAAACGTGGAAGGCCGAGCAACTAACCTCGAAAAACACGAGGGTGTAGTTGCTGCAAGAGAAATCGAAATCGGCGAAGAAGAATCACGAATCGGCGCGCTTAAAGCCGAACAACAAGAAAAGCTAGAACACATATCTGGTCTCAGTGCACCCGATGCACGTGACATGATCCTTCGTG
>Ga0114996_10006478_pt1 | contig 13469 bp, 19 predicted proteins | sample ArcticOcean_MG_C_4_FD_87039 | JGI IMG/M metagenome (GOLD analysis project Ga0114996, IMG submission 87039) | Marine microbial communities from western Arctic Ocean - ArcticOcean_MG_CB4_134 | ecosystem: Environmental > Aquatic > Marine > Oceanic | place: Arctic Ocean: Canada Basin | collected... | reverse complement strand
CCCCAAGCCGGTGTGATAATGTTCGTCGTTATACCACTGGAAAAAGGGCTGACTCCAGGCGCGTGCATCTTCCAGTGAGCCAAATCGATCGGGGAAACCAGGTCGATATTTGAGGGTTTTAAACTGGGCTTCCGAATAGGGGTTGTCATCACACACATGGGGTCTGGAATGACTTTTATTCACGCCCAGATCGACCAGCAATTCGCTCATTGTCTTAGCGATCATCGGGCTGCCCCGATCGGCATGGAGGGTGAGTTGTTCTCGGGCAATGCCCTGCCGTTGATAGGTCGTTTCGACCAAGCCTTCGGCTAATTCGGCGGTTTCGCGCGGGGCGACCATCCAGCCCACTACCTAGCGGCTAAACAGATCGAGGATGACATAAAGAAAAAAATAGCATCCTTTGACCGGTCCGCGCAGTTTGGTGATATCCCACGACCACACCTGGTTGGGGGCGGTCGCCATCAACTCGGGCTTAGTATAGGTGGGATGCCGACGCTGGTGACGCCGCTCGCGCACTTCCTCAAAGTCGTCGAGGATACGATACATGGTACGCCACGCGCACAGATAACGGCCCTCATCGAGCAAGCGGGCCCACACTTGGCGCGGCGCCTGATCGCAAAAGGCTTCACTATTAAGTATATCGCGCACTTCCAGGCGCTGGGCCTCATTCAGCGCCCGGGGCGGCGCTGGCCGCCGACTCGGCCCAGGGGCACAGCCCCTAGGCCGAGTCGGCGTATAATAAAAACTACTGCGCGGTACGGTCAGCACCTGGCAGGCGCGCGTCACGCCCACCTGGGCCGCTAAGTGCTGGGCTTGGTCGATCATGTGTTGTCGCCCCTCGGGCTGTCTTCGGCAGGCAGTCCAAGTAGGCTGCAAAGTTTTTTTTGCACCTCAATGATCGTTTCGGCCTGGTATAGCTGGGTCTGCAACCGGTCAATCTGCCGTTGCAAGTGGGCGACTTTCTTGGCTTGAGCATCGGCGGGTTTACCGCGCTTTTTCGTACCCAATTCGCCTCGGTCGCGTTGGCGGCGCCAGGTGGTCAGATGCGACGAGTACAGCCCTTCGCGGCGCAATAGCGCGCCGAGTTGACCCGACTGACGACAGTGATCGGCTTCTTGGAGAATCTGTTGTCAGTAGGCCGCGCTAAACGCGCGGCGCTGGGCCTTGGGGGACACTTCGGTCGATCCAGCTACGGCCATGGGGGCGGTACCGTTGGAGGATTTGAGGGATGATTGCGTCATAAGAAAGGTGCTCCTTTGCCCTGGGAAAAACTACACTAATTTAGATCAGCAAAGGGTCTCAATCAATATAGGCACACAGGGTTCCGACTGTGGTACGGAGGACATCTTCCTCGAGGAGAATCGGGAGTTCGCCACTCATCTCAAGACCCTTGGAACTCCACATGAATACGAAGAGTACCCAGGAGGACACGATTTTGCATATTGGGACATCCACGTTCAGGAGGCCATCGAGTTCCACAAAGCACAACTGTCGATTCAGTAATTGATCGATTGGGTACCGGAGTGAAGAATCCCACGTCACATATCAGCTCCATTCCGTGTGCCTTGCAAGCTGCCATTTGCTCACCGGTGCAAGTCCGGTCGGGGTAATCGCCAGAGAGCCCCGTAGCAGGCGTCCAGTGCTTCCAGGTGACTGGGGGTGCTGAAGCGGCGTATCCCTCTGTGGAAGGAGGTGCAATTCTACAGTCCGTACCATCAAGGGAATCCTGCAGCGTCGTCATGTTAACCCGAAAGGGACCAGGGAGTGCCGAGCCCGTTGAATGGGGGTGAAGGCCACGGAAGAGGTGAAGACTCTGGATGCAGCCTCGAAGGACTCTCCGGCGTAGGGGGAACGGAATGTAGAGACAGTCGATGGTGGAAACGTTATGTGTAATAAAAAAGAGGTTGGATGAATCTTCGGCCAGAACAAGAACATCATCTGCGACTTCTCTGTGATCATCTGGATAATCCTAATCAGCAGAGCAATGAGGACTGGCAAGATTTGCTGCAACATTTTAGTACCATTCACTCAATCACTCCCCATACCAGTCCTATGAATCTGTCCAGCGCGTTGAGTGCAAGCACTGTTGCCGAGGGGTATGCCCTTGTCAACGAGCAACTTGCCAGGCTTCCCCAAGAAGCTCGGCCAACCGTTCTTCAAGACTTAATTCGACGGCTCGAACGAACAGATATCCCAGAATGGGAAAAGGCACCCATTACACTCTGCCGAATTGACCCTAACCTGTCCAATTCCATCCGTAATGTGAATGGATTAATCTCTGTGGACTGGGAGTATAGTGGTTGGGGCGATCCAGCTTATGATATTGCCGATTTGATGGCACATCCCCAATACATGGATATTCCCTCTTCAAGGTGGACGTGGCTCAAGCAGACCTACGGTGATTCAGTAGACGATTCTACTGCTACAATCAGAATTGAGGCTTATTACAAGATCTTGCTGGTCTGGTGGGTTGTCCGGAATGCCCGTTTTTTATATGAAGTGCCACGCGGTTTAGACAATCGATTGGTATCTCTACCAGCCGATTGGCAAGCTGATGCTCAGAGGAAGTTCGATTATTATTACTTAAATCTGGCTGAACAGACCTATGCATAAAGGACAAGATATAGAGCTTATCAAAAGCTATCCGAAAAGCTGATTTCTTCACTACACATAACACGAGGATATCTGGCTTCAGGCCTTCGGCCTTTCACCCAACTCACTTCGTGAGTTCAGATATCCCGAGCCCGTTGGGTCCCATAAAGCCGCCGCCACATTATGAGAAACACAATTAGCATAATCAACTGTGCCACCAGCATTCAGGTCGAGTATTTGGCCAAGATCCCATTATGAGTTTACACAACATTACAATAGGCTCCCGTCTTTTTTTTGTGGCAGCCCAAGATTTGGAGATAGGTACGGTTCTATCTGAAGGTAACAGACGTGGAAAGATCGGCGCACGGTGTGAAGTATGTCATTGAGGGACAGGTAGAAGCGCCTCGGGGGCATCCCATCCGACTTCGAACTATCTGGATTGTTGAGGGATATCGTCCACCGCGTTTTGTGACAGCTTATCCACGTACTTGAACAGGAGTTTTCAAGACATGATTCAGGAATTAGATCTGGTGGTTTTGATGCGTTCCATCAAAGAGAAAGGCTTACAATTGGAGGATGTCGGCACGGTTGTCCATTGCTATGAGGATAGTCAAGCCTATGAAGTAGAATTTATAGATGGAGATGGAGAGACCTTTTGCTCGATACAAATAGCGACATGGGATGACAAGACCAAACATCTTGCTCGATACAAATCCTGTCTCTTCAAACTGAGGGAGATATTACCATGGACAAAGAACTTGACTTCATCACCGACCTTTTAGGGGAGTTTTTGGGCAAAGAAGATCCGAGAAATGTCGCCTTAGTCCTGTCGCGATTAGATAGCACCCTTCCCGTTGTGCTGGGCAAGCTCCCCGGGGCAATCCAAGCAGAGGGTCCTCCATCTGTTTCAGCTTCGAGAGGGGCCATTTGGCATATTCCGCTGGACGGCACAGGATCTAGGTGGCATTGAAGTTGTGGCGAGTATTCTCAACCGCTCAGGTTCGACTCTGGAAAGAGAGGTGTTGGTGTATCTGGATGAGCATGATCCTGAACTTGCCCAACAGATACGCAGCAAGATGTTTTCGTTCGAGGACATTGCGAGGCTCTCTAACCAGGAAATCCAGCAACTTTTGGAAGAGGTAGATCCTAGCGACATCGCCGTAGCTCTGAAAGGGATTGATGAGCAAATCAGAGATCGGTTTCTATCAAATATGTCAGATACTGGCACATCGACCGCCGCAGTTCACTCGAAAACAAGGGTGCAGGAAGAGATGGCAACCAGTGAGCCAGTAAAGATATTTGATGTGGAGAATGCGCGGGAGCGTATCGTGCAGGAGGTGCGCCGCATGGAGCAGCAAGGCAAGGCTAGTATCGTACGAGGTGATGGTGGTATTAGGGATACTATTCTTTGAGAACTTTGTCGAACTTCCACTAACCCAGGCCATTCCCATCGAATACGAAATCTACCAGAAACTTGGCATAGCCAGCTATTACCTAGCCGCGGCCATGGAGGATCCAGACCACCCGGTCTGGCAAGGCCAACTTTGCCTGTCCCTACGAAATGAGCGATGCGCGGAAGAATCCCATGGCCGTCCCGGTCTTTGCGGAGCCGGGGGATGTGCTGATTTTCACCGAGGGCATGACCCACAACGCCTATCCGGTTACCAACGATTCGATTCGCCGCTCAGTGTTCTTCAACTACTGGCCGGCACTCGACCGCGACAATCTGCCGGGTCAGCGCATGTCCATTTATCCAGACCACGTGCTGGACCGTCTGAGCGACCAATGTGATATTTTAACTGTTGCAGGGTATGTCTAGCATATATCGCAGTCTATGAATCAGCTAATGCACGTTCGCTCGCTTGTGCAGACCGATTTAAGATTTGGACTTCAGTCTCCAGTTTTTCGCCTAAACGATCTTTTTCGATTTCAAGATCATATCGAGTCTGAAGATTAATCCAGAAACGATCCGTTGTCTCGAAATAACGCGCCAGGCGGAGGGCCGTATCGGCTGTGATGGCCCGTTTACCATGAACAATCTCATTAATACGACGCGGAGACACCGAGATATCTTTGGCTAGTCGATATTGGCTCAAGTTCAGAGGTTGAAGAAATTCTTCAAGAAGGATTTCTCCAGGATGGATAGGGGCTATTTTATTGGGTGCCATAATCACTCCTTAATGATAGTCAACAATTTCAACATCGATGGCATGTCCTTGACTCCATTGGAAGCACACACGCCACTGATCGTTGATGCGGATGCTATATTGCCCTTTTCGACTTCCAAAGAGTCTTTCCAGTCGATTCCCAGGTGGAGAGCGAAGATCTTGTATAGACTCGGCCGCATCTACGAGAAGTAACTTTTTGAGAGCCATACGCCCCAAAGAACTGGAGAATTTGCGAGATCGTAAACGCTGAAAGACACGCTCTGTTTCTTTATCGCGAAAAGATTTGATCATTGCAATATAATAACGCTCTACAATATTAACGTCAAGCGTTATTATTCGATACAAAACAGGGTCAGAAAACCAAAATCGGTCTATGAAGGTATAGCTCATAAGGATATCACCATGCCTTACACTGACTTACCAGTAACTACACGAAGTAGATTAGTATCTGATCTAGAAAAACTAGGTCTTACCCCTGGTGAGACTGTGATGTTTCATGTCTCTGTGAAAACGATCGGGGGGATGGATATGGATCGGGATCGATAGAGCACATAGGCCCAACTCAAACCAGGGCGCTTGCAAATGTTCATCGTATTCCGCACCTTTATTGCCGGAAACTGACAGGTCGTCCATCTACAGAACGACGGGGTGCAGGGGACCCTTGACGAGCCTGGGACACCCGGATGGTTCATCCATCCAAAGCTGTCACCAGAGGCGGGAGAGTTAGTTGTGCGCAAAACTGGAGACGACGGTTTCGATGGCACTGATCTAACGGAAATTCTCACACGTAATCGCGTAAGTCGCATCGCGGTGGCCGGCTTGCTATCCGAAATGTGCGTCAGTGCAACGATTCGAGATGCGCTGGCTCGGAAACTGGAAGTTGTACTCATTCGCGATGCCCACGCCACCTACCATCTCGAGGATATTTCAGCTTCTATTGTGTCTCGGGTTGCGGAACACGCTCTGGGTGACAAGATCGAGTTGACCGAGACGGCCTCAGTCAAATTTGAACGGCCATGCCTTTGAGTTCGTACCTTTAACCCACTAACGAACGGAGCAAGGACTTTGAACGCGGCAATTGGAGAATGGCTGGAAGCAAGTCGCCAGAAGTTGCAGGCTGGCTCACTGACGACGGAGGATCTAGACCGCCTAACCGACCTCGTCAAAGAGCCACGCCAGCTAGTCCTCTACCTGTACTCAAAATCCAGCAATATGCGCTCACCATTGGCATCCTGGATGTTGTACGATGCCAGACAACCGCAAGAACCGACGCTGCCGTCGCAGCAACCGCCGTATGGATCAGTACTAGCCGCAGTGGCTGACGGATGGCGGATTGTCCAGTTTCCAGATACCAAGCTCTATGCCTACCAAGGTGTCGACAACGACTATCTTAGCTTTGAATTTATCCTCGAAAAAATGGTCTAAGAGGCACAGCATGACAACAATCAAACCGACGCTGGACGATAGTGGCGTGATGGATTTCGTCGCCTCCGGATACGTATTACTCGAAGGCGTAATTGATGAGGCCTTCAATCACCGCTGCAATGCACTAGACGGGGGCAATGTCGATGCCTTCATTGCCAGCGACGAATTCACCCAGACAGTGTTGCTACACCCACAAATAGCCGGCGTCGCTCGTTCGCTCTTAGGTGAGGATTTCCTCGTGCCGGCCGGCGGCCACCACCATCTCTTCGAACAACCACACATGGGCCAGACCTGGCATTCGGACGGGCTCTCCGGCTCGGGTTATGACGTGACCGAGCTGCAGTGCTACTACTACCCGCACGCCGTGGAAATCGAAGATGGCCCGACGATGATCTTGCCCGGGTCGCACTGTCGCGCCGTGGACCGCGAGGCCATCGCTCACTACGGTGATATCATGGGGCAGATGTCATTGACCGTGCCCGCCGGCACCGTGGTGATGACGCGCTATGGCATCTGGCACAAAGCGGGGCCCAAGACCAACAACCGCCGCCGCGGCATGCTCAAATTCTCCTACCATCGCCAAGCGGCGCCCCAACGCGACTGGTGTATCGATACCCCAGAAATCCCCGCCTATGTGGACCGACCGCGTCTTGCCTACGTCAGCGAGGTGGAGTCTTACCGCGATCGCGTCCGCCGCATGCGCACCTGGAACTGGCTCTGCGGCCTAGATATGGAAGTGGCACTGCGTTGGGAAAAGAGTCGGCCGGTGAGCCAGTTAATCGGCGAAAATGAGCGCTAACTATGCCCACTGACGACAAGGATCCACTCGTACGCTTTGGCCTCTTCGCCGACGCCCATTACGCCGAAACTATGTACGGCGACCGCTACTGCCACGACGCGCCAGCAAAACTACAGGCCTGCATCGACGAATTCGAACGCAGCGAGCTGGATTTTGTGGTCTCCATGGGCGATATAATCGACCAAGCCGACGACCCCGCAACCGAGCGCAGTTACCTCACACGCATGTACCAGATACTTTCCGGTTTCAGCGGTGCGCGGCATATCGTAATTGGCAACCACGACGTGGCCACCCTGACCAAAGAGGACTTCCTCCAAGAATGCGGCGTCAGCCAGCCCTTCTATTCCTTTGATGTCGGCGGTGTCCACTTTGTTGTGCTGGATGGCAATTGCCACGAAGACGGCCGCGATTTCAGCGCCGGCAACTTCTCCTGGGACGAGGCCTGGATTTCCAGCGCGCAGCTCGAGTGGTTGAGGCAAGACCTGGAAGCAAGTGGCCAGCAGTCCACAATCGTGTTCTGTCACGAGAATGTCGACAATCGGCGGTGGCAGGGAGAGCGCGACCCTCACATTCTGTGCAACGCCGCCCAGCTACGCGATCTGCTTGTAGAAGCGGGAAATGTGCGCGCCCTGATTCAGGGGCATTTCCATTCGGGCATTCTGACGACTCTTAATGGCATCGACTGCATTGGCCTGCGGGCTATGGTCGTGGGGGAGGGACTAAAGAACAACGCCTACGCTATCGTCTCACTGTACAAGGACGGGCGCTTAATCATCGATGGTTTCGGTCAGCAGCCGAGCTACCAACTCTGAAAGAATGGTTATATGAATAATCCGTACAGCAATCTGGTGGGAAAATGGGTACGAGGAAGTTTCCACGGTCACTGCAGTGAAAACAGCGCCTGTTCCTCCGTAGCGCTAGCGGACAGTGTCAAACAGTACGCTGATCTCGGGGTCGGTTTTGTGACCCTCACCGATCACGACACGGTCACCGATCTTACGGCGATGCGGCAGGCATATGAAGGGCTGGTTTTTCTCGAAGGGTTCGAATACAGCTCGCGGGAAAACGTCCTTTTTGCCGGACCCACGATGGGGCCTCTCTACGAGCTCTCCCTGGAAGAAGCGCTGGCGCGTGCCGGTGACCTGCTCACCGTGGTCTGCCATCCACGGCCACACGCCTCGGGGCGCGACTATTGGACCAGGCAAATGTTAGAAGACCTGGGGACCTGGCCCGATGGGATCGAGGTCTACAATGGCCACTATGGCATAGAGTCAGCCATCGCCAACGGTCGCTGGCCCCTGTACTCCGATTTCTGGGATGAGCTGCTGAGCGCCGGTCACCGTCCATGGGGCTACGCCAATGACGACTTCCACGACCCGGAAGACTTCTCCAACGCCTTCAATATGATTCTCGTCGAGCAGGTGACCCCTGAAGCAATTGTGCGAGCCGCCAAAGCAGGCAGATGTTACGCCAGCACCGGCCTACTCCTCGAGACGGTCACAGAGGAGCAAGGACATATCACCGTAGCGGTTGATGCGCCCTGCACTGGTCTATTTATCGGACCGGGAGGCAAGGAGCGAGCAAAGAGCGAGGGTACCCACTTTGAGTACAGGGCCGACGACGACGCTTACGTGCGCTTTGAAGCAGAAGGAGAGACAGGACGTTTATTCCTGCAGCCCATGTTCCAACACTGATTATTCGGCAGCCGCAGCCCACAACGTACCCTGCACTAACATCTGCTTAAATACCGGATGTTCACACGCCTTGGGGTCGTGCCCCAAGCCCTGATAAAACACTCGCCCCTCGCCGTGGTTCTTGGTCCACGCCACCGGCATGGCGTCGCCCTTCCACAGGGCGCTGGCCAATACGTGGACACGCGGGTCGTAATCGAGGATATACTGTTCGTCCTCGACCATAAATTCTTCGTCGATGCCCGCCGTAATGGGGTGATCGGCGTCTTTGACGCTGACCTGATATTGGCGATAACGGGGATGGGTAATAAAATGGCCGCCGACTAAATTGCGAAAATCCGGGTCGCCCCTGAACGAATCGGCGGCGCTGTGGATGCCAACAAACCCCTTTCCCCCGATCAGCCACTTTGACAAACCGTCGCGCTGCGCGTCGGAAATTTCGCCCACCGTATAGTGGAATACCAGAACGTCATAAGCTGCCAGGTCGGCCAAGACATTTAAATCTTCCTGCACCGTATCCAAGTCAAAGGCATCCGCCGCATCCAGTGTTTCCACTAGTTTGGGCTGTATGCCCGCCCAATCGTGAATCTCTCCCCCGCCGAAAACCAACGTCTTTACTTTTGCCATTGTTCTCCTCCTATGATATGGGCGATATCAATGAACAAAAGAAGAGTATCGAGGCGAGGCAAGGGAAAACAAGAAAAGAATGATTTTTTCTTGTCATCGTCCCTCTGATTCCGCACCTTTGAATAGAATAAGATAGCGTTAAATAAAAATAACTCGGAGAATCTATGACATTCAAAACACCTCTCGATGTGCGGCTGGCTTGCCGCAATAATCGGCTGGAACAACGTGCCTCGCGCACCTTGCCCGGTTACCTCTGCGTCAATGTAGCTTTCTTGGACGTGGCCTACGCCGATGATTTTGAAGCTTTCTGCCAGGCAAACCCCAAGCCGTGTCCTCTGATTGCGCGCATGAACCCGGGGCAGACCGATTGCCCCGACTTCGCAGCTGATCTGGATATTCGCACTGACCTGGGGTCGTATGATGTTGTGCGCAACGGCGACGTCACTGAGCAGCGCACGGACATCGTCGAGTTGTTTGATGATCGGATGGTCACCTTCCTGATCGGATCCAGTGTCTCGTTCGACGGTCTTTTGGCGCAAAAGGGCTACCCTGCCGCCTTTGGGCCTACTATACAGCTTACTTCAATCGCTTGTGAAACAGTCGGCCCCTTTGCGGGCAATATGGCAGTCACCATCCGTTCTTTCGAACCGCATCTGGTAGATAGTGTCTGGGAATTCACCCGTCATTTCCCACAATGTCACGGTGCTCCGATCGGCAAGAACAATGCCGACGAACTCGGGATCGAAGACCCAGACGTCAATATGAACGGGCAGCGCTTCGCAGTACCGGAGGGTACGGATCGTTTGTATTGGGCGTGTGGCATCACACCGCGCATTGTCGCTGAGCAGGCAAAGCTGCCGTTCATGATCTCCTACACGCCTGGCCACGCGCTGATCACCGACATTCCGACCGGCAGTCTATATCAGGCCGACCCGCAAGCCTAGTCAAAAGCCCGAGCATGTTTAGAACGGCATAACCCGCGGCGCAAACGGCGGCGTTGCGTAGATCGCCGCATCGAAGCTTTTGCGCATCAAGTCCCTCAGCGTATCCTGATGCTCCGGGCTAGCCGACAAATCGTTATGTTCCCACGGATCAGTCGCCAGGTCATACAACTCGAACAGATCCTTGCCGTGGTAGCTGATCAGTTTCCATCTTCGATCGCGATACATCGTCGCATGTGTTTGATCGGGATAGTTGATGGCGCCAAAGAATTCAGTCCTAACAAATTCCCGATGTAATTCAGTCGTTCCCTCCAGTACATCGGTCAGCGATTTCCCTTGAACCCAAAAAGGAATCTCGAGCCCTACCGCATCCAGAAAGGTTGGGACGAGATCGATCAGCTCCACTAACGCATCGCTCACCACATCTTTTCGATACTTCTCAGGATAGGAGATCATCAAGGGAACGCGAGTCAAGCCTTCAAAGAACCGGCAGCCCTTGAGAAGCAATCCGTGATCACACAAAGCTTCGCCGTGGTCACTCATATACACTACGATTGTATTTTTTAGCTCGCCGCTCGCCTCTAGATGATCGAGCAACCTGCCAAACTCGTGGTCAACCTGTTCGATCATCGCGTAATACGCCGCCTGCACGCGCTTGTGGTCCCACGCATCGGGATGTTGCGGTTTTGACTGAAAATCCACGTTAGCATCGACCAATTTCTGTTGATGCTGCAGATCCCCATCCACAAAATGCGCCCCCGGCATCTGCTCGACATCGTAGCGTTTGTAATACTCGTAGGGCGGATCAAAAGCAGCATGTGGATCAAACGGGTTTACACTCAGCATCCAAGGCTGGTTTTCGCGCCGATTTTTGTCGATAAACTCGATCGACTTCTCCGTACACCAATACGTCTGGTGTAGATGCGCAGGCACATTGTCGGATTCTTCCGTCGGTTCGTACACACCGCCAAAACTCTTCACCTTTGCCCCCTGCCTGTACGAGTCGATTTTATTGTACTCGAGCAATAGTTCCTCCGGGTTCACTCCTTGCGCTCGCAGCCATTCGGCATAGTCGTGGCCATAGTCATTGGGGCCCTTCGGTGCGTGGCTGTATTGGAAGTAGCCGTATCCATCATCCACCCGATTCTCCTGCGCATCGGCCGCACTAGCCAGATGTAATTTTCCAACCAGCCCGCAATGATAACCCGACTGCGCCAGGATGTTGGGAATCAAGCGCTCGGCGTAATAATCGGGCCAGGTCTCATTGCCATTGCCATTCACCCCGATAGCGCTGGCATACATCCCAGTCAGAAAGCTCGATCGACTTGGCGTACAAATCGGCGACTGGCAATAGGCGTAGTCGAAGGTCACGGATTCTTTCATAAAAGCATCGAGCCGCGGGGTGTTAACGTACGGATTGTTGAGTGCCCCGATCGTATCAAACCGTTGTTGGTCCGAACAATACCATAAAATGTTGGGTCGATCAGCCATCGTTTTCCAAATCTCCTTTGCTACGCGGTCTCCTGCTTGAAGGACTCGTACAGATCTGCTAGGACAGTGAAGTGCTCCATGTTACGCCCTTTCCTTGCCTGGTGCGGTGGAAAACTTGAAACGAAGAGAAAATAGCGTTTTATTATGAGCAACACTACTACTAAGAAAGGTGTCCCATGACCAGCCAAGCCAATTATGTCTTCAAGTCCAACCCCAGCCACGACCAGCTGCGAGCGATGGACCGCGACCTGAGCTTTCATGCCCACACAACCGAAAACCCCACGACGCTTACCGCCGCAGATATCGCAACCTTCAATCGCGACGGCTACCTAAAGGGCATTCCGATCTTCGACGCCGCCGAAATCGCCGAGCACCGGGCATTTTTCGACGAGCAGCTGGCCAAGGTCACAGCCGCCGGCCACACCAGCTTCGTGCTCAGCTCGGCGCACCTTAAATTTGCCAAGATCTACGATCTTATGCACCACCCCGATATCCTCGCCCACGTCCACGACTTGCTCGGCCCCGAGCTGATCGGCCTGGCCGGGCACTACTTCTGCAAAATGCCCAAGGACGGCACAACCGTCTCCTGGCACCAAGACGCCTCCTATTGGCCACTGACGCCCTCGAAGACAGCGACGGTGTGGCTGGCCGTCGACGACGCCGACGTCGACAATGGCTGTATGCGCTTCGTCTCGGGCTCGCACCTCCAGGGCCAACTCGAGTTTCGCGCCAGCGAGACCTCCGAGAACAATGTCCTCAACCAGACCGTCGATGAGGTCGAACGTTATGGCAGTCTCGTCGACGTCGAGCTCAAAGCCGGCGAGATCTCGATCCACTCCGACCTACTGCTGCACAGCTCTCATTATAACGAATCGGATCGCCGCCGCTGCGGACTGACGTTGCGCTACTGCACCCCCGATGTGCGTGCCATGCCCGGCTTTGGCTGGGAAAAAGAAGGCGTGCTCATCAACGCCACCGACCCCGAAAGCTATTGGGGCGACCCGGCCCGGCCCGAGCACGACTTCGAGATCGCCTAAGCGCTTTTACTCGTTGTCAGCCACTGCCTTCTAAGCAGCAATTGCCACTGTCTATTGGCTCACCTAGCTCAATTTCTGCTGACCAAGGAGACACAATATGACCACCAATAGCAAACGTATTCTAGTAATTGGTATGAGCGGCGTAATCGGCGGTCTCGTTGGTCGAAAACTGGCTGAGCGCCACGATGTGTGCGCTCTAAATCGCAGCAAGGTAGAAGAGGTCGAATGGTTTGATGCCGATATTGCTGACCTTGACGCCATCCAGCCGGCTTTCGAAGCCGTCGATATCGTTATCAATATGGCGACGCATATGCCAGCCGGCGGCGGTTCGGCATCAACGGCCGCTGAAGACGTTGCCGGCTATCTCTCCACTAACGTGATCGGAGGTTACAACGTTTACGAAGCTGCACACAGAGCCGGCGTCAAGCGTCTCATTTTTGCCAGCGCCGGTGCTAGTGTATTTAACTACGTCACCGAAGAACCTTATCTAGCGATGGCCGAGGCACGTTGGGCCGATGTACCGGAGGATGTGCCCCGTCTAACACATCTGGAGCCCTACCGCCCCAACGGCGTCTACGGCGCCAGCAAAGCTTGGGGCGAAGTGCTCGGACGTTACTACAGCGACCAGCACGGCATGTCGGTGATCTGTGTGCGCGTCGGTCACGTGCCCCACCCACCCGAGACCGAATACGATTTGT
>Ga0114996_10006473_pt1 | contig 13473 bp, 12 predicted proteins | sample ArcticOcean_MG_C_4_FD_87039 | JGI IMG/M metagenome (GOLD analysis project Ga0114996, IMG submission 87039) | Marine microbial communities from western Arctic Ocean - ArcticOcean_MG_CB4_134 | ecosystem: Environmental > Aquatic > Marine > Oceanic | place: Arctic Ocean: Canada Basin | collected... | reverse complement strand
GCTAAAGAATATGATTGGCCAGTAGTTTATGTAAGTATTAAGAAAGTTAAAAGAGGGTACTATGAAGTAGAATATTCCTTAATTACGGAAAATCCTACCACTGAGCCTTACGGAAAGATAACAGGAGATTATACAAAAAGAATAGAAAAAGATATAATAAACTTGCCACAATATTGGTTGTGGACACATAAAAGATGGAAGCACAAAAAAGAAAAATAAAAACGGCAGTTGTAATTCTGAATTGGAATGGAAAAAATTGGTTAGAAAAATTTTTACCGAATGTTGTTCAGTGCAGCAAAGATGCAATAATTATTGTTGTAGATAATGGCTCTACTGACGACTCCATATCGTTTTTATCAGCTAATTTTCCAACTGTCAGAATAGTAAATAATCACCAGAATTTAGGTTTTGCTGGCGGCTATAATAAAGCCTTAAATCAAATTCATGCGGAATATTATATATTGCTCAATTCAGATGTAGAAGTAACTGAAAACTGGATCTCTCCTATTATTTCTTTGATGGATTCAGACAAAAACATTGCTGCTTGCCAGCCTAAATTATTGGATTTTAATAACAGAAATAAATTTGAATATGCAGGAGCTTCTGGTGGTTTTATTGATAATTTGGGTTATCCATTTTGCAGAGGTAGAATATTTGAGACCACAGAAGAAGACAATGGACAATACAATGATGCAGTGGAAGTGTTTTGGGCAACTGGTGCTTGTATTTTTGTAAAGGCAGAAGCATTTTGGGAAGTTGGTGGTTTTGATGAAGAGTTTTTTGCCCACCAAGAGGAAATTGACCTTTGTTGGAGGTTGAAAAATAAAGGACACAAAATAATGGTAGAGCCAAACTCAGTAGTATATCATGTAGGTGGCGGTACGCTTAATGCTGGCTCTTCTTTTAAAACGCACCTTAATTTTAGGAATAACCTAAAAATGCTATTTAAGAACTTACCTCTACCCTCTTTATTTGTGGTTATTCCTATACGCTTGCTTTTAGATGCAGTTGCTGCTATTACTTTTCTGAAACAAAAAAATGGTCTTTCGCACTTCTTTGCTATTGTAAAAGCACATTTTGCTTTTTATTTTGCTATCCTAAAACTGATTGGTAAACGCCAAAAGATTAGCCAGAAGAATAATTTAGCAGGAAGAATGAATTGGTCTATTTTGGTTAAAAATAAGATGAATGGAATTAAGCGGTTTTCTGAATTATAATTATTCAATAACTATTCTTTTCTCTACCGCCCCATTCTCATAAATGTAAAATAGTGGTGTATTGCTTGATGGCAATACTTCCCTGCCCAGTACATCAACTATCTTTAGAAGTTTTTTATTAGGGTTTTCTAATACTATATCTTTAGTTGAGGAAATAATATTACCACTAGCATTTAATTTAATAAGACAAACACCCTCATCATTTCCTTGCCATTGATTAGTTGACCCTATAATTACATATCCACCATCAAAGGTTTGTTTAACAGAGCCAAACATAACACTCCCTAAATTAATATCACTTGACCAAAGTGTATCCCCATTGCTATCAGTTTTAATCATTAAAAAACTATAACCCTGCGTACCAAGCAAGAAACCCCCATCAGTTGTTTGAATGACTTGCCATGCAAAATTATTATATGGATATTTTTTCACCCAAAGTGTATCACCATTTACATCAGTTTTTAACAAAAAAGAGAGTGGATATTGCGACCCCAAACTTACAGATTGTTGCCCTAAAACAATATAATCATTATTTGCTAATTGTAAAATATCCCTACCTTCAGTATGTAGTGCGCCACCATGTATTTTATACCACTCTACATTTCCCAAACTATCAGTTTTTAGGACAAAAGCATGGTCATCTGAATTAGAAGAAGTTGTGCTATTTTCTCCCACAACAATATAGCCGCCATCATTCGTTAATTTAACTTCTTCAAAAGAAGTGCTTAGTGAATCTCCATATGTTTTTGTCCATAATGTATCACCTAAACTATTTGTTCTAATTAATAAACCCAAATTATAATATGAAGTTGCAATTATATAGCCATCATCATTTGTTTGTTGAATGGAATATCCATATCCATAAGATTGATGAAGGTATTTTCCCCATAAAGAATCACCATTAGCATCAAGTTTAAGTAAATATGCTGATGGGTCAGTACTATTATTTGGGCAATCTTTTTCACCTATTATAGCAAAACCTCCATCTGAAGTTTTAATGATATTTCTTGCACCTTCAGCACAAATTCCACCATAAGTCTTGTGCCATAATGAATCTCCATGTTTATTTGTTTTCATTACAAAAATATCATGATGATAACTCATGCTGTATGATTTTGTGTAACCTGCTAAAACAAATCCACTGTCAGCAACCTGTACAACACCAAATCCATAATCAATATCAGTACCGTCAAATATTTTAACCCATTGCCCAAAACCAATCATTGGTAAAGCAATTAATATTAGTAGTAATTTTTTCATAATTTTAAATTTTTGCTAATTTAACAAAATTGTTAATCCTGCCTTATAAGAGTCTAAACCCAACCCACAAATTACTGCCTTGCAGTTAGGAGATAAAAGAGATTTCTTTCTAAAATCTTCCCTTGCATATATATTTGAGATATGCACTTCTGTTACTGGAGTATCTATTGCTTTAATACAATCAGCTATAGCGACTGAAGTATGCGTATAACCTCCTGCATTAAGTAGAATATAATCGTACGAAAAACCAACTTCTTGCAACTTATCAATCAACTCCCCCTCTACATTCGATTGAAAATAATCTAATTCCAAGTCAGGAAATTCCTCTACTAACTCAGAAAAATACTCCTCAAAAGAAATATCTCCATAAATAGATTTCTCTCTTTTGCCTAATAAGTTTAAATTTGGTCCGTTAATTATTATCACTTTCATAGCTAGGCAAAACTAAACAAATGAGCTGGGAATCATCAATATTAGGTTTTAAAAGTTATTTGCAAGTAGAACGCTCCTTGTCTGCCAATTCGGTGGATGCCTACATAAGAGATGTAAAGAAATTGGAAACATTCGCCAAAAAAAAGAAAATAAGCGAGCTCAATATCAATAAATCTGACCTATCCGATTTTGTCTCTAATATCAGTAAAGAAGGAATTTCTGCTCGTTCACAAAGCAGAATTATCTCAGGAATAAAAGCTTTTTACAAATACCTCATAATGGAGGATTATATCACTGCCGATCCCACCCAGTTATTAGAATCTCCAAAAATAGGCATGAAATTGCCTGACACCCTTTCCATTGAAGAGATAGATAAGCTCATTGCTGCTATTGATTTAAGCACAGAGCAAGGCGAAAGAAATAGGGCAATGCTCGAAATACTTTATAGTTGTGGGCTAAGGGTAACGGAACTAATTACGATCAAACTTTCCAATGTAAGTTTTGTAGAAGGGTTTATCAAAGTAATAGGAAAAGGCGACAAAGAACGCCTTGCTCCTATTGGAAAAACAGCTCTCAAATACCTAAACATCTACATTGGTGAAGTGCGCAATCATCAAAATATTCAAAAAGGACATGAGGATATTATTTTCCTAAATAGAAGAGGAAAACAGCTCACAAGAGTAATGATTTTTACCATCATCAAGCAATTGGCAGAAAAAATTGGCCTGAAAAAGAAAATCAGTCCACATACTTTTAGGCATTCTTTTGCAACACATCTTATTCAAGGTGGTGCGGATTTACGTGCAGTACAAGAAATGCTCGGGCACGAAAGTATTACTACCACTGAAATTTACACTCATCTTGATAAAGAATATCTTAGAGAAGCTATTATTCAGTTTCATCCTAGGGCGTAAGTTATAATGGAATAAATTCCCTAATTTCGTGCAAATGTTCAATGCTAAACAAATACTTATAAAATACTGGGGGCATACTAATTTCCGCCCTATGCAAGAGGAAATAATTCAATCTGTATTAGCTACGAAAGATACACTTGCTCTACTTCCAACAGGAGGTGGTAAATCGGTTTGTTTTCAAATCCCTTGCTTAATGCAAGATGGAATTTGCATTGTTATTTCTCCTTTAATTTCTCTGATGAAAGACCAAGTGGAGCACCTAAAATACAAAGGAATAAAATCAGTTGCTATCATCTCAGGAATGAGTAAAAATGAGGTGGATGTGGCACTTGGAAATTGCATTTATGGAAACTACAAATTCCTTTACCTCTCACCAGAAAGGTTACAAAACAAAATGGTACAAGAAAGAATTCGGCAGATGAATGTCAATTTGATAACGGTGGATGAAGCACATTGCATCTCAGAGTGGGGATATGATTTCAGGCCATCCTATTTACATATTGCAGAAATAAGAGAAGTAATTCCTGATGTGCCAATTTTAGCACTTACCGCTACTGCAACAGCCGATATTATAGATGATATTCAAGATAAACTTCTTTTTAGTGAAAAGCACTTATTACAATCCTCCTTTGTAAGAGAAAATCTATCCTATGTAGTAATCAATACAGAGAATAAAAAAACCAAATTAGTAAAAATTCTGAATCATTTTAAAAGCAGTGCAATAGTGTATGTCGGTAGCAGAAAAGAGACAAAGGAAATAACACAGCTACTCAGAACTCATAATATTTCTTCCGATTATTATCATGCGGGATTGGATATGGATATCAGAAACCAAAAGCAAGAAAAATGGACTCATAACGAGATAAGAGTAATGGTAGCTACTAACGCCTTTGGAATGGGAATCGATAAAGATAATGTGCGAGTTGTAGTCCATATCAACACGCCAACATCATTGGAAGCTTATTTCCAGGAGGCTGGGCGAGCAGGAAGAGATGGAACATTAGCTTATGCCATTTTGCTTACCAACAAAAGCGATCGGATTGATTTAAGTAGATTCATCCTCTCTCAATTCCCAACAGTGCAAGAAATAAGGGATTGTTATCAGAAAATAGCAGATTATTTTCATATTGCAGTGGATACGGCAGAAGGAGAAAGTTTTGAATTTGACATCAATGACTTTTGTGAGAGATACAATTTGAAGACCTATAAAACTTACAATATTTTAAAATATCTGCAAAAAGAAGAATTCATCAAACTAACTGATTCCATTCATTCTCCCTCCAAATTACATTTTATTGTGGATAATACGGAACTTTATCGTTTTCAAGTGGCTAATGTGCATTACGATTCTTTCATCAAACTTTTATTGCGCTCTTATAGTGGTCTTTTTGAAAACTATGTAACAATAAATGAACAAACTTTATCCAGTAGATTTAACTCTCCTCCTACTCAGGTTATGGATTTGCTTGAAAAATTACAGCAATTAGAAATCTTAAAATATTTGCCAAGAACAAATGCCCCAAAACTTATCTTTACAAAAAACAGGGCAGAGGCATCTACCATCAGAATTTCAGAAGAAATATTAAAAAAAAGAAAGGAATTAAAAAAACAAAAGATGGAGTCGATAATTGCTTATGCTGAAAATAGCACCATCTGTCGAACACAGCAATTGCTGGAATATTTTGGGGAAGAAAACAATTACAAATGTGGAAAATGTGATGTGTGTGTGGAAAGAAATAAATTAGAAATAAGTGATTTGGAGTTTGAGGAAATTAAGAAATACTTACAGAATATTTTATCAGAAAAAGCAATGATTTCTTCCGAGATTATAAATATAATAACAGATGTAAGAGAAGAAAAAGTTTTAAAAGTATTACAGTGGCTTTTGGATAATGGTAAAATAAAACTGACTGAAAATAAATATTCATGGATTGTGTAATTATTTTACATTTGCCAAGATGAAAATAATCTTTTTTGGCACACCGCCCTTTTCTGCTTACATTTTAGAAAAACTTCAAGCTTCCTATAATGTAGTGGCAGTTGTGTGTCCACCTGAAAAAGAAAAAGGCAGAGGAAGAAAAATGATTTTTCCTTCTGTAAAGTTAAAAGCCCAAGAAATTAATATTAAGGTTTTACAGCCAAATAATTTAAACGATTCTTATTTTATTGAGGAGTTAGAAAACTTAAATGCTGATTTATTTATTGTGGTGGCTTTCAGAATGTTGCCAGAAATTGTTTGGCGTATTCCAAAAAAAGGATGTGTGAACTTGCACACCTCCCTTTTACCTAATTACAGAGGGGCAGCTCCAATAAATCGGGTGCTGATTAATGGAGAAACGCAAACAGGAATAACTACATTTTTTATCAATGAGAATATGGATACAGGAAATATTATTCTGCAAGAAAAAATCGAATTGGATAATAAAATTACTGCTGCAAACTTGCATAATATTATGATGGAAAATGGAGCAGATTTACTATTAGAAACCATTGATAAGATTACAGACAACAAAGCAGAGCAAGTGGAACAAAACATAGCTTTAACCGATAAAACAGCTCCAAAAATTAATAAGGAATTGCTTCAAATAGATTGGAGTCAATCGGTGGAAAAAATTCATAATTTGATAAGAGGACTTTCCCCTTGCCTTAATGATAATACGCTACTAAAAGATGTTGCTATTTGCCCTTCTGCTTGGTTTTATTTACAAGCCGAAAATGATAAGCAAATTAGAGTGAAATTACTGCTTTCTGATTTTGAAGTGGGAACAAATTCATTGGAGGTAGGTAGTATTGTTACCGACAACAAAACCCATCTTAAAATTACAGTAAATGATGGATTTATTTCCATTCTGCAATTACAAATGGAAGGGAAAAAAGCAATGGATATTAAGAGTTTTTTGGCTGGATTTCAAATCAATAATAAGTTTAGAGTTTGCTAATAGATGAGCAGTATAAAAAGCAGTTAATCAAACATTTATCTGAGTTTATCACAGAAGATAGATTAGATTTATTTTATGATAATTTAAAGCAAAGAACAAGTCGCATAACAATAGTTTTAGAAGATATTTTTCATTCCCAAAACGCCAGTGCAGTGCTAAGAACAGCCGATTGTTTTGGGATACAAAACATCCACATCATTGAAAACAGAAATCAGCATAACACCAATCCTAATGTATCATTGGGTTCGTCAAAATGGCTAACAGAAACTTTTTACAACAATAGTGAAAACAATACAAAGGAATGTTTGCAGAATTTAAAAAAAGATGGATTTAGAATATTGGCCACTACACCACACAATGCAAAAAGCATCCATGATATTGATGTAAATAATGAAAAAATTGCACTACTTTTTGGAGCAGAACAAGAAGGACTATCTGACTTGTCTCTACAATTAGCAGATGAAAAAATCAAAATCCCTATTTATGGATTTACTGAAAGCTACAATATTTCAGTAGCAGCAGCCCTTTGCATGCAAACAGTAATCAGTAAAATGAGAGCCTCAGAAGTAGAGTGGCAACTTACTGAGGTTGAGAAAGATGAAGTGCTGCTGAATTGGTTGCGTAACAGCATAAAGGAATCCGTTCTTATTGAGCAAAGATTTATTAAAGAGATAATCAGCCCATAAATATAGAAATTATTATATTTGGCGCTTAAATTATTTAAATGGGAAAAGGAGACAAAAAATCAAAAAAAGGAAAAATTAGAATAGGTTCTTTTGGAAAAGTAAGACCAAGAAAAAAAGCTAAGCTTACCTTTGTTGCAAAAAAAGTAGAAAAGAAAGAAGTAGAAGTAGAAGTAGTAGAAAAAACGGAAACAAAGAAAAAAACGACTAAAAAGAAAGCGGCTGTTAAGAAAAAAACAGCCACAAAAAAAGCTGCTAAAAAGAAGGCCTAACGCTAAGGAGCAAGTCTATCTAACTTCCAATTATTTTTACTAATGGTATATTTTACCCTATCGTGCAAGCGAGATGGTCGTCCTTGCCAAAACTCAACACTTTTTGGCATGACTTTATAACCGCCCCAATTCAAAGGCCTTTCTACCTTTTTACCTTTAAATTTACTTTCCATATTTACCATATTATTTTCAAAATCCGTGTCTAAGGGAATTACTGAACTTTGCTGAGATACCCAAGCCCCTATTTGACTCTCTCTTGGCCTGGAAATAAAATATTTATCACTATCTAAATCTGATATTTTCTCTGCTAAGCCAACAATCCGAACTTGCCTTTGGAATTTGGGCCAATAAAAATTCAATGCTACATTATTGTTATTTTCAATATCATTGGCTTTTATACTTTTATAATTTGTAAAAAAAGTAAATCCTTTTGTATCAAAATCTCTTAATAACAAAACTCTTGATGAGGGGGTATTCTTATCAGAAACGGTGGATAAAACAAAGGCATTAGCTTCATCATTTTTTTCTAATGCTTGCTCCATCCATTTGCTAAACAAACTGACAGGATGTTCAGGAAGATTGTTAAAATTTAATTTATGCTTGTTGAAATCTTCTCTTAAATGTTTTATCTTGTTTTTAAAATCGCTCACCTTTTATTATATATTAGCCCCAAAACTAATAAAAATAAACGGCTTAAATGTTAAAACCAAAAAAAGGAAGACTGCTAATTTCTGAACCTTCTATGGAAGACTCTAATTTTTTCAGATCCGTAATTCTTCTGGCAGTCCACAACAAAAATGAAAGTGTTGGGTTTGTGCTAAACCAGCCCACCAAAATAAAGGTGCATCATCTAATTGAGAACTTTCCTAAATCAAGTTTCCCAATTTATATTGGTGGTCCTGTTGAAAGAAACTCCTTGCATTATGTACATACAATTGGAACCAAAATTGAGGGCTCTCAAGAAATTTTAGACGGACTTTATTGGGGAGGCGATTTTGCAGTAGTAAGAAAAATGGTAGAAAATAATGAGGTGGATAGTAGTAATATTCGATTTTTTGCAGGTTATTCTGGTTGGGATGAAGCTCAACTGCTAAAGGAAATAAAAGAAAACACATGGATTACAGTTCCTGCGGATAAAGAAAGTTGCATGAAATTAAGCTCAAACAAAGAGCTTTGGAGTTCCTTTATTAAAAAAATGGATGCCAAATATGCCATTTGGACAAACCTACCTGCTGACCCTTTTTTAAACTAATTGATTAATTTTTTCAACTAATAATTGCGAAACTTTTTGACTATCAAATTGTTGGGCTTCAATTTGGCTAACCCATTTCACTCCTTGAAGTGCATTAGTTAAAAACACCTCATCTGCTTTTAAAATATCTTCTGTTTTTACTTTTACTTCTATTATATTATAATTCAAGTTTTTTAACCTTAATAGACAATTTCGCATTGTTCCATCCACTGGCCCATCCGATAATTTTGGCGTATAAATATTATTATTTTTCACATAAAAAATATTGGAATTTGCACTTTCAATAATGTGGTTTTCTGTATTGAACATCAAACAATCATCCTTTCCTTTTTGATTTGCATCAAGCGAGCACATTACAGATTGCAAGGCACTCATTGTTTTATAATTTGACAGCTTATTAATGGGTTTGAGTTGCGTTTTATAAAACCCTAGTTCCACTCCTTTTTTATTTAAGGTAAATAAAATTTTGTCAGAAAATTTACTTATTATTAGGCAAGATGTTTGATTATTCTCTGGTAAATATTTTCCTCCCTCATCTCTGAATAATAAGATTTTTAGGCTTCCTCCTTTAGTAACTTTATTCTTAATTAGCAAACGTTCTATATCATTTCTAAAATCATTTTTGCTTGCAACTATTTTCAGATTCATCAATAAAGCGCCTGCAAATAATCGGTTAAGATGAGCCTCTAAATTAAAGGCTTTTCCATTTATTATTTTTACACTTTCAAATAAGCCATCACCATACAAAAAAGCTCTATTCTCCAAAGAAATTTTACAGTCCTTTTTGTTTATGATTTTATGATTGAAAATTACTTTTGACATTTATTATTCTTGAAAATTGTATTTTGCGAACTTATTTAATTATTTTCTATGAATAAAATATTTACTCTTTTTTTAATCTTTGGTTGTCAAATTATTTTTGCCCAAACTATTATTACGGGGGAAATAAAAGATAAAGACACTAAAGAGTCATTGATTGGCGCAAATGTTGTAATAAAAGGAACATCTATTGGGACAGCCACAAATTTAGATGGATTTTTCCAAATCAATACATCAGATAAATTCCCTATAACCCTAACTATTAGCTATTTAGGTTATACTGAAAAAGAAATTATTATCAGCTCAAATAAAAAAAATAGTATCATTTTACTTTCTACTGACAATAAAACATTAGGGGAAGTAAGGGTTATTGATAGTCGGCTAACGGAAAAACAAAAAGAATCTCCCCTCACTATTGAGGCAATGGATATCATTGCCATAAAAGAAACACCAGCGGCTAATTTTTATGATGGATTAGGAGCGCTTAAAGGAGTAGATATTACAGCTGCCAGTTTGGGTTTTAAAATTATTAATACCAGAGGGTTTAATAGCACCTCTCCTGTTCGTTCTTTACAAATAATTGATGGTGTAGACAACCAAGCTCCAGGACTAAATTTTTCCTTAGGTAATTTTTTGGGCGCATCTGAATTGGATGTAATGAAAGTAGAAATTATACAAGGGGCAAGTTCAGCCTATTATGGTCCAAATGCATTTAATGGCGTAATCAGCATGATTACCAGAAATCCCTTTATCAAACCAGGGCTTTCCATATTGCTCAAAGCTGGTGAGAGAAGTCTTCTTGAAAATGCTTTTCGATTAGCCCAAGTTTTTAAAAATAAAGAAGGGGAAGAAAAGTTTGCCTATAAAATCAATTTTTCCTACATGCAGGCTTACGATTGGGAAGCCAATAATTTAGCTGCTGTTGATGGTACTGATACAGATGAGAATAACCCTGGAGGACATGATGCAGTAAACCGTTATGGAGATGAAGATACAGATGGTAATCTAAATGAACTAGCATTAGATAATAATCGTTATTACAATTCAAAGCCTGGTATAGGAAATTTTTATCGAACTGGATATATGGAAAAAGATGTGGTAGATTATAATACTAAGAATCTAAAATTTGGCACAGCCCTTCATTATAAATTAAAGCCAGAAACTGAACTAATTTATGCGCTAAACTATGGAACAGGAACTACAGTTTACCAAGGAGAGAACCGATTCAGTTTAAAAGGTATTCAATTTTTTCAAAACCGATTAGAAATAACTAAAAAAGATAAGTTCTTTTTAAGAGTTTATCGTTCACAAGAAGATGCTGGCAAGTCATATGATGCCGTCTTTACAGCATTAGAATTACAATACTACGGAAATACTATTATTGGCAATCAACCTCCAAATTATCCATGGTATAATTCATATATGGAGAATTGGGAAAATATAGGTGGTTTTGAATGGGGAGATGTTGGTTGGAGTTTCCCCAACATTATTGGTGTTACTCCAGAAGGAAACGCAATCTGGAAATTTGATGGAGATACAATAGAGATGAGTCATTGGCAAGGCTTAACTGATTCTGTTTTACTTGCAAATGCAGATCTTCTACAAGATTTACATGATGCAACTAGGATGCTAACAGATGACAATCGATTAGTGCCAGGAACTAAAGAATTTGAAGACGCACTAAAAGATATTACTTCCAAAAAAACTGGTTTTTATGATAAATCTGCATTAAATCATATTCATGGAGAGTACCAATTTAAACCAGCATTTGCAAAGATAAAAGTAGGAGCAAATTTTAGAATTTACCAACCCGATTCAAAAGGAACAATCTTTATTGACACTTCTGATACTCCTATTATTAATAGAGAGTTTGGTATTTATTCTGGAATCGAGAAAGATATACTAGGTGAATCGTTAAAATTAAACGGAACACTTAGACTAGATAAAAATGAGAACTTTAATTATCTTTTTTCTCCAGCAGTTTCTATTGTTTATAAGCTAACAGAAAAAGATATTATTCGCCTTTCTTTTTCTTCTGCTATAAGGAATCCAACACTTTCTGATCAATATCTGTATTATAATACAGGTAGAGCAATCCTTATTGGTAATATCTCAGGGCATGGTTCTGATGAAGGGCCGCATTATGACAATTCAAAGGATAATATGGTAACTCTTGAATCTGCAAAAAATATACTAGATCAAGATTATAATAATTTAGTTTTTTTAAAGATTGATCCTATTAAACCGGAGCAGGCTAAATCTGTTGAATTTGGCTACCGAACAACACTCTTTGATAAGTTATATTTAGACGCTAATTATTATTATTCACAATATACCGATTTTATTGGCTATAAAATCGGTGTAAAATTCAAATGGTTTGAAACCGTATTACCACTATTTAACGATACTATAAATAGCATATCACTACAATCTATGCAAGCATATCGAATTGCAGCAAATGCAGAAAATACTGTAACCACACAAGGGGCATCTATTGGATTAAATTATTTTTTGAACCCTTCTTTTACAATTAATGGGAATTTTACTTGGAATAAACTAAATGAAGAAGGCACAGAAGATCCTATTATCCCTGCCTATAATACTCCTGAATACAAGTACAATATTGGTTTAGTTGGTCGAGATCTTAATTTTAGCAATAAGAATAGTATCTTTAAAAATTATGGATTTAGTATCAACTACAAATGGGTAGAAGGATTTCAGTATGAGGGTTCTCCTCAATTTACAGGTTTTGTACCCACATATAGTTTGGTAGATGCTCAGATCAGTAAAGAATTACCAAAGCTACACTCAACAATAAAAGTGGGTGCTGCTAACCTTTTAGATAACAAACACTATGAAGTTTATGGTGGACCTTATATTGGAAGAATGATTTATTTTTCTCTTCTTGTTGAACTTTACTAAAAAATATGTAATATTGTAGCACTAATCAAAAACAAAAAAAGATGAAAAAAGTATTACGAAATTTTATTGCATTTACTCTTATTGTAAGTGCAATTAGTGCAAATGCACAACCAATCAGATATCTAGATAATGTCTTTACTAATGTTACGGTAACATCTGATGTTCAGTTTGCAGAGAATATTAGTATTCTTCCTACAGTATTATCAGGTGGAGTAAATCCACCTGCTTTAACCCCAATTATGTGTGATATTTATGAGCCAACAGGAGATAATTTGACTGATCGTCCTGTAGTTATTTTATTACATACTGGAAGTTTCTTACCCCAAGTAATTAACGGACAGCCAACTGGCGATAAATTAGATTCCTCTATTGTGCAACAATGTATGCGTTGGGCAAGAAAAGGATATGTTGCTGTAGCTATGAATAATAGATTAGGTTGGAACCCCACCTCACCTAATCAAGACGACAGAACAAGTACGCTTTTACAAGCAGCTTATAGAGGAATACAAGATGCTAAAGCAATGGTTAGATTTTTAAGAAAAACAGAGGATATTGATGGAAACCCTTATGGGATTAATCCAAATCAAATTGCAGTAGGTGGGCAAGGAACTGGTGGTTATATATCATTAGGATATGCTACTTTGGATACCATTGGAGATAATACGCCTTGGCAGGAAATTTATTTAACAAAGTTTTTTAACCTAACTACAATGCAACCATATGTTTATCCTCCTATTTTTGGAAATTATGATGGAACAGATTC
>Ga0114996_10006471_pt1 | contig 13476 bp, 10 predicted proteins | sample ArcticOcean_MG_C_4_FD_87039 | JGI IMG/M metagenome (GOLD analysis project Ga0114996, IMG submission 87039) | Marine microbial communities from western Arctic Ocean - ArcticOcean_MG_CB4_134 | ecosystem: Environmental > Aquatic > Marine > Oceanic | place: Arctic Ocean: Canada Basin | collected... | reverse complement strand
CTCGAGTCCCAGTCCAGCGCCCGCCTCAGCCCCGCCGCCGTGCAGCCTCGTCGCCCTCGGTCTCGACAGGCGGCCCAGGCCTGCTCGGCCACGGCGGGGCTGAGCATCTCGAGCAGCAGCGCCGGACGGCGACCGGCGTCCACCAGCCCGCGAAGAACCGCGGCCTGCAGACGGTGGTGATCGGGGTTGTCGTGTTGCTCGCCGAGCAACACGAGTCGTGCGCCTCGAGCAGCGTCCTTCACCTCGCTGCAGTCAACCACCGCGGCAGCGTCCACCGACCAGCAACTGCCCACCAGCGGGTGATCGCGGTGGTGGGCACTGCGCCAGCCCGTGCCCAGGCTGCAACCCGCGACGAGCAGGCAAAGGGCAACCGCGACCGTCTCTTTCAACAACAATGCCACCGAAGTTTCACGGCCGCCCCGCGCCGGGCACCTCCACTCGCACCAGCTCAATGCTGCCACCCAGCTGCTCAAGCGATTCTTCGGGTTCCGAGGTTGTGGCCGCGCAGATGAACAGGCTACGACCATCTTCACCGCCCAACATGCAGGCAAACGATTCGCTGGCCAGCTCTACGCGGTCGCTGATGCGGCCCCCTTCGTGCACGCGCAACAGCTGGTTTCCGAACACCGTGGCCACCCAGATTGCGCCCTCGGCGTCCAGGCAACACCCGTCGGGGGCCACGCCCTCGAGCTTGGCCCAGCTGCGCCGGCCCGACAGCGACCCATCGGCGGCTATGTCGAAGGCCGTCAAGCAGCCGGCAAAGGTTTCGCAGATGATCAAGGTACTACCGTCGGGCGTGATCACGGTACCGTTGGGAAATTTCATCTGGTCGGCGGCTACACTGACGGCACCGTCTCGTTCGACCATGAGCAAGAGCGCGTCGCTGGGCGTGGGATCGTCGCCGTAGATGTCCGAGCCGAAGTTTCCGACATAAGCGCGCCCCTGCTCATCGACCACCATGTCGTTGCAATGCCAGGTGGCCAGGCCCGACAAGTCGGCCACCTCGACCAGGCCGTCGGGGTCCAGCCGCAGCAAGCGCCGGTCGCGCATGGAAACCACCAGCATGCGCCCCGCGTCAGCCGCACCGTCGTCGGGCAACCAGCCCAAGCCCGAGGGCGACTGCTCCACCCGGCACACCAGTTCGACAGAACCGCTTTCGTCCACGGACTCCACCACGCAACGGTGCATGTCAGAATAGTAGAGGCGGCCGTCCTTCCACCGCGGCCCTTCGCCAAAGGCCAGGCCGGACACCAGGGTTTCGGTTTTATAATTCATAGCAGGCCCCCGCGACGCGCCACGAAAAATCAACGCGCCAGTGACCGTCGCTACACGCGTCGGGGAGAAGAAACAAAAGCTGAGACCAAAGCGGGGGCGTCAGTGCCAGACAAAGCCGGCGGTGGCCAGCGACGACTCAACGAAGCGTTGCACGCTGGACTTCATGAGGTAAGTAACGTGGGCACCGTCAAACCAGTGCACCGGCGGTCGCTCCCAGTGCCGCCACAGCGCGTCGGCCTGGTAAGGCCGGGCCAGGCGGTCGGCGAGACCCGCAAAGATAAACCGCTTGTCCCTGGCCACCTGCGGGGCGAAGCTCAGCGGGTTAATCACGCTGGTCACCCGCGCGAGCCGCTGGTAGCCCTGCTCGCTGGCGAGCGGCTTGCGGCCAGGTATCGAAATCTCGTTATCACGCACGAGGCCGGCAAAATCGACGGCGGGTATGCCGGCAATCACGCAGTCGACCGGCTCCAGTCCGCTGGTGAGCGAAGCGGCGAGTGAACCCAACGACAATCCGTACAAGCCCACCGGTTGATCGTCTTCGCTCTTGAGCCAACCGACCAGTCGCCGCAGATCCCAGGCAGCCTGCGCAAAGCAGTAAACCATGGTCATGAAGTCGGCGGCCAGCAGCTCACGGCCGCTCGCCCTGCCGAGTGCGCGCGGACCGTGCAGCGGCAGGACGGGAAACGCGAGGTTCAAGCCGAGCTCGCTGTGGAGTTTGCGCGCGTTGAATCCGGTAAACGCGGTCAACGGTCCACCCATACCGAAGCCGTGGACACACACCAACCAGGGGCGCGGCGGCCCAGGGTAGCGAAGCACGTAAGCGTGAAAACGACGGTTGGGCTCCATGGCCTGCCAGCGTTCGCGCCCCGGCTCGCTCGGCCACGGCTCGTAGAGGCTGGGGTAACTCAACTGCTGGTACTGCAACCGCCGGAGCCCCTGCTGAGACACGGCGCGCCCCAGCGATACTTCTTCCACCGGCGGCGGGTCGCGGTGGTAGCTGGACGGGTCGGCTAGCCAACCGCGTCGCTCAAACAACTGCTCGGCGTCCGCAAGCTGGGCGAAGCCCTTGGAGATTCGTTCTTCAAGGTTACGCCCGGCCGCCAGGTTGGCGGCCAACGCAAAGCCCCTGTCGAGCGCCGCTTCGGCCATCGCTCCCAGCGATGGCCCGGGCCGCGGAACCCGCAGGCGCAGGTCGTTCTCACGGTACCCCTTCCAGGTGTCGCTGAGCGTATCAGCGGCAGACCGGGCCGAGAGGGCAAGGTTGTCCAGGTAGTTTCCCAACTGCTTAAGCAAAGCCCGCAGAAGGCCGGCTGTCAATAGCTTTCTGTGCGCTTACCGTCACATAGACCGCCGGCGGTCAGCCGGCCGATCTCAGCTCGAGGGTATCCACGCTCGCGCCTGCCGGGCGGGTGACGGCGTGCAACAGCGACTCGGCCACGGTCGAGGGCTGCATGGGAGCGCCGGCGAAGGCGAGGTAGCCTTGCTCGTCCCACAGCTCGATCGCGCGCGCGGCCTCGGCCGGATCCCAGTCTTCCATGAAACCACCGTCGGTGGCGCCCGACCTGAGCAGGGTCACGCGGATGTTGTCACCGCGCAACTCGGCCCGCAGGCCACGCGTAAACAACTCCAGCCCGGCCTTGGTGGCGGTGTAAGTCGACAACAACGGAAACGGATTGAGCACCGCCTCCGAGCCGATGTTGACGATCTGCCCTCCACCCGATTTTTTCATGAGCGGCACAGCCTCGCGGCTGCACAGCAGCGGTCCGCCCAGGTTGGTGTAAACGGTTGCGCGCAGGTCTTCGTCCGACGCGTTTTCTATTGAGTGCAGGCAGCCGATGGCAGCGTTGTTAACCAGCAGGTCGAGGCTGCCCATCTCGCGCGCCACGGTAACAAAAGCAGCGCGGACGCTGTCAGCATCGGCAACATCGGTCGGTACGGCCAGCGCCTGCGCGCCCAGCCCGGCGGCGACGCGCTCGAGTCGCTCACGTCCGCGGGCCAGCAAGGCCACCCTGGCGCCGGCATCAACAAGACAGCGGGCAACGGCTTCGCCTATTCCGCGCGAAGCTCCGGTGACGACCGCCACGCGGCCGGCAAGTTCAGCGGCAGCACTACCCTGAGCCGGCATGGCGGCCAGCATCCAGTCCCCCTGCGCCCAGTGCAAGCGCCGATGGCACCTGCACCCCCGTGGGGGCCGTCGGGCAAGCTACGCCGGCGGGCGCATAGTCACGCCGACGAGCGTGTTGAGAAAGTGCTCGACCTGGTCGTCCGGCCGGCCGGCGAACTTCATCTGGACCAGCATGTGGGCCGAGCCGACCACCAACCTGGCGTCGTCGTCCGCATCCACGTCGGCGGCGACGCTGCCCTCGGCCTGCCCTCGCTCAATGGTGGCACGCATGATGGCCACGATCTTTTCCTGCAGCTCGAGGTAGCGCGGCCAGGTGTCCTCGCCCACCGCGGTGCTGTAGTCGAGCCATACGCGCGCCACGTCCGGACGGCGAGTGACGCCCTCCACGAAAGCCCGCGCGTGGCGGCGCACGACATCCGGTGCCGGGCCACCGCGGGCGTGAACGCTCTCGGCCATCTCGAGAAGAAAATCAGCCACCTCACTGACCACAGCATTCACCAGGCTTTCTCGGCTGGAAAAATAAACAAACACCGTTGATACCGCGCAACCGGCCTGCTCGGCCACCTGGGAGTGACCCGCACGGCCCACTCCCAAACGAGCGAACACCGCCATGGCAGCCTCGAGGAGCTCGCCCCTGCGCTGTTCGGGAGGCAGTCGACGGCGTTTTTTTGCGTTGTTTTCCAGTGTCCTTGACACGTTAGACTCCAGTAGGGTACACTCTTACTGCTATTGAGTGATTTGTCAATAGTGGCTGTAAGCGAAACCGCCGGGTAGCTTGCTACCCGCGAGAGCAAAAACAGGAGCCCCCATGAGCAAGCAAGCCAACAGCCCCACTGACCTCAAGCCCCTGCCGGCCGAACACCCCGTGCCCGAAGAGAGCCTGGAGTCTTACGAGCTGGCCTTCGGGCAACAGATGAACACCTGGGCCGAGATACTCGAGGAGAACCACGAACGCCTTCACGCTGGAAGATTCTCGCTGCACTGGATGGAGACCGACAAGGCCAACTGGGGTCGGCGGGCAAAACCGTCGTCGCGCGGCATGACCTACACCGACACCAACAGGGTCAAGGGCTACGGGGATATGCCCGAGCAGGCTACCGCTCTCAACTTCGCCCCTCGCGGCGCGGTTCGAGACCCCTACGTTGATCGCATGCCGGTGATCTCTGCCTACGACGTCGTCGACCGCAACGAGGTGTGGGCCGAGAACGTCATCACCCTCTACGAAGAGGCCAAGGCCAGGCAGTGGAACGCCACCCGCGACATCCCCTGGGACGAGCTCGAGCCCCTGCCCGAGGACCTCGAGAAAGCCACCTGCCAGTTGTGTACCTTTCTGACCGAGGTGGAGTTCGTGGCCGGTGATTTCCCGGCCAAGTGGTTGCACCGCATTCCCCAGGATTTTCTCGAGGTGAAGAGTTTCCTGTCTACCCAGATCATGGACGAGGCGCGCCACCAGGAAGTTTTTCGCAAGCGGGCTGTCGCCGGCGGTGGCCTGCTGCACGCCTCGCCGGGATTCGAGTGGGCACTGAAGGCCATCATGGAATCCCCCTCGCACACCATGGGCACCTTCCTGCTGAACCTGCTCGGCGAGGGCCTGGTGCTGTCCATATTCCGTTCGGGGGAGATGATCGCCAAGACCCACGTGGACAAGGAAATTTTTCGCCGTTGCCTGCAGGATGAGGCCCGCCACGTGAGCTACGGCGTGATGGAGCTCAAGAACCACCTAGACAACATGCCCGATCGCGACGCGGCGCTCGAAGACATGCACCGTTTTGCCGACGTGGGCGAGATGGTGATTCTCACCGCCTTTACCGAGGCTGCGCTGGTGGAACCCCTGGCCATACTCCTGGGCGGCGGAATCGACCGAATAGAGCAGGGACTGGAGCAGGCGGGAGGCCTGTGGACCAACTTCATCGAGGAGTACCTCGGTCGCTGCCAGCGCGCCGGCTTCGATCGCAGCGAGCGCTGCGGCATTCCGACCCAGGCACCGTGGTTGCAGTAGTGGCCGACGCCCAGCAACAGGACAGCGCTGCCGCCGGGACGGCAAACGCTATAGAGTTCCCCTCGCTCGCGTGGTTCGAGCGCCTGGCTGCGATGATGAACGACAACCGCGCGCGGCAGGAGAAACTCGGCTACGTGGATTGCGTCGCCGGCTTCTCGGTGACCGGTACCGAAACGCTGACCGTGCAGGTGACCTTCGACGAGTTCGAAGCCACCGACGTACGCGTTACCGGCGAAACAGATTCCGACCGCGCCGATTTCACGCTGGAGGCCGAGCTCGAGACCTGGCAGGCGATGATAGAAAGCATCCGCGACGGCGACGGTCGCCCTGCCCTCGACCAGACGCTCAACCGCCTGAGCCACACGGGGACCCCCCTGCGCCTGGCCTTCGACGATCCCCTGCGTCGCGACATGTACTTTCGTTTCAACCAGAGCCTGCAGGAATTTTTTAACGCTTCGGCGAGCTTCGAGACCAGCTTTCCCGCGTCCTGAGCCTGTTAATCATGCCCAGCCGACACGGACACTACTACGTAGACGACACCTGCATAGGGTGCGGCGCCTGCGATCACGCCTGCCCGGGCAAGGTGGAGGCGGTCTACGAGGTTCCCGACGATTTCCTGGGCCGTTTCGCCATCGTGGTAGAGGAGTGCATAGACTGCGACCTCTGCGTGCCGCTGTGCCCGGTCGACTGCATACACGACGCCCGCAACGAGGGCATAGCCAGTAAAAATGGCGACCTCGAGCAGATCAAGAAACTCCAATCCTGGGCGCAAGCCCGTCCCCAGTCGCTGTAACGCGCGCTTTTTTCAGCGCGGCGGTACGGCTAGGTTCCGCAGGCTCACGCTGCGCGAAATCACGCTCCGCAAAACCACAGGGGGTTACCTTGCCGATGAACAAATTCTACACAGCCATTGCCTGCGCCCTGTTGCTTGCCGCCTGCGGACAGCACGAGGGCCCGGGCAGCATAGAAGGCGCAGCCCAGCCCGACTCCATGGCGGCCGAAAAGACGGCCCGCCAGGCGGCGACCGCCGATATCCTGGCCAACCGTGCGAAAGCCGGCGCAACAGACAAGCAGATCCTGTTCGGCGACCTGCACGTACACTCCACCTTTTCGGCCGACGCTTTCATGATGAGCCTGCCCATCCTCCAGGGCGAAGGCGCGCACCCGGTGGCCGACGCCTGCGACTTTGCGCGCTACTGCTCCAACCTCGACTTCTGGAGCATCAACGACCACGCCGAGGCCATTACGCCCCGGCGCTGGAAGGAAACCACCGACACCATTCGCCAGTGCAACGAGCTGGCCGGTGATCCCGACAACCCCGACGTGGTAGCCTACCTGGGCTGGGAGTGGACGCAGATCGGATTTACCCCCGACACTCACTACGGCCACAAAAATGTCATCCTGCGCGACCTCGACGACGGTATGATTCCCACCCGGCCTATACACGCGGGTGGCCTCGCCGGACAAGGCATGCGCGCCCAGCAGAGCTTCCTGGTGCGTTGGTTCCCGGTCGTCGCCGACCTGCCCAACGCCCAGCGCTACCTCAACGCCAACACCTTCCAGGAAGAAATCAGCGAGACTCCAGTGTGCGCTGACGGCGTAGACACGCGCGAGCTGCCACTGGACTGCTCCGAAGAAGCGCTCTCTCCCGACGTGCTCTACGAAAAGCTCGCGCAGTGGGGACACGAGTCCATTGTTATTCCCCACGGCACCACCTGGGGCCTGTACTCGCCACCCGGATCGAGCTGGGACAAGCAACTGTCCGGATCCATGCACGACGCCGATCGGCAGACCCTGATCGAGATCTTCTCGGGCCACGGCAACAGCGAAGAGTACCGCTCGTGGCGAGCCACTGATCTCGAACAGGAAGGAGCCGATGCCTGCCCAGCGCCCGAACCCGGCTTCGAGGCCTGCTGTTGGCGCGCCGGCGAGATCATCGGCGATCTCTGCGATGATAGGGATTCGGACCAGTGCCGCGAGAAGATCGTCGAGGCCCGCGCCAACTACCTGGCCGCGAGCCCGTCGGGACGACTGACAATTCCGTGGGCGCCGCTGGTCGAGTGGGGCAACTGCGACGAATGCACCGACTGTTTCATACCCTCCATGTCTTATCGCCCTGCCAGCTCGGCCCAGTACATCATGGCGATTTCAAACTTCGAGGAAGAAGACAAGGACCCACGACGATTTCGCTTTGGCTTCATGGCGTCGAGCGACAACCACACCGCCCGCCCCGGTACCGGCTTCAAGGAATTTGACCGGCAGGCCAACACCGAGTCCGCCGGCGCCCGCGACGAGACCTGGGCCAAGCGGTTGATGCCCAGCTACCTCGACCCGCCAGGCGAACGCTCCCGGCAGGTCATGCCGGGCGACCCGGCCGCCATGCGTACGCAGATCGTCGACTTCGAACGCCAGTCGTCATTTTTCATGACCGGCGGCCTCGTGGCAGTGCACTCCCCGGCGCGTGATCGCGGAGCGATCTGGGACTCGATGGCACGCCGCGAAATCTACGGCACCAGCGGCCCGCGCATACTGCTCTGGTTTGACCTCCTCAACGGCCCCGACGGCGAGGTGCTGCCCATGGGCAGCGAGCTCGAGCTGGCCAACAACCCTCGCCTGCGCGTACGCGCGGCCGGTAGCTTTGAACAGACCGAGGGCTGCCCCGAAGAATCACTGTCGGCCCTGTCGCCCGAGCGACTGGCCTACCTCTGCCGCGGCGAGTGCTACAACCCGGGCGAAAAACGCCGGCAGATAACCCGCATCGACGTGGTGCGCATCAGGCCGCAGGAATCGCCGGACGAAGACGTGGCCGACCTCATCGACGACCCCTGGCGCAGTTTTGACTGCCCGGCCAACGCCGACGGCTGCACGGTAGAGTTTGACGACCCCGAGTTCCTGGGCAGCGACCGCGAGGCGCTCTACTACGCGCGCGCCATCGAAGAGCCCACGCCCACGGTGAACGCCGGCGGGTCGCGTTGCGAATACGACGAGCAGGGCGACTGCAAGCCCAACCCCTGCTATGGCGACTACCGCACCGACTACGACGACGACTGCCTGGAGCCGGCGGCCCACCGAGCCTGGTCGTCGCCGATATTCCTGACGCCGGCGGGCGGCTGAGAGCAGGGGCAGCTGAAAGCGGGGCCGGCGGTTAGAGCTTGCGCGCCAGCAGCAGGCCGTCGCCCACGCTTATCATCACTGCTTCAACGCGCGGGTCGGCGACCACGGCGTCGTTGAGGCGACGCATGGCCACCGTGCTCTCGGATTGATCATCTTCGCGCACCACCTGCCCCAGCCACAGCACGTTGTCGAACACGATCAACCCTCCCGCGCGCATGCGCGGTAGCAACTGCTCGTAGTAGTCCCGGTAGCCGGTCTTGTCGGCATCGATGAAGGCAAAGTCGATGTCGTCTTCTTCGGGCAGCGCGCGCAGGGTTTCGGCGGCAGGCGCGATACACAGCTCTATGGTGTCGTCCAACCCGGCGCGCGTGAAGTAACGCCGCGCCATAGACGTCCACTCCTCGCTCACGTCGCAACAAAGCAGGCTGCCCCCCGCGCTCAGTCCGCTGGCGATACAAATCGCGCTGTAGCCGGTAAAGGTACCCACTTCGACCGCCTTGCGGGCACCCATCAAGCGCACGAGCATGGTCAACAGGGCTCCCTGGTCGGGCGCTATCTGCATCATCGAGATGTCGCCCATGGCCAGGGTCTCCCCGGCGAGCTCTTCGAGCAGCGAACGGTGCCCGGTGTCGTGCCCGCTGCGATGTGCGCACAGGTATTCGTACAGTCCCTCGCTGAGCGGCGTCGGCAGAAGGCTCATCCCATGCCCCCCCCTTCACCGTCGCGCTTTCGCCGGGCCTCGGCGCGGGCGCGCTCCACGACGTCTTCGGGTACCGGCTCCATCCAGTCCATGCCCTTGAGCATGAGCGACGGGGTGAGAAACCTCATCCAGCGGGCGGCGAGCAGCTGCGGACTATAGCGCGGAGCGACCACCTCGCGCAGCTTGTTCTCCATGCACTCGAGGATGGCATCCACCACTATTGCCGGCGGGTGCCGGCTACCGGTGTAGCCACTGGGACTGTCGTCCTTGTCCCAGATCTCGGTGTCGATGGGCCCCGGTATGACCAGGCCCGCGTGTATGCCCGACCCCGCGAGATCGGTCCACAGCCCCTCGGTAAAACCGTCCATTGCCGCCTTCGATGCCGTGTAAGCAGTCTCGCGCGGCGGCGCGACCTGGGCGGCAAACGAAGACACGTTTACTATCCACGCCTCGCCCAGCAGCAGCATGTGGGGAATCGCCGCCAGCGTGGTCCACACGCTCGACATGAAGTTAACCCGCATTACCAGCTCCACGTCGTCGGGCGTCACGTCGTATATCTGCTTGTGCATGGGGATGCCCGCGTTGTTGACCAGGATGTCGAGGCGACCGAAGCGCCGAGCGCTGTCGTTGACCACGTGCTCGGCGAAAGCGCGCTCACCCAGATCGCCGGCCATGAAGGTAGAATCCGACGCGTGCCGCCGGCAGCGGCTGGTGAGTTCCTCGAGTTCGGCCTGCCGGCGCGCGACACCCACCACGGTGCAACCACGCTCGGCCAGTGCCAGGGCCGCGTGGTAGCCTATGCCCGACGAAGCACCCGTGACCACCGCCACCTTTCCCCTGTAGTTCATCCTCTCAGCCTCTCTGCCCGCCGCAGCCGTAGCGCGGCAACCGCCCGCCAAGTGGGTATACGCTCGCCCGTGGCCCGTCAACCGCGCCACTTCACCCCCTTGTGCAGGGGTCGAGGCTATGCGGCTGATACACAGCCAACGCCTTGTGGTCAACGAAAAAGAAGCCCCTTTGCCACCCGCTGGCCGTCTCATCGGCCCTCCACGAGCAGGCACCCGTTGACAAGTGCCGGTTGCTGCCGCTCAGCTGGACAATGAGCGGGGTCTACGGGGGCCAAAGCTGGAGGATCTCCAGCCGACCCTCCCACGCCGACTGCAAACCGGGCTTGGCAGCAAGCAGCCGGATGCTACGACAGGTGAAAACCCAGCTTAGCGGCTGTAGCGTCGGAGCAAGGACGCGCGGCGGGTAGTAGCGGCTCGCGGCGCGTGTGTCGGATGCGGCACAGGGATTGCATCGTTGAAGGAAAGGACTACGGCGGTCGGAGCCTTACAGGGGCTCCTGCCGGGGGGACAGATAACATGACCACTGAATACCATTCGTCGATTTACCGCAGCGCTCCCATGGGCACAGGCCGCGCTTGCGTCGCAGTGCGGAGTTTTTCGTTACTCGCGCTGGCAGTGCTTACCATCACGCTGACAGCCCAGCAGGCCTGGGCTGTACCGGCCGAGGTCTCGGCCCAGGCCGTGAGCGGCCACGATTATTTCGGCGGTGGCGCGCTGGCCACCGATTCGGGCCGCGGCGTGGCCGTGGGCGATCTTGACGCTGACGGCATTGACGACATCGCCATAGGCGTGCCCGGCAGCGACCACGTGTGCCTTGTGCGCGGGGCCATCGCCATGGGAGCAGCGCCCGAAGACGTAGAAACGCTGTGTAAACCCGGCGCCGTCGCCCCCAACGCCTTCCGCATCAACGCGCCCACGGCCTTGACGGGCAGCGGCGGTTTCGGCCTGGGCCTTGAGATTGCCGACATCGACTGCGACGGGGAGAACGACCTCATCATCGGTGACCCCCTCGCCGACCCGGTGGCCGGCGTCGCGGGTGGAGTAAAGGTTGATGGCGGTGCCATCCACGTTCTGCACAAGTCGGCGGGACTCGTGTGGGGACAGGAAATATTTGCCGACAACTGGCGCCTTTACACCGGAGGCCACGGCTACTCGATAATGAGCGGTGGCGAGCAACTCGAGATGTTCGGCTACCCGGCAGCCGGCGATATAGACAACGACGGAGTGGTCGACCTCGTGGTCGGCGCACCCATACACCGCCACGGATTCGCCCGCGCGGGACGCGTGTACCTGCTTGGAACCGCGGCCGTGGTCGAGTTCAACTTCTGCACCAACGGCCCCATCAACAATCCCGTCTCCCAGCCCTTGAGCATAATGGACGGCGCGCCGGCCTGTGGCGGCTCCTGCTCCTGCGTCGCTTCGGCCTGCATCGACATGAAGAAAGACGACGCCTGGTTCGGCCAGGGCATTGACGTGGCCGACGTCAATGCCGACGGCATCGACGACCTCGTGGTCGGGTCTCCCAGCGACGGCGTGGCGGTAGAATCACGCGTGTACATCAAGTACGGACCCATAGGGGCTTCGCCCGCGGTCTACCCGGTGGACTTTCCCTCGCCCTACGCCAGCGCCGACAGCTGCATAGGAGACGGCGACGCGGCATTTGATGGCCTCGGCACAGACCTGGCCGCCGCCGACTACGACGCCGACGGTAAGCTCGAACTCTACATCGGCGCGCCCTTGTATTCCGGAGGCGGAATGGCCCAGAACGGCGGCGTCTTTGCGCTGACGGGCGGAAACTACGGCGGCCTGACCACGTCCAGATCCACCGCACCCGTGGTCTGGTACGGCAGGGTCAACGACGGCAATCTCGGCTGGGGCGTAGACCTCGGCGACCTCGATGGCGACGGCGCCTTCGATCTCTCGGTTGGCGGCTCGGGCGTAGGCGACCCAAATGGCAGCACGCACGTAATAAAGGAGCCCACCCCCGACCCTTGCCTGACCCTGGTGTGCAATGACGCCAACGAGTGCACCTCGGACTCCTGTGCGCTGGGCGCCTGCGTGTTCACGCCGGTGGCCAACGGTACTGCCTGCACCGACGACGGACTTTACTGCACTGGCGCCGAGACCTGCCAGGCGGCGGTCTGCACCAGCGCCGGCGACCCCTGCGCGGGTGGCGCCGAGTGTGACGACAGTTGCAACGAGGCGGCTAACAGCTGCGCGGTGGCGGCGAATACAGTCTGCACGAGCGACGGCAACGAATGCACCGACGACGCGTGCGACGGCACCGGCGCCTGCGCGCATCCGGCCGTGGCCAACGACACTGTCTGCACCGACGACGGACTTTACTGTACTGGTTCAGAATCCTGCCAGGCTGGAGCCTGCACCAGCGATGGCGACCCCTGCGTCGGTGGCGCCGAGTGCGCCGACAGTTGCGACGAGGCGGCCAACAGCTGCGACGTGAGCGCGGGAACAGCCTGCACTAACGACGGCAACGAATGCACCGACGACCAGTGCGACGGCGCGGGCGCCTGCGCGCATCCGGCCGTAGCCAACGGAACGGCTTGCTCGGACGACGGGCTTTACTGCACGGGCGCTGAGACCTGCCAGGCCGCGGCTTGCACCAGCGCCGGCGACCCCTGCGCGGGTGGCGCCGAGTGCGCCGACAGTTGCGACGAGGCGGCCAACAGCTGCGACGTGAGCGCTGGAACAGCCTGCATCGATGACGGCAACGAATGCACCGACGACGAATGCGACGGCGCGGGCTCCTGCGCGCATTCGGCCGTAGCCAACGGAACCGCCTGCTCGGACGACGGGCTTTACTGCACGGGCACCGAGACCTGCCAGGCCGCGGTCTGCACCGGCGCCGGCGACCCCTGCTCAGGGCTGGGCGTGTGCTTCAGCTGTGACGAGGCCGCCGATATCTGCGACGACACCGACGCCGACGGCGACCTGATCTGTGGTCCCGATGACAACTGCGCCGCCGAGTACAACCCGGACCAGCTCAACAGTGACTGTCCCCCTGGAGGTACTGACACCGGCTTCGGTGGCATAGATTGCTCAGCTCCCCTCGGCGCCAACGAAGCGGGCTGCTGTGACGGTGGCGATGTATGCGACGCCTGCCCGGCCAACAACGACAACTCAAAGTGCGACGCCGGCCTATCGGGCGGCGAGAGCATCGGGGCCGCAGGAGGCAGCTTCAGCCTCGGTGGCTGTCTCAGCGTAACCATTCCTGCCGGCGCCCTGGCGGCCGACACCAGCATCTCGGTGTCCACCGGGCTCAGCGCCTCGACCAACCCGCTGATAGGCGGCGACCCGATCAAGCTGAAGAAGGCCGGTGGATCGTCAGTTCACAAGTACATAATACTGCCGCACGGACAGTCATTCCTCGTGCCCATCACACTGGAATTCTGCTGGG
>Ga0114996_10006469_pt1 | contig 13478 bp, 6 predicted proteins | sample ArcticOcean_MG_C_4_FD_87039 | JGI IMG/M metagenome (GOLD analysis project Ga0114996, IMG submission 87039) | Marine microbial communities from western Arctic Ocean - ArcticOcean_MG_CB4_134 | ecosystem: Environmental > Aquatic > Marine > Oceanic | place: Arctic Ocean: Canada Basin | collected... | reverse complement strand
TGATCTCAAGGAAGCGATCACGCGCCTGGAACCCAAAGTGAACGAAAAGAAGAAGGCCGAATTCACCAAGCAGTTCGGCGCACTTGAGAATGTCACACCGGTGACCGAGATCGTCATGGGCAATGAACGCACCGTGAAATACGGCCCGGGCAACCCTGCCTTTGTTGAAAAACAGAAAGAGGTCCTTGCGGCGGCCAGAGCGATCATGAAGGACATTGAAGCGTTTCTCGTCGGCGACAAAGAGCATGCCACCATGGCCAAATTCGCACTACTGACTCATGCCACCCCGAATCGCCTGGCCGGGTTTGCACAAAAGGGCGAAGAGGAAAAAGCGCTGATCGATACGCTCCTCAATGACGACAATCTCGTCGTGCAGGCCATGACGATGGGAGGGGCCGGCGGCGGACGTTACGGCCAGGCGATGCGAAGCTACACCGCCATCCAGAAAGCCAGTGAGCGTTCTCACGAGGGTTTCTTTCAGGTTTGGGCCCTGGCTGTATCCCTTCAGTATACAAGCGATACCTATGTCTATCCCGACGTTCCCGCGGCCGAGTCCCTGGTTAAGTACTACCATAATTACCTGAAGGCATACGACGACGGCATACTGGATCCCGCTTTTTCTGAAATTGGTGGTACCGGTTGGAACTATCGCTTTGTGTTTCCAGACTCCTACACGCTTGAAGATATCGAGTGGATACGAAAGGTGTTGCGCAACTACCGTCCCGATCACACGCGTCTGGAATACAGATGGCGTTACTGCCGCATCGTTAGATCCGACATCCCCTATGTAATGGGCGTCGACAGAAGCGGGATGCCGGCCAATTTGAGTAGTATTCAGAAGTTCTTTCTCAAAGGCGGTATTTGCGGCCCCCGCGCTTTTGTCGGGCAAATATCGGGATACGCTTTCGGCATACCGTCGCGTCGTGCACCCTCCCCGGGGCATGGTGCCATGGCGCACTGGACTCCGGACGGATGGACCACCGTCCTGGGGCCACACTTTTATTTCTGCAAACACATCAATGGAATGCCTCCCATGGATTTTCTATTGGAATCGCAGGCGCAACAAGATCCCAAGGGGTTCAAACAGGCGCTGATGTGTGAGTGGTTAGGGCAAGCACTGGGCGAAGATGCCCCGCGCAACTACGGATCAAGCGGTGGTTTCTGGCGATCGCTTGGTTTCTACAGAAGACAGGCTATCGTCGAAGATCAGAAAATAAAAGACATAGGGACTACGGGTGAAGAACTCGCAGAATCCAATGTGAGTAGCGAGGAGGAAGAGATTGCGCAGATAGAGATTCCTGAGAAGTTTCGGACGATCACCGTGGCCGAGGACGGCACCATCACCATTCCCGTAGCGGCATGCAAATCACCGAAGAGCGGTGAGAAGATACTATTCATGGAAAGCATTGATGGCGGAATGCAGGTGCACTACGGGTTGAAAGGCCAACGCCCGGAATTGCTCAGGTATACGGTAGATATTCCCAAGGCCGGCAATTACGGATTTACTGCACATGTATGTACCGTTACTATGGACAGACAATTCCTACTTCGCGTCAACAGGAGAACTCTCGTGAATGTCGACATTCCCTACACCCTTGCCGACTGGATGGACACCGAACCCGTTGATCTCGAATTAAAAGAGGGACGCAACCGGATTTTATTTACCCAGTACGCCCCGAATAAAGGTGTGAGCATCAAGGAATTCAAACTGAAACCCGTGAAGCTCGAGGAGGCAAAAACGGCGGGGAAGAGATGAGCTGAAGATCCAGGTTTTCGACCGAGCCGTTCACTTTTCTGACAACAATCTAAAATACGCACATCCAACAATTCCATGATGACACGAAACCGAACTCAACTCCTTTTACAACTCGCCGCCGCGTTCCTGCTAGTCCTGGGCGTCCAGGCCCGCACCTGGACCAGCGCCGACGGCAGCAAGACCTTCGAGGGTGAACTGCAATCCTATGACGCCGCCAGCGGAAAAATCAGCGTGACTTTTCCAAACGGCAAGCGGATGGCCTTCCTGCAAGAGAAGCTCTCGGTGGAGGACATCGCGTGGCTGAAGAAGAACGCCAACAAGCCCGCCCCGGGAAAAATCGCCGAGGTTAAGGAACTGCCTGACGAACTGCCGGATCCTGATGGTGAAGAGGCGGACATGAGCAAGCCGGTCCAAGTCTACATCCTGATGGGGCAGTCGAACATGATTGGGGCTGGCAAGCCGAGTAAGTTGCAAGGGATCGCCACGGAAAAATACCCCTACCTGGTTGACGATGCCGGTGAGTGGACGGCGCGCAAGGACGTCCGCAACGTCTTTGTCATGTGCTCTGGAAATTCTCCGGCCAAGGATTATAAGAATGAGTGGATGACCATCAGTGGCAACATCGGCCCCGAAATTGGCATCGGCCACCATGTTGGCCATGTCACCGACGCACCGGTCTTGATCCTCAAGAGCTGCATCGGTAACCGCAGTCTTGGCTGGGACCTGTTGCCTCCCGGAAGCGAGCCGTACGAGCATGGCGGAAAAACACAGCCCGGTTACCGCGGCACCCCGGATGATCCCGGAGGCGACACCGGTGGCGACATGTCCAAAGGATGGTATGCCGGTTGCCAATACGACGGCGACGTGGCCGCCGCCAAAAAGGCGCTCGATAATCTCGACAAATACTACCCGGATGCCAAGGAATACGAGGTCGCCGGATTCTTCTGGTGGCAGGGCGACAAGGACATGCGCAATCCCGCACACTTCGAAATGTATGAAAAGAACCTGATCCAGCTTATCAAGGCGCTGCGCAAAGATTTCGATGCTCTCAATGCCAAGTTTGTTACCGCATCCCTCGGTCAGACCAAAGAAGGTTCCCAAGGGGGCGATGGAAAGATTCTCGATGCGATGAAAGCCGTTGCTGAGAGCGATGACCCCGAACTCGAGGGCAAGGTGGCATTCGTCTACGCGCACCCACTCTCAAAGGGTGGTGGTTCCAGCGGCCATTACGGTGGAAATCCTGAAACCTACATGAACGTCGGCGAAGCAATGGGCAAGGCGATGGTCGAGTTACTGAAAGTAGGTAAATAATTTGCTCCAGTCCAGAGAACGGAACTATCTACATATCACCTGCAGCGCGGGTGTGGTATGATTTTCCTGGAGCACAATTCGGCGCTTGCGGCCTGCTCCCTGTCCCTTCAGCAATCCTTCTTTTTCGAGTAACTTCAGCGCGGCGTCGATGGTGTTGCGGTTGACGCCCAACTCCTTCTCCAGTAACAGGATCCCCGGCATGCTACCACTCCACTTGCCTTGCAAGATCTCAGAACGCAGATGCGCCGCGAGCTGTTGGGCGTGAGAGAGAAAGTGCAGAGCCATGGTGTTGCCAAACCTTCTTTAGAAAAGGATAGTTGTCTAGGCAAGAAATTCTTGTGAAGGCCTAAGTAATAGCAATAATAGAAGTACAAACGGCCAATTAAGAAGCCGCCTTCCTAATAACTGACAAGGGAGAACCCATTTAGCACCAATTCCGAAAACATGAACAAAGAATCCGAAGAAATAGAAGCCGTAGAGCGACTCGGCGAAGCGAGGGACAAGATCGTAACCGAATTGCGCAAGACGATAGTCGGCATGGAAGACGTCATCGACGAGATGATGATAGCCATCTTTGCCCGCGGTCACTGCCTGTTGGTGGGAGTGCCCGGCTTGGCTAAGACTCTGCTGGTAAGTTCGCTGGCGGAGACGATGTCCTTGGGTTTCAAACGTATCCAATTCACGCCGGACTTGATGCCGTCCGACATCACCGGGACAGAGCTACTTCAAGAGGATCCGGAGACGCACGAGAGACGATTCAAGTTCCAGAAAGGACCAGTGTTCACTAATTTGCTCCTTGCTGACGAGATCAACCGGACGCCACCAAAGACGCAAGCGGCGTTACTGGAAGCGATGCAGGAGAAGCGCGTCTCTTCAGGAGGTGAAGATTTTAAGCTCGATGAACCGTTTTTTGTTCTCGCTACCCAGAATCCGATCGAGCAGGAAGGCACTTACCCGCTACCCGAAGCGCAACTCGATCGATTCCTCTTTAATATTATGGTGAAGTATCCGAGCCACACGGAAGAACTCGACATCGTACGCAAAGTGACCGGTGACGATGAGCCCGATTTTAAAGAGGTGGTGGACACTGCCTCTATCCTCGAGTTTCAGCACTTGGTCAGGCGCATTCCAGTTTCCGATCATGTCAATAACTATGCGGTGACGCTGGTCCGGGCGACCCGTCCGGACGCACCGGACGCGCCGGATTTTGTGAAGAATCTCATGGCTTGGGGTGCGGGCCCGCGAGCCTCGTTGAACCTCGTCCTCGCCGGTAAAGCGCGGGCGGCTCTGCGCGGGCGGTGTCACGTTTCGATTGACGATATCAAAGCTCTCTGCCTGCCGGTGCTCCGTCATCGGATCATTCCCAATTTCGCGGCACGATCGGAGGGGGAGACCCCCGATACACTTATCGCCAAGCTCCTCGATGCGGTCCCATCGGATGAGAAGCTACTTGGGAAAAAAGCCAGCTAGCGGCAACTCATGTCAGAAAATTTACCTGATACCAACTACCTCGACCCCGAGGTGCTACAGCGCTTGGGCGACCTCGAACTGGTTGCGCGTGAGGTGGTTGAGGGCTTGCGCGTTGGCAGTCACCGCAGTCCACTCCGAGGTTTTAGCACGGAGTTCGCCCACCACCGGCAGTACTCGCCGGGCGACGCGATCCGCGACATCGACTGGCGCGTGTTCGCCCGCACCGACCGCTACTACACCAAGCTCTACGAGGCGGAGACGAACTTTGACTGTACCATCCTGATCGATGCCAGCGCCTCGATGAACTACGCGTCGGGGAAGGTCAGCAAGCTGGAGTACGCCAAATTCCTCGCTGCCTCGCTCGCCTACGTCGTGCTCAAGCAGCGTGATTCGGTCGGACTGTCGGTGTTTGACTCCGAGGTGCGCGCCTACTTGCCGCCACGTTCGGCGATGGGAGTGATACTGCAGATTGACCAGCTTTTACGCGATATCAAACCGACCCCGAAGACGAGCATCGCCAAGCAGTTGCACGACATCGCGCTGATGATGAAGCGCCGCTCGTTCGTGGTTCTGATTTCAGATCTGTTTTCGGACGTGGACGACATCCTCGCCGGGCTCGATCACCTCAGGCATGACGGGCACAACGTGGTCGTGTTGCACACGCTCGACCCGTACGAGATCGAGTTCCCGTTCAAGGGCACGTGGCAATTCGAGGGGCTGGAAGGGGAGGAACCGCTGACGACGCAACCCGAACGAATACGCGACGACTACCTAGCCGGATTCGGCGAATACATGGAGGCGCTGAAGGCGGGTTGTGTGGCGAGCCACGTTGACTACACCACGGTCGACACCTCGCAGCCGCTCGATCTGGTCTTGAGCGAATTTTTCAACGAACGCCAATCGACGCTCAGCGGTGGATCCGCTGCCGCCCGCCTATGAGTTTTCTCAATCCATTGTTACTGTTCGCGGCTCTCGGGGTGGCACTGCCGATCCTCGCGCACTTGCTCAACCGGCAGAAGGTCAAGCGCACCGATTGGGCGGCGATGCAGTTCTTGAACCGCAACGTGCGCGTGCGCTCCCGGCAGCTCCGACTGAAGGACATCATTCTGCTCTGCTTGCGCTGCCTGGCCCTGCTTTTCCTTGTAGTGGCTCTCGCGAAGCCGTTCATGGAAGACGCGGGAGAGATGCCCTCGGGCATCGGTGAGAGCCGGGCGGGCGTCGTCATCGGGCTCGACGCCTCTTACAGCATGGCGCACAGCGACGGCACGTCCACGCGCTTCGAGCGGGCGATCGAAAAGATCGGGATGATCACCGAGAATATCCATCCGGGAGATCCAGTCAGCCTGGTCCTCCTCGGCGCCGAGCAACGGGTGCTGGCGCGCAACGTGGCGTTCGATGCTGGGCACTTCGACGCGCTGCTTTCGTCCGAACGGGTAAGCCCGGAATCGCTCGACCTCGATAGCGTTCCAAAGACGCTGAAAGCGCTGGCTGAGTCGATGGAGGCACCGCAAAAGGAGATTTACCTCGTGACCGATATGCAGGCGCGCGACTGGCAAGAGCAATCCCCGTGGTTGGGCGCGGCTTTTGAGAACTTGGCCGAGAGCGCCTCGACGACCATCGTTCCCGTGCTCGGCGGCAACGACAATCTGGCGATCACTGGCCTCGAACTCGTCTCCGGTGTGCTTCGAGAGGACACGGTGGCCCGATATCGCACGACGGTGCGCAACTGCGGGACAAACCCTGTCACGAATATTCAGGTCAAGGGTCGGGCCGACGGCATCACGGTCGATACTAAGACGATTCCCGCGATTGCGCCGGGAACTTCCGAGACGGTCTCGCTATTTGTCCATTTTCGCAATGCCGGCCCGGTGCGCATCAGCGCCGAGCTGGAGCCGGACGCGCTGATCGAGGACAACACCCGTCGCACGGTGGCTATCGTTCGCGATGACGTGTCGGTGTTGAGCGTGGAAGGTGAGTCTGGCGGTTCAGGAAGCTTCATCGCGGCGGCGCTGCGCGCGCGCGGTGGCGGTTCGAGTCAGGAGAATCTCTCGGTGCAATCGGTGCCATGGATCGACCTGCCGAGCCAAGATCTGGAGAACTTCGATGTCGTGATTCTTCAAAATGTCCCCGACATCACTTCCGAGCAGGCACGCGCTTTCGAAAGTTACGTCCGCGCTGGCCACGGCCTGATTTGGTTCGCGGGCGATCACGTCGATGCCGCCGCTTGGAACAAACGTTCGGCGCTCGACGGGGTGTCTCTGCTGCCGGCGGTGATTGAGCAAACGGTCAGCACGAGCGATGCGCTCGGAGTGGGTAGGCCGCTCGACCCGACCGTCTCCGACCACCCGGTATGCCGTCCGCTGCGCTCACTTCCGGAGGATCTTCTCAGCGAGACACGTCTACGCAAAATGTTGCAGGTCAAACCCGCCGCCAGCAGTTCGACGGTTCTTTCCCTCGCCGGCACGGCGGCGCCCGTGCTCTTGGAACATTCGGTCGGCCGCGGACAGGTGTTCATGTTCACCACCTCGGCCGATTCCGCTTGGAACAACATGGCAGTCACGCCGGTTTTCCCCATGCTCCTCCAACAGATGGTGACCTACCTCACTGCACGTGAGTTCGAGACGCCGCGCCTCGTGGGCGATTCCCTGTCGCTGTCCTACGTCGACCAACCCGATGCCAGCGAGGGCGTGTTCGACACGCCGTCAGGAGACACGATCCCCGTCCCCGTCCTCGAGCATCGCAATCAGTATGTGGCGCTGTTAGACCACGCCAGTGAATCTGGCTTCTATCTCGCACGCGTCAGCCTCCAGGCACCCGGCATGTCGATCGCGGTCAACGTCGACACTGCGGAATCGGACGTCCGCAGTCAGTCCGTGGCCGAGGTGACCCGCCGATTCGAGGGGACGGATATCGTGGTGGCTCAATCCGAAGTGGACCTGCTTGACGCCGTGGGGCAATCGCGCACCGGGCGGTCGTTCTGGTTCCTGCTCTTGCTGTCTGTGCTCGGGCTGCTGGTCATCGAGAGCCTGCTTGCGGACCGCAAACCGAAGCGGTCGACGGCGAAATCAAACTCAACCTCGCCCGTCGCGGTGAACACGGAAAACGCTTAGATGCTGGCCTTTATTTTCACTGACGGACAGATCGAACGGCTCTTCTGGGCCCGGCCGGTCTCGACGGCTGTTGTGATCTCGGCCTTTGTTGCTGCTTTTTTCCTGACTGTCTTTCTCTATCGCCGGCGACAGGGATTGCCGTTTGGGTTTCGCATGGTGCTCGCCTTTTTTAGGCTGCTGGCATTGTGCTTGATCGTGACCGTCCTGTTCGAACCGAGTGCGACCGTCAAGCAGACCCACACCGAGAAACGTCGTCTGCCGGTTCTGATCGACGTTTCACAGAGCATGTCCGTCAAAGACCAACGCAAGCGATCCGAAGATATCGGCGAGGCAGCGGTGGCGCTCGGGATCCTGCCACTCTCTTCGACGCCGGAGGACGTGAAGCGCAGCGCTGTGTCGCTCGACGGTAAGCAGCGTGAGGCGATCGCTTCGGCCTCGCGTCTCGATCTGGCAACCAACCTCCTCTCGAAGTCGGCCGGGGAGATGCTTGGATCAATCACCGAAGATCTCGATGTCAGTTACCACGCCTTCGGCGAAACCTTGCAACGGCTGGGTGAGGGCGATAGCGGGATCAAAGAGTCACTGGCGGCGCTGCAGTCCGACAGCTCGGAGACTTCCATTGGCGGGGCTCTCGAGGCGCTGGCGAAGACAGAACGCGGTGCGCCCCTCGCCGGCGTGGTGTTGGTTTCGGATGGGCTGGACACCTCGTCGCGTCGCACCGAATCGGTGGTCCGTGATCTTGGTACCCGTGGCATCCCAGTTTACACTGTCCCAGTTGGCATTGCCGACCCCGATGATGTCTCGATCCGCAACGTCATCATGCAGGACGTCGCCTTCACCGGTGACAAGGTCCCCGTTCGCGTCCAGCTGCAATCAAAGGGCTACGAAAAACGCACCGCCGACCTGAGCGTGAGCCTCAACGGGCGAGGAGTCGCCCGGCAGAGCGTCACCTTCGAGGGCGGACTGCAGTTCGTGGAGATCTTTTTCAATGTCGACGTCGCCGAGAGGGGCGCGGCTCGGATCGGGGTGGAGATCGAAGCGTTTTCCGACGAGACCACGGCGGCGAACAACCGCGTGGAGCGCAGCGTCCGGGTGGTGAACGAGAAGATCAACGTGCTATGCATCGAAGGCAGCGCCCGCTGGGAGTTCCGTTACCTGCGCGCCATGTTGAAGCGCGACCCGCGCATCAACGCGACCTTCATCGGCACGCGCTCCCAGCCAGAGCTGGCGCAGAACTCGTCCGAATACATCGCGGCGTTTCCGGAAGACCGCGAAGAGGCATTCGCCTACGACTTGGTGATCCTCGGCGATGTCGACTCGGCGTTCTTCTCGACGAAAGCGTTCCAGCGCTTGGAGGAATTGGTCCGAGAGCGTGGCGGATCATTGCTCATGCTCTGCGGCGCGCGCTTTGCGCCGGCCAGCTATGCTGGCACGCCGGTGGAACGCATGCTGCCGGTCGAGTTCGATGCGGATGCCGAATGGGAAGATGTCGATGAGAGCGTCTATCCGGTGCTCACTCCCGAAGGTCGAAGCAGTCTCGTGATGACCTTGGAAAACGACCGGGATGAGAACGATCTCGTCTGGAGTCGGGTCGCACCGCTCGACCGCATCCCGCCGCTGCTCGCCCCGCGCCCCGGCGCGACCGTCTTGGCCGAGCTCTCCGACACCCAATCCCGCGCCGACCGCTATCCGCTGGTGGCTTGGCAACGCTATGGCACCGGAAAGTGCATGATGATAGCGACTGATCGACTCTGGTTGCTGCGCTTCAAAACCGGCGACAAGTACCACTGGCGGGTCTGGTCGCAGTGCGTGCAGTTCCTCACCCTGTCGCGGCTCATGGGCGAGCATAAACAGATCCGTCTCGAGACGGATCGGGTCACCTATCCGGTCGATGGCCGTGTCATGCTCTACGCGAACCTGCTCGACGACGACTACGAACCGCTCATCCAGCCGGGATTTGAAATCGAGGTCAGCGAGCTAAACATCGACGGGGATGCGGGCGATTCACAGCGCGTCACGCTGCGCCCAGACAAGTCGAACCCCGGACTCTATGAGGGCTACTTTTCACCGTCGCGTGAGGGCGGCTATCGGGTTGAGGCAAACTCGGCCGATCGTCCTCTTTCCAACTCCACCGAGTTTCAAGTCGCAGACATCAGGCCGGAACTGGCCAACACCGATATGCAGATCGGTCACCTGCGCCGGATTGCCGAACTGTCCGGCGGGAAAGTCCTGAGCGCCCTAGAGCTCCAGAAACTTCCCGCTTTACTCAACCGCACACCGCATACCATCACGGTGCGCACTGATCGCCCCTTGTGGGACAATAGCCTAGTCGCCCTCATTCTGGTCGGTTTGCTCGGAATTGAATGGATTTTACGGAGGAAATACGACTTGCGCTGATGAAGATGATCAAACCAGCAAAGCTCGTGTCGCGCCTCCGCAGGGTGCATCGCAGGGAACAGGGACTGAACCTGACGTTGGGGTTGCTGGTGCTGTGCAACTGGATTGCAATTCTGTTCCTAGTGGGATTTGCGATCGACTGGTTCATCCGTCTGCCCGTTTTCGTCCGAATGATCATCCTTGTTCCACTGTTGGTGTTTCCGATCGCCAAGGCGTGGCGGAGTGGCTGGCGCTTCTTCAAACCCTGGTTCAGTTCTCAGCGTACCGCGCTCAAGGTGGAGGATCACTACCAAAACTTCGAGAGCCTGTTAGTATCGGGTGTGCAGTTGTTTGCTTCCAGTACTGTCTCTGGAACTTCCGCAGCGATGACCGCGCGTACCGTAGAACAGGCGAATGAAGTGGCAGATAAAGTCGACGCCGAAAAGGTGATTCCTCTCAATCGTATCGGTGTGCCGGGACTTCTCGGCTGCCTGTTGTTGGCCTCTCTCTGTGCGTTTGCGACACTAGATTTCCCAGTGTTCAAGACTGCTGCGACGCGTCTGTTCGCGCCTTGGATAGCCATCGAATACCCGACGCGCACGCAGATCGAGGTGGAAGATGGCGAGCGGATCGTGAAGGAGGGTGAGGGGTTAAGACTCGTTGCCAACATCTCGGGTGAGATTCCGGACAGCGCCGAAATTATTTTACGCACCGGTAAAGGCAAGCCGAGGGAACGTAAACTGGCGGTCACCGACGGAGTTTGCGAATACGAGGCACAGACCGTGTTCCGTAGCTTCGATTTCCGCATCATCGCCGGTGATGCCCGCAGTCAGTGGCAAACCGTGAGCGTGATCTCGGCGCCGCGGATCGAGCGCGCCGAAGTGTCTCTCGAATTTCCTGAGTACACCCAGCGTCCGGTCGAGACCGTCGATGCGTTAACGATCACCGTGCCCGAGGGGACCGCCGTCAACTGGGAACTCACGCTCGACTGTCCGGTCAGCAAGGCGGAGTTCCGCCCGGCTGATGGGAAGGCACTCCCATTGGAGATCAGCCCGGATGGTCACTCGGTGACAATGCAACATATTGGTGCTCAATCGCGGGCTTACAGCTTCGGGTGGGTCGATAAGGAGCACGGATTCACTTTTTCTAGCCCACGCCACTACCTACAGGTGGCGCCTGACCGGGCGCCGAGCGTCAATCTTACCTCGCCCGCCGGAAACTTGTTCGCGACGCTCGAGCGCAATCTCGACTTTGCCTTCCGGGCCTGGGACGACCACGGCATTGGCGAGACTTTCATCTCCTACCGATTCAACAAGAGCGGGGAGGAGAAGGTCGCCCTTCCCGTACCGAAGTTGAGTGATGGAAGCGAGCAGCAGATCGATTGGAACTACCGCGAAGCCCTGCCCGACATCGCGGTCGGCGACACCATCTCCTTCGCAATCGAGTTGGCTGACCGCTATCCGGGCGCGGATGGACCGCACCGGGTGCACTCGGATGCGCGGCGCGTGCAGTTCCTGTCGAAGGAGGACTACCTGAAGCAGATCGAAAAGCAGAAGATTCGCCTACTTAATCGGATCCGGACCATCTATCGCGAGGAGCGCGACGTTCATGATCTCGTCCGTCGCCTCAACCCGTCGGATGACGTGTTCATCCAGACGTGCCAACTGGAAGCGGTTCGCCAGGACCTGATGCGCGAACGCCTGAGCGTATTGCAGAGACAGATGAACGATCTGGTTGCAGACCTGGCCGCGAACAATATCTCGGAAGCGGAACCATCAACTTTGCTGGTTCAGCTCTCCTCGGACTTGCAGGCCATTGGGGACGAGCATGTGGGTCGTGCGGCTTCGATGCTCAGGGAACTGACTGCGATTTCGGACAAAGAGAGCCCCGGCAGGGATCCGGCCCTAGCCATCCACATGGTCAATAGTGCGGCGCGCGAACTCGCCCTCCTAGTGTTTCAGCTTGGTTTCAACGATGCCGCGGACGTCATGGCTCGCGAACTACACGCGACCGCGCAGACCCAAGCGGCCTTGCGCTTGCGAACCATCATACAGGAAGGATCGGACATAGGTCATCGTGCAGGGAACGAAGAACTAGCCAAGGAACAAACACGGCTCGCTGCGTGGTGTAGTCGCTTACTTTCCGCAACGCCTCGGAATAAGGAGAGCACCAGCACTGACGCCCTGATGGCCTTCAATCTGTCCCACATGGTCAATGGACTGCTCCGCTCTGGTGCCGATGCCAAGATGGGGGAAGCCGCGGCGCTCATCCCCAAGGCCGATTCGGAAAAAGCGGCCCGACTCCAGGAAGAGGTGATCGCGAGCCTGCTCCGCGCGGAGTTCCGGCTGCGGCGTGGCGCGGAATACGAGGCGCTGATCACGGCCCGCGACCTGTTTGCCGCGCTGGCCGCCGGGCAGAGGAAGTTGCGTGAAGAAGGCGCCGACATGAGCGCGGATAATCTCGTCCAATCCCAGACCGCTCTCCAGCGGCAACTCCATCTACGACTCATGCCTAAAGTGCCCGCCTTGAGGCCGAAGCTCTACGACGTGGTCGCACCTTCTGCCCCGCCGGTGGATGATTTGCTCACCGCTGCCGAACACGCCATGCAGGCGACCTTGACCCAGATCGAAGCTGGCGACCGCGAGGCTGCAGCCGGTCATCACCAGCAAGCACAGACCGCATTTGAGAAGCTGGCGGAGATCGCCGGCTGGCGGATGGAGGCCATGACCAAGAGGGCGCGTATGAAGGCCGCCGTCACCATTTCCGAGAAGCAGGCGTCGCAGTTACTGACGTTTGAGGAACGCCTGATCGCGCTCCTCGAGCAGACCGAAGATGCCGCCGATGACGAAACGAATACCGCGTTTCTCGTCACACGAAACCAGGCACTGGCCGATGATGCGGAGCGGTTTCTTCGTAACATCGTCCTCTGGAAGGAAGCCCAGACGAGCTCCAGCGAAGATGATCAGCCGCTGATCGACTGTCTCAGTCGCGTGGCGCGTGCAGTGGGAAAAGCTACCCCGTTGCTCAAGAAAAACAAACCTGATGATGCCATCGATTTTCAGGAGCAGGCACTCGATGGGCTCGAGGAGGCCGCTGGCCTGAACGAGGAATTGACAGCAACACGCGCCACCTTCGCCGACGTTCTCGCCATGGTCGGGAGCGCCCTTGCTCCGAGCCCGCTTCTTGTGGAAATCGAGGCCGAGCAGAGCCGCCTCAACGTGCTGACTGAAAAGGTCAATCCGGAAGGCCGGCCGAGCCTAGTGATTCCCCAAAAGAATTTAATCCATGCCGTGGACGCCGTCGTAGCATCGCTCGATCCCTTGGCGCACAGGATAGAATCTGGCACGGTGATGATTTTCGCAAAGGAAGACATGGACGCCGCCGCGATTGGGTTGGAGACCGATGACATCGAGGATGCGCTCGACGCACAATTGTTTGTCGTGGAATCGCTGCAG
>Ga0114996_10006467_pt1 | contig 13482 bp, 14 predicted proteins | sample ArcticOcean_MG_C_4_FD_87039 | JGI IMG/M metagenome (GOLD analysis project Ga0114996, IMG submission 87039) | Marine microbial communities from western Arctic Ocean - ArcticOcean_MG_CB4_134 | ecosystem: Environmental > Aquatic > Marine > Oceanic | place: Arctic Ocean: Canada Basin | collected... | reverse complement strand
TTGGCGTGATCACTCTATTGCCGGGCGACATCCGCCGGCTACAATGAAAAAAAGCACGCTCCAATGGGAGGCTGAAACCAGACTTTGCAATACGTTGTCGCCCAGAAAGCCGTTGGTTGCTCTCAACAAAGGTAACGCGGATCAAGAACATGACACTTAAACATTTTATTGTCACTGGTGTAGCGTTCATGGCCGCATTGCCCGGTTGCTCAAATGGAAGCAACGAATCAATGTCGCTTCCGCCCGATTCACCGACTCAATCAGTCGAAGCCGCCCTTGCGTACAATGAAGGTGTTAAGGTTCGAAATACAGACAAGCCACTGGCGATCGAACACTTCACATCTGCGATTCGGGCCGATCCTCAGTTTCAAGAGGCATATTTCAATCGCGCCCTAACCTACGCCGAACTTGGCGATTTAGACAAAGCCGATGCGGATCTGCAGGCTTTACAGGAATTGGGGTCGAAGGAGACTGCAACACTTGAACAATTGATCGAGATTGCGCGTGACTTGCACCAGACGAATTGACAACCAACACTGACTGTCTGCACGGTCACCTTTGGGCAGCGCGGACGGGACGTTTTGACGCCGTCTGGTCTGTTGCAACATTCAAAAGTAGGCCGCACCAAGCGAACCGCCGCTGCGGCATCGGGCACCAAAGCGGACGTTGCCGTCGAACACCTTGCCGGAGCAGCGTCGCTGCGCTCCTCGTTCCGGCCTACAACTCCCTTCGATCGTTTGGTCAGACACCTCTAGTTAAGCGTACACAGATATTACGGTTGAGGAGGTACAACGACCTCTCCGATTCTTGTGGGCCTTTCGATGCCTGCATGGTCAATGATCGCGGGTATTCATCTCGAAACCAGTTTTCGCCGGTCTTCCGTTGGTCGCCCTACGTTCATTCGCCGCGCAGCCGTCAATAATTCTTACGGGGTCTTATATCAGGAGAACTGCAAAGTCTGGGGTCTGGTCCATTTTTCGGCGAGCAAAACTCTGCCACTTGCGAAAAGCGTTGGCCGAAAACATGGACCTGACCCCTTCCGCGCGACTTTGCAGCTCCCCTGGGTCTAATATGACAAACGTGGGCACATCGAAGCGGATCATCATCGCGGGAGGCAGCGGCTTCTTAGGCGTATCGCTTGCGCACCATCTTGCAGAACAGGGCACCGCGGTCACGATTCTGTCTCGAAATCCTCCGAAGCCCAGCGGACCGTGGGACTTTGTCGCGTGGGACGCTCGAACTCTTGACGATTGGTCGGCCGTGTTGGAGGGCGCCGACGCGGTCGTCAACTTGGTGGGACGCACCGTCGATTGCATCAAGACGCCGGACCACCAGGACGAGATTTTACGATCTCGCGTGGAAGCTACGCATGTGCTTGGCGAGGCAATGCGAACAATTGGTTCGCCACCGCCGGTATGGGTTCAAATGAGCACGGCCCATATTTACGGCGATCCTCCCACAACGATCTGTACGGAAGACTCTCCCTTGGGGCGCGGCTTGGCGCCGTTTGTCGGTAAAGCTTGGGAAAGTGAGTTTGCGGCATCAATATTGCCCAACCAACGCGGCGTTGTCTTGCGAACGAGTTTCGTCGTCGGACGAGACCGCGGCGCAGGTGGCGGCGCATTATCACGATTGCGTTTCTTAGCGAGAATTGGCTTGGGCGGCAAAGTTGGCAGCGGCAAGCAAGGCATGAGTTGGATTCATGAACGAGACATGAACCGCATCTTTGAACGTGCAATCTGCGATTCGGCGATGCAGGGCGTGTATATCGCGAGTTCACCGAATCCCCTATCGCAAAGAGAGTTCATGCGAAAACTCCGCACGAGTTTGCGAATGCCATTCGGATTGCCAGCCACCGAGACCATGGTTCGCATCGGTGCGCACTGGCTGTTGGGTACCGATCCCGAATTGGCCCTGTATGGTCGATACGTCATGCCAAAGCGACTGATAGAAGAGGGATTCGGATTCGAGTATCCCGACCTGAGCGACGCCCTACTGGTCAACTAACGATTGTCGCGGGTGGCGGCGATGATATTTCCGTAACCGGCGGGCCACTCGAACCAGCGTTTTCGGAATATCGTCGGTGTTGCGTTAGCAACAAGAGGATCGCGGCGAAGGACAAGCCGGCGAGGATGAAATATGCGGCGATCCACTCGCTTGCGCTTCGTGCTTGTATTGACGCGGGTGGCTGCGATGATTTTGAAAGAAACGTCCACTAATAAAAGTAGAACATCATGAACACGGCCACCGCACAGAGTAGGCCGCACCAAGCGAAGCGCCGCTGCGGCATCGGGTAACACACAGACGTTGCCATCGATCAGCTTGCCGGAGCAGCGTCGCTGCGCTCCTCGTTCCGGCCTACAAAACTATGACTGGACAAATCCCCAGGCCAGTGCAAAAAGGAAGCCGGTGAGCAACGCCCAAATCCAAAGCCCCAATTTGATGGAGGGGCCCGTCCGGGACGCACCAAACGTTACATCGTGCGTGAATGTCAGCGAAGTTGCCAGCCCGGCAGTGATGATCGCCAACGGAAGAAGTAATCCGGGAAACATGCCGGTAAGAACCGCTTTCCAATAACTAATGCCAGTCAGATTCGGGTCGACAATCGAGGCCCATGCGTACCCATACCATAATAGTGCCCCACCGATACACATAATCGGTACGCCAAGCATCGCGTACGCGAGACTCGGATACCGAGTTCGGAAAGCCCGTCGCGTGCTTGCCATCTAAAAAGGCTCCGTTGAGTCCATTGCGGCTGCCTGCGTCGTCGCTCCTTTGACGCGACGCCAGATCTCTTACTCATTCGACCTAATTCATTCGTCATTTTCCACCGCCCCATCATCCCCGGCGTTCCACTAATAAAAGTAGAACATCATAAACACGGCCACTGCACAAAGCAGGCCGGCCCAGAAGCGATCGTCGGCCAGAAACGGGGAATTTTGATTCTTTGTTTTCGCTCTCGATTGGGCAATCGCTCGCAGAAAGAGACCAAGCGTAATTGCGGCGGCCAGGATAGCGGCGCCATAGTTGCTGATCTGATCGTGTACCATGGCCCAACCGAAACAGGCGAACAGGGCCAGTGTGATGGCGATCATGCCGAAGATCTGTCGCAGCGCGCCCGGTTCGTGCTCGCCCAGCTCGGCCCAAGTGAGCTGCGACTTTTTCTCGTCCGGTGTGGTCGCGAGACTTACGGTCACATGAACCACTGCCGAGATGATTGCGGCCAAGAAGACCGAGTGCATGAAGTTGAGCTGCGTGCCAAAGATCGCCACGACGTCCGGCATTGATTCCGCGTAATAGGCGTAGAGCGGTTCGTGTGCCAAGGCGGCACCGGTACCGGAGATGATTGCAGCACAGGCACAATAGGCCGTGGCTCGTTTCCAAAATATACCCATCGCAAACGCCACGAGAACGCCGGGAATCAGCTTGCTCTGATACTTCGCGACCGTCATGAAGAAGCTGCCCTTGGAATTGGGATCCATGGTGAAGATCGCCATCGTCGCCGCGAAGACGACCGCCACAACAATGCTGCCCCGACCGACCGCGATCAGTTGCATGTCATTTGCCTGAGGATTGACGTACCGCTTGTAGATGTCGAACGTAAAGATCGTGGCGGCGGAGTTCATCATCGAGTCGATCGACGAAAGAATCGCCCCGATCAACCCCGCAGCGATCAAACCGATCAACCCCGGCATGATCGGTTTGACGACCGTTTTCATCAGCATCGGGAAGGTGGCGTCTTGATCGATCGGTTCATTTGGCATGCGTTCCTGGAATAAGTAAAACGCGGCGATTCCGGTGCCGATCGACATGAACGGGATCAACAGCTTGAAGAACCCGGCGGCGATGATTCCCAGTCGTGCCTCGCGATCGTCCCGAGCACTGAGTGCCCGCTGTACGATGAACTGGTTGGTTCCCCAGTAAAAGAAGTGCAAGACCATCAAGCCGGTCAGCACGCCGGTCCAGGGAAGATCGGGATTATCCGCTGACTGATAGAGTCCCATTTTTCGCCGGGGGTCCGCGCCGATCCTCACCTGATCCTTGGCAACGTCGACGTCCATTCTGTCGAGCTTGGCGGAGATCAGTCGATGTCGGGCCGCGTCGATCTGGTTCGATTCCGATTTGATCTGCTCGCTGCTCTTGCCTTCGCTCCACTTTTCGTCTGGCGCAAAGCGTACGATCGTGACCGGCAGATCGGATCCTTCGCGCAGCGCTTCGGCAACGTCGTCGAGATGGTTGACTCCCGCGTTGCTGAGCGAGAGCCCCATTCCCTTTTCAAAGTGATCGCTCTGAATCGCCAAACCGGCCGATTGCTTTGCCCGCTGGTCGATCTCTTTCAGTCCGCCCCACCCGCCGATCTCCGGCTGGCTGAATGTCGCGATCGCCACGGTCAGTCCGGCGGCGAGCATCAGGATCGATTGCAGAAAGTCGGTCCAGATCACCGCCTTGAGTCCGCCGATGATCGTATACAGGCCGGTGATCACGGCCATCGCGACGATTCCCCACACGTAGTGCGACTGAATGATGTCGCCCGACCCGTCTTGCAGCAGCACGTTGATCGCGCGGCTACCGATGTAAAAGCCGGGCACCATTTGCACAACGACCATGATCAAGACCATGATCACCGCATAGAGCAGCCGGCTGCGATCGTCATAGCGGCGGCTAAGATATTCCGAAAGCGTATAGACGTTGAGTTTTCGATAGACCGGCAGAAAGAAATAGCAGAGCATCATCAGACCGGCGATCGCGCCGATTTCGAAGTGGCTTTCGGCAAGACCCCAGGTAAAGCCGACCGCCATCATCCCGACGATATGATTGGCGCTGACGTTGCTGCCAAAAATCGACCCGGCGACGCCCCACCAGCGCGTCGTGCGACCTGCCAGAAAAAAGTCCTCCTTCGTTTCCTCTTTGCGCCCGGCAATCAGTCCGACGGCCATCACGACGACCAGCGAACCGACAAAAATTACCAAGTCGAGCGGAGTGAAAACGCTTCCCATGGAGGACTCCTTAGAGATGTAATTCCGCCGCGCAGGGACGAGAGTAAGGCAAATCCGAATGTCGAACGAGGAATGTCGAAGTTGATGAGGATAACGCGCTTCTGGATCGCTGCTATTGTGCGGGCCGTCGCGTTATCACCAAAGGAAATCGATCCAGCAAGACGGTCTGACTATACGCCGCGGTGATGCCAATCGCAAGCTTATTGTTAGAGATGGCCAAACGGCAAGTTCTACGAATCCGACGCTTTGCGTCCCGTTCCGGCCAGTACACCGCGAACCGCGAACATCATCACCGCGTATATCGCCGTGCCGAAGAACAGGCCGCCGCCGAGCACGACAGGAAAATGATCCCGCATCAGCAGCAACATCGGTTGCTCCTCGAGTGGCTCGTGGCCCCGTTTGACCGGCGTATCGTCGCCCATCTGCCGCTTCGCCTCGCTCTTCCACGAGTCCCACTCCTGTTGGGCTGCCGGCGTGCCGAACTCTTCGAGAGTCTGCCCGCGAAGCTGCATGAGATAGATCACGAGCACGACGGCCAAGACGACATAGCCCGTCAGCCAAAGAGCGTTGGTGATCGTAATGCGTGGCATGGGGCTCGGGCTCACTTGCGCCAATCGAATCGATGACTTGCAGCGATCATCGTCGCCGATCGGGCGGGAAATCTCAAGAGGCGCCTGGCGATATTCTACATTGCCATCATCGCCGGCAATGCCTAGAATGACGCCCCGCGATGAGAAATCACCCCTTCCCGTTCTCCAGGACGATCAGAGCAGCGACCATGGCAAAGCACTCGGCGCATCAACAGCGCATCATCAAGAACTACTATCAAAACAAAGACGCAATCGGCCTGCAGCGCTTGAGCGAACTGGTGACGGACCTCTATCTGGCCGAAGGCAAGAAGCGGCAGCAAGTCTGGAAAAACGTCATCACGGCTCTCGAAAAACTCGAACTCAAGCCGTCGCGAATCAAGCATCTCGTCGAGCAAGACGATCCGGCCCTGTTGGCCAAGCTGGTCGAAGAGTTGATGGCGAAGAAGTAGGAGGGCCAGAGACCCACGGTGAAAAACCGCACTTCGTGCCGTGTCCTCCTCGTCATTTTTCCCACCCCGTATCGTCATGCGTGCCTCTTGCGTGTATGATGATCGGCCCGAGCAGACTTCTTTCCAAATCTCAATTGAGGACCCGACCGATGTCCCGAGCCACTGCCCGACATATCCTTGTTTCTGACGAGCAAGAATGTAACGACCTGAAGAAACAGATCACTGACGGTTCTGATTTTGCCGAACTGGCCAGGAGCATTCTTCCTGTCCGTCGGGCAAACAGGGCGGCGACCTCGGAGAATTCGGCCCCGGCCAAATGGTGCCCGAGTTTGACGCGGTCGTGTTCAGTGCCGACGTTGGCACGGTTCAGGGTCCGGTGCAGACGCAGTTTGGATGGCACCTGTTGGAAGTGACCAGCCGGAACGAGTAGTCGACTGCATTTCGAGCTTGTATCGTTTTGAAACGCCTTCGGGTCAGGCCGGCGCGATTCTTTCCTAGCGAGAGAGCACACAGCATGAACCCCGTCACTGTCTTGCTGGTTGGCGTGGTGATTGTGATTGGTGGTGTGTTGGTCCTGCGACTTCATGCATTCTTGGCCCTCGTCTTGGCCGCGCTTACCGTCGGAGTGCTCACGCCCAGCGAGTGGATTGAAGGTTACGCAGTTCGAAATAAAGCGTTGGCGGACCATTCTGTCTCGGCCGATGGTCACGAAATCACGCTGACCGTCGAATCCAGCAAGAAACTCTCGATCGGCCAGCGGCTCGTCGTCCTGCGCGTCGGTGATGGACAAGGTGCCTTGGCCGAAGCGATTGTTCGGGCCGAGGCGGTCGTCGCTCGCTACGAATTGTTAGAAGGCAATGCGGCCGAATCAAAACGGCGCGTCGCTGTCGTGTCGATTCCCCAAGGCACAGATTCCACCGATGTCCTTGTCACCAGAAAAAATGCCGTCGCCGCACAAGAACTAGCCAAACAAACCGTCGGCCAACGGGTCGCGACCGCCTTTGGTACCACCTGCGGCAAGATCGGCATTCTGATCGCCATGGCCGCGATCATCGGCAAATGCCTGCTCGAGAGCGGTGCGGCCGATCGGATGGTGCGGTCGACACTAAGGCTGTTTGGTCAGCGTGGCGCACCGGCGGCGTTTCTTACCAGCGGTTTCGCTCTGGGAATTCCTGTCTTTTTCGACACCGTGTTCTATCTGATGATTCCGTTAGGCAAGGCAATGCGGATGCGGACCGGCGGCAACTATCTGTTCTATGTGCTCACGATTGTCGCCGGGGCGACGATGGCTCATTCGCTGGTGCCGCCGACGCCCGGCCCGTTGTTTGTGGCCGAAGAATTGGGGGTCGACATCGGGGCCATGATTCTCGGCGGGATGGCGGTGGGGTTGGTCACGATCGTGGTCGGTTACGTTTACGCCAAGACGGTCAATCGATTCTGTGAACTACCGCTGCGCGAGTCGGCCGATTTCACGCTCGACGACCTCGAAAAGCTGGCCCAACGCGACGAGTCGGAGCTGCCGCCGTTGTGGATCTCGGTGCTGCCGATTCTTTTGCCGGTGGTGTTAATCGGCGGACGGACGGTGCTACGGTCGTTGCCAACGGAACTGTCCGATCCAATGATGCGCGTCGCCGAGACGTTGGGAAACAAGAACATCGCGTTGGTGCTCTCGGCCGCGGTGGCGATGGCGATGCTCGTCCGACAAAGCCGCCCCAATCGCCGCGAGTTGGCCGCCTCGATGCAAGCGGCACTGGCCAGCGGCGGTGTGATTATCTTGATCACGGCAGCCGGCGGTGCATTCGGACAAACCATTCAACAGACGGGCGTCGCTAACCTGATCAGCGACCTGCCGACCGGATCGCCGGCCCTGATTCTCGCGGCAGCATTCCTCATCACCACCGCAGTTCGCACGGCCCAAGGATCAGCCACGGTGGCCATGATCACGGCCGTGGGGATTCTCTCCGGACTAGCCACGTCGGGCCAGCTACCGTTTCATCCGGTCTATTTGGCGCTGGCGATCGGATGCGGCAGCAAGCCGGTGGCGTGGATGAATGACAGCGGCTTTTGGGTGATCTGCAAGATGGGCGGCATGACCGAGGGCGAAGGTTTGCGATACATCACCCCGATGACTGCGACGATGGGACTCGTGGGCCTGGGCGTCACGATCTTGGGGGCGACTTGGTGGCCGCTCGTCTGAATTTCAGATTTGGAATTTGGAATTTGGAATTTCGGAGATGGATTAAGAGTTGGTGGTTTTGTTGTCGACCAGTCGCCAAAGTTTGGCGGGATTGGTGTCTTGGAGGGCGGGTGGCAATGCGGCTTCAGGGAAGCCCTGATAGCAGATCGGCCGTGTGAAACGGAGGATCGCGGCGGTGCCGATCGAGGTGCCCCCTGCGTCGGTCGTCGCCGGATAGGGGCCGCCATGATGCATCGCCGCACAGACTTCGATGCCGGTCGGAAAGCCGTTGAAGATCAACCGGCCGACCTTGCGCTCAAGAATGCGGACCAATCGTTGGTGCTCAGCCAGATCGTCCGGTTCGCCATGAATCGTTGCGGTCAGATGGCCGACCAGCCCGCGAGCGATTTGTTCCAACTGCTCAGGCGAATCACACGCCACGACCATCGACGTCGGCCCAAAGATCTCTTCGCTTAACGATTCGGCCTGCAAGAACGACGCGCCATCGGTACGAAACAGAACCGCCGCTGCTTCGGTCTTCATCGCCTCGGCGGCTTGCTCAGAACGAGCCGACGTCGCGACGCCTGATGTGCTGGCGTGCTGCTGACAGCCGGCGTCGTAGGTGTCGCGAATTCCCGCGTTGAGCATCGTCTGCGCCGGATGCGCTGCGACCAACTCGGAGGTCTTCGCCACAAACGCCTCGAGCGGGTCGCTTGCCAGGCCCACCACGAGACCGGGCTGAGTGCAAAACTGTCCCACGCCGAGCGTCATCGAGGTCAAGAAACCTTCGGCAATCGTCGCGCCGCGAGACTCCAGCGCACTCGGCAACAAGAACAACGGATTGATACTGCCCATCTCCGCGTAAACCGGAATCGGATCAGGTCGCGCCGCGGCAACGTCGTACAATGCCCGACCGCCCGAGAGCGAACCGGTGAAACCGACCGCTTGTGTCAACGGATGTTTGACCAACGCCGTACCAACGGTTCGTCCGCCACCATGCAAGAGAGAAAAAACGCCCTTCGGCATGTTCGTCTTTTCGGCCGCCGCGATAATTGCCCGGCCGATCAGTTCGCTTGTGCCGGGATGCGACCCGTGGGCTTTCATCACAACGCTGCACCCGGCGGCAATCGCCGAGACGGTATCGCTACCGGCGGTCGACAGCGCCAGCGGAAAGTTACTCGCCCCGAACACCACCACGGGACCCACCGGCATCAACATCCGCCGCACGTCGGGCTTCGGCATCGGCTCGCGCGTCGGATCGCCATGATCGACCCGCGCATCGACCCACGATCCCTCGCGCACGACCGTGGCAAACAACTTGGCCTGGTTCACGGTGCGACCGCGCTCCATCTGGAGCCGTCCCATCGGCAGACCGGTCTCGGCGTGGCATCGATCAAGCAACGCATCCTCCAGCCCCATGATCTCGTCACCGATCGCATCGAGAAACGCGGCGATCTCCTCCGGCGACTTCTCCCGCAGTTGGTCAACGGCCTCGTCGGCCAATTGCAAGGCTCGATCGATCTCGTCGGGCGTTGCCTCATGAAACGCCGGAGCGAGCGTCTCGCCGGTACCGGGATTAGTGGCCGTTACGGTCGCCGGGCCATCGGCCGAACAATCGGGGCCAAGAAGTTGCTGTCCGTGCATCTGAAAGGGTGAAGCCATGGATTCGCTCGATGGTTAAGTGCGGAATGTTTTCAGGCAGCGTCAAGCCCAAGACTCTACGGCGCACGAACCGTTTGCTGAAGGTAGTCACCCGACGCGACACATCTTCGGCACCATCAAATACGTGGGGTAGGTTTGCAACCTGCCAATGGCAGAATGAAATCCTACCCCACGATTAACTCCAACATCGGCATAACGCGAAGTCGGCACACACCAACTCCGAGAGAATTTGCGGACGAATCAGCCCCAAAGCAAACGAGAAAAAAATGTGAGCGAAAAGGCGCTGGCGTCGGGCTTGCCATAAAGTAGACCTCACGCTCCGCGTGAGGAAATTCCATCGCGCGGAGAGTGATGCCTACTTTAGGGAACTCGCCCTAATCACACGCATCATGGCGCCGAGGATGCTTGGTCGGAGGCGCCGTGTGTTGATCCGATGCTCTTTCTCGGTGAGCACAACATCCGTCAGTGAGTCAAAAGATCCATGTCTGAATAAGTTATTGACGGCTGCGCGGCAAATGAACACAGGGCGACCAACGCAGGCCCAGCGAAAACCCGCTTCGGTGTGGATTTACGTGACCATTAACCATGCAGGCTTCAATAAAAGCGAAGCGAACCAATTCCTGTCGTCGAATTTGACTTGCATCCCTTCTAGTTATTCTTTTAGTTATTTCAGATCGAAATTCTGTTGGAGGGATCGGGTGCACCGAAAACCGTCCCACTAACTAAACCGCTGCGCGGTAAGCAGTGACGTGTTTTCTTTTCTAGGTGCGTGATCGTGTACCATGGCCGGTGCTTCCGGTTGTTACGAATTGCCTGATTTGCGCTCGGCACGTTTGTGAGCCATCTTTCCTTATCGCAATGATGCGACGGAAAGGTTGCCATGATGACGCCGCTCAGACAACGCTATATCGATGACCTGCGACTGAAAAACTTCTCGCCCGGCACGATCAAGGTCTACATGCTCGCCGTGGCGAAGTTCGCGCGACACTTTGGCAAGTCGCCGGAACAGTTAACCGCGGAAGATGCGGCGGTTGCGGAAGAAGGCCCCCAGCCGCAATCGTCTCGTCCTGCTTGCAAGCATGGCAAGTTGATCATCATCGAGCAGGTAGCTCCCTCACCGCCGCTGCGCATGCGCCGCCCGCACATGCTTGCCCGGCGAGAGGCGATTGCCAAATGGTTCGACAGTTCCTAACGCCGGGATTCTTTCGCATGTGTTCGATGACGGTCATACACGATTTGAACGTGCCCGTGGGACCGCTCTGCGCTCATCTCTTTGGCGGCTATGCGCAGTTCTTACATTCCGCAGGACACCAACGCTGGTTCTCACCGCTGATCGGCTACGCGACACTCCATAAGTCGCAGTCCAGCCGCAATCGCCTCTAGGCGTTGGATTCAATCCCCATAGCTCCGCGGTTAAGTTCATCGCACGTTTATCCGAAGTGCCGGTATAATCCATGCGCTTCGGTTGACTCAACCGGCGGCACCTCAGATAAACTACTTAACGTATTTCGGGACAAGGATTGGCCCGCAGGCCGCCTGTTCGCCGCTGGGGGGTGCCTTAGTTCCGAGAACTCGTCAAAACCGGGTTCTTGCTAAGCCAAGGAAATCGAAGGTTTGACGGGAGTCAACCTTCCCGGCATCACGGGAGAGTCAACTTGTCGGTCTGTGGCGGTTCGTCAATAATTCGATCACCTCTGGCCACTGAATTGTGTCAACCTCGTGAGGGGTTTTCCAGATTCCCGTCACATTGTTGGCCAAAGCCGCCTATAGCAGTTTGAGTGATATGTCTTTACGTCGCCAACTCCTCGCTAATTCTCGTGTTGCTGCAAGATTGGAACGGTCTGGTCAAGGCTTCGACTTGCCATCATTTATTGAACGAATCTCTGGCAGCCAGCTAATCAACGACGTTTTTAACCTTGATGGGCATTCCGCGGTTGTTGGGCATTCGGTGGGCTTTGATTCTTTGCGCCAACACATCCGAACTTTCATGAGACGCAGCTATCAACTTGGCGACGAACGAACGATATCCCCTCGCTCAATCGATCGGCCACGAACGGCTTACGCGGCGAGTCGTCACCGGGAGCGTTTTGCGAAACTCACGATCGCCGTAGAACCGAATGACGAACAGGGCGGAATCGCTCTCACGTTTGGCAACCCTCCAGATGTCAATCCTGAGGTCACGCAATTAGAGTATCCCAACGCGATAATGGACGGATTGTGTCGTGCAAGCTTATCATCATTCCACGAACCGGTCGTGAATGTTCGAGTAAAGATTGTTTCAGCAAAATGGCATCCTTTTGACTCTGACCCGTCTACCTTCGAGGAAGTTGCCTTTGAAGCAATGAGTGAAATCCTCTCCACATCAACCTTCGTCTAAGGTTGACCGCCATTTTCAGTAGCCAGGTCAGTTTCCACCGCCCTGCAATCCGCAGATCCCCAACAGGTTTTTGAAACGCCCCAAGAATGGAACGTTTCAGATACGGGGTTCGGCCTGCTACAATCACAACGTGCCCTGGTGAAGGGGCGAAACTAGATTTTGCGAGACATTGTAGCGCAAATTAACGTTGGACAAAAAAAGGTACGGCAACTGATGCCCCGACAAATGACCATCGGTCGCTCCGTCGGTGATGGTCCAAAACGCGACTTCACCATCACTCACCTCGACGATCTACCTGAACGCGCAGAGGCTGTATCCTTATTTCAGAAATTTGAACACGGCTTGTTTCCCGCCATGAATCTGCCTGGAGTTATTGACGACATGACGCTTGCAGATGCGCAGATGTATCTAGACGACCATCCGTTTCAGGAGCAATGGAGCATACTCACGATAACAAACGCAGACGAGGTTACGGACGATGACTTAGCCTGGCTCAGACACATCCCAGAGATCAACGTTCTTAAAATCGGAACCAGTAAGATCACCGATCGTGGCATTCATCACATCAAGTGGCTCACGAAACTCGAATGGCTTGTTTTGTGTTCAAACCGCGTTACCGATGCTTGCCTCGATGATATTTCGCAAATCACATCGCTACTCGGAGTCGACGCGCAACGGGCTCCTCGTATTACGAGGCCAGCATACATGTTGGCTATGGATAAATTGCCCAACGTCCGCGAAAGATATCCGCCCGACCGCACGTCTCCGTCAGCGTCGCAAACCCGTGAACATCCGCCAAATCTTTGACACGCCCCAAGAATGGTCCGATTACGATACTCGGCCCTAGTGTTGCTCTCCCCGCTCCGGTCGGAATAATGAAGGCAATGCCAGAACGCTGGCATCGTTGGTCACTGTTGTAACCGATCACAGGCTAGCCAAGTAAATAGGGCAAGGCATATGAATGCGACGACGAGCGAACAACTCGCGATCTCCATTGCCGAGCAGCACTTGCAAAGTGGCGGTTTTTGCTGTGGGCCTTGCATTGGAGCTCTTTCCATTGGATCGACTGATACCTCATTGTGGGAGATCGAGTTCGCGCACGTCGGACTAACCTCGCGCAGTCCGACAACAGATCCGGAGTCAATGAGAGTCCAAGTAAATCTAACGACGAAGGAAGCACGTTCGATTGATCTAATGTAGCGACCGCCGTACCCCAATGGTGCCGACTGTA
>Ga0114996_10006461_pt1 | contig 13490 bp, 11 predicted proteins | sample ArcticOcean_MG_C_4_FD_87039 | JGI IMG/M metagenome (GOLD analysis project Ga0114996, IMG submission 87039) | Marine microbial communities from western Arctic Ocean - ArcticOcean_MG_CB4_134 | ecosystem: Environmental > Aquatic > Marine > Oceanic | place: Arctic Ocean: Canada Basin | collected... | reverse complement strand
TTACTCAATACCTCCTCCAGGAAACGGGAAGGAGCCAGACGCATACAAACCACTCAGCTCAATCCGGGAATTTTAATTGTCGCTAGACCGGAAAAATAGTTGACGTTGATCAGCCCTTAGTTTTTATTATCATCTGCACCCAGTGATTCACCGCAGGAGATCACCTTATGGCCAATGACAAATACCTCACACTGATCCGCCAGGGAGCCGAAGTTTGGAACCAGTGGCGCAAGAAAAATCCCGGCATGCGCCCGGATCTAGGTGGGGCGGACCTGCGCGAAGCCGAGCTGGCAGGCGTCAACTTTGAACAGGTCGACCTGAGCAGCGCCGATCTCCAGGGCGCCAATCTCCAGGACGCTAACCTGCGCGGCGCCCTCTTGCTGCGCACCAATCTGCAAGAAGCTCGCCTCGACCGCGCTACCCTCAACGGCGCCGACCTGCGCGAAGCCGACCTGAGCAATGCCGATCTGCGCGATACCTTCTTCAACGAAGCCAATTTTAGGGGGACCTGCCTCGAGGGTGCCAATCTGGAAGGCTCCTTCCTCACCGGAGTCGATCTCCGCAACGCCGATTTCAGCGGCCAGGACATCCGCTTTCGCTTGTTCAGAGGCGCCAACCTGCACAGCGCCTCCTTCGCCGACACCTACCTCAACAAAATCTGGTTTGACGGCGCCAACCTCCAGCACGCTTCTTTCCGCAACGCCTCCCTAGACCAGGTCGATTTTGGCGACGCTAGGCTACAAGATGCCAACTTTGCGGGTGCCCTACTCGAAAAAGTTACATTCAGCGGCGCCAATTTGCAGGGCACTAACTTTAACGACGCCACCGGCCTCAGCCAGGAACACGTCGATTCGGCCACCACCGACGAGCACACGCTCCTGCCCGGCCATCTGATGCGGATATCCGACAACGCCGGAATCTAATCCAGCCCCGCCCAAACCTTTCCGACCTTCACTGCTCAATCAGCACCACTTCGACGCGATCTCCAATGCCGTACTGCCATATAGAAACCACCCGACCGCCAAAGGTCTCCTCTAGCTTTTCTGCGGATACGAGATCGCGCAGAAAAACAGTATTGTGCTCTGCGCCAGCGTATTGCTGCACAGCGCCGCGGACCTGGACGGCCTGCTCTGCCTCGCCAAGCCAACTACCGGCGTAATAGTCCGGGACGGGCACCAGCTCGTCGTCGGCTAGGGGGCGCTGGATGGCAAACGTCAGAAAAGCATCTATACGCACCTGACCCTCTTCCACGGCGGCGACCGGCCCCTGCGCCAGCAGCGCCGTAGCGTCCAGGCCAATTAGGAGTCGTTCCCCCTCTCTGACCACATCTACAACGCGGTAGAGCGCAGAGCGTGCCTCATTGTAAATGCGCACAGCACAACCAGGCTGCAAAGCCACCGCCCACCCAGCATCGTACGCCAGCTCAATGCGGTGGCCGACGTAATCCACAGCGGCAATTTCGCCGTGCAAATACCCCCCACCTGCAACCGGATCCCACTGCCCAATGCGCACGTCGCGCACGGTTTCACCGTCAACGACTGTATGCAAGCGTACCCCCAGCGGCCGCTGGGCAGTGGTTGTGCTGGGTGTCAAGGGCACCTGCAGCTGAATGCGATCCACTGCCCCGGCCCGTTCCACCTCCAAAACGAGGGGCGACTCCCCAACCAAGCGCACGCCGTGCACGACCGCTTCGCCCTGAAAAACGTCGAGCACGCTCAAGAATACAGAAGCCGCACCTTCTTGCACCTGGCGGCGAGCAACTATATAGTCGAGCCCCCAATGTTCTGGTCGCGCCGGCGAGCGCCCGCGTCCGGCCAGCACTTCCAAATCACCTCCCACCGGTACAATATGCAATCGCAAACCATCGCCCTCGGGCAGTTCTGTTTTCCAAGTCCACGCCGCCGGTCGCGCCAGCAGCGTCGTGCCAACATCGGCCACATAAGAAGGGAAATCGTCCCGCGCCCGGCCCCAACGGTCAACCCACTGGCCGAACTGCTCCACCTGGGGACCGGCCAATGTTCCCCCCTCCTGCATCTGCCACTCCAGAGCCGGAGACTGCACGTCCTCCAATAAAGCGTGCCAGCTCTGGTCGTGTTGTTCGCCGCCGTCCACCGCAAAGAGGTCGACGATATAGAACTGCTCATCGTCTACATCGACCAAGAGGACGGTGCGCTCGTACAATTGTGTTGGCGCCGCCCCAGGACGGGCCGGTTCTGTGCGCGCCGCCGGATAAGGGTCGTGACCGGCGCTGATTATATGCAGACCACCGGCGCTGGCAAAAAGACGTGCCAAGCCGCCAAAACCCTGATGCGGCTGGGTCTCGTCCACGGTGACCGTATTGTGTGCTAGGGAATTGGCGTCCCATTGCCACCTATAATCCCACGATTTGGGATAACCTAAATCGGGCAGGAAATTGAGTTCTCGGGCATAGACCTGCAAGGAGAGTTGATCGCATTGGCGGTGGCCTATTAGCGAAGAATAATTGAGCACGGCGGCGCGCCGGTGGCCCGCTGTGCCGGATTCTAGAATCGCCAAACCATAACCGTCGAGCAGGCGAGACGTGCGCTCGATCTGTGCTGCGGGCCGCTGCAAGGCAGCGGTCAGTTCGGCGGCCGGATAGGGTTCGAACAACTCACCGGGAAAAAACGTGTCGTCTGCCTGTAGCGCCGCCCGCGCAAAGCGCGCGTCGCCGTAGCGCCCAAAAGCGTACAGATTCTCTTTGCCGAGTTGCGAGTACTGCCGCGTTGTGGTCCGCCGCGCCGGACCAATGCCGCCGGCGTCGCCAATAGAAGGTTGGAAGCGGTCCAGCACCGTCAGGTCGAGAAATGAATCGAAGAGCCGCCGGGCCTTCTCCCCGGCAAAGAGGTCGGGGTAACGCGCCAGCGGAAAACGGTCGGGACGGCGGCGGCGAATCGCTTCCATCGCCTGGTTGACGCGGATGAAATCGAGTTTGATTTCATTGTATCCCGGACTCTCGTGGCCGCCGCCGTCGCGCGTCAAACCATTGGTCAGCAGATAGGCGGCGTGGCCAGCCCCGTGGAAAGCATATTCGACCATGTCGACGGAATTTGGGTGGGCGTCTGAATAATCGTCCAGCACCAGGGCACAGGCCAGCGCCGCGGCCTGGTGGTGCCCCTCATTGCCTTCGATCGCCCCGTTGAGCAAACCAATCATGCCAGCGCGCACCAGGTAGTGCTCGATGTAACGCCGCAAATCACCGGCGTCATCAAAGGGCAAACCCTGAGCGCGCAGAAAAGTTAACATCTCCGCGTCCTGCTCCATATAACTGTACAACCCGTCGTAGGCATAAACCGCCGCCTCCAGATTAAACGTCTCCCAGATCAGGTCGGTGATCATGCCCCCGGTTTTCCACCTATAGTGCGGGTCTCTACCACCGTAGAGGGCGTAGTGGAGCCGGTCCTGACGATCTTCGTGGTTGGGATATTCGCTAGCCAGCCGCGCCAGCAAGATAGCGCCCTTGCGAGCGTAGCGCGCGTCTCCAGTCAAAACATAGGCCTGCGACAAGGAGCGCAGGGCAGGAATAACCGCCGAGCCATAAGCCATATGCGCGTACTCGCGCAAAAAGTAATAGGTCCGACCCTGGTAGTGGCAACCGTCGCCGTCGTCGGCAAAATCGCCCGAGGTCATATCACCGGCGGCATAGTCGTTGCTAGGGTACCACTCGCCGCCAAGCATGCACTGGATCTTATACGGTTTATTGATCGGGTCGATACGGTAAGGACACCAGGGATCGAGTTGCCTCACCTCGGTGCCGTGCACGGGACAGATGGCCCGGGCCTCGTGCTCCATGGCGCGGGCAATGCGGGTGGTCGGCTGCAGCATCCACATGAACTCATCGCTCTGTTCGGCATAGATTTCGGCCGGCCCGTACTCGGGCCCAATGTAATACCAAAATCCATCCCCTTCCTTTATGCGTTCGAACAAATCCTGCGCCCAGGCGTATTCCTCGAGGTTCTGACGCCCTACAGCGACGCGTTCTGGGGTGTAATAAGTCGGTCCCTGCTTGCCGGCCAGGGCGGTCGTCCCAGTCAAGATCAGTCCTCCTATCAGTGAGAGAAGCCAGGCAAACTCAAACTTCTGCCACGCTGTCTTACCCATACTATGTGGAGCCATAACGAACATTCTGACGCGCTCTATTAGTCGGTCACCAAGCGCGCGGTGACAATATAATCGAGCGCCGGAAAATGCTTCTGTAAATACTCATTGCCCTCTTTGACCAGACGTTCCTGCTCGGGCGTCTCGCCATACTGGCTGTTGAGGACATCCACCACTTGCATGCCGTCTCCAACTACTGCGCCGAAGGGCGCCAGCCCGATGCGGTCAAAATGGGCATTATTGTCCAAGTTAATGAAAATCTGCGCGCTGCGACTATTGTCTCCGGACCCATCGGCAAAGGTCAAAGCACCGCGTTTGTTGCGCCCGGCGACCGGATCGTCCGCTATGGTGGCTCCGTACCACTTTGCCGCAACTTCCGGTGTGCCGTGGATACCAAACTGCACTAACCGCCCCTGCACCACGCGAAAGAAACGCTGCGCATCAAAATACCCGTTCTTCACCAGGTTGTAGAACCGATCGGCGCCGCGTGGCGCCAGGGCGCGCTCGACGGCCACGGCAAAGGGGCCAGCACTAGTCTCAAACACCACCTCGTAACGCGCCGGTGCCTGTTCCACCAAGCGCTCTGGTTCGAGCAGCGCCTTGAGCGTCATGCCCACCAGACGCTCATCCGCCCCCGCCGCTACCAGCAAGTCCGCAAGGGACTGGTGCCCTTTCGTCCGCGCTTCGCCCAGCGCCGTATGCCCCTGCTCTGAGCGCGCATTGACCTGGGCACCGGCAGCCAGCAAGATGCGCACGATCTCCTCTTTGCCCCGATCCGCTGCCGCCATCAAAGCCGTATAGCCTTTTCTATCCCCTGTATCTACCGTAGCACCTGCCTCTAACAATAGACGCACAGAAACGCTATCTGCCCGCGCCACCGCTTCCAGCAACGGCGTGGCAACCCCGCCACCGGCGTTGGCGTCGGCCCCGGCGGCCAGCAGAATCTGCACCATCTGCGGACTGTGCACGGCGTGTTCCAAAACAGTATAGCCACCTACTTTGACATTGACCTGCATGCCGGCCAATAAAAATAGGCGCACCGCTTTCTCGTCTTCCTTCTTCACACTTTCGACAAACGAATTCTTGCTGTAACTGTACCCCATGCCGATCAACTCTTTGCGCGCTTGCATGGGGCTGGTAGCGCAATGGGCAACCAGAATGGCCAATAGTACCAGTACCACTTTTCGCATGCCCTAAATTTCCTCGTTTTTCTTAGTCGCCAATGCCGACCGCCTCAGACACATGCGTCAAACCATCGCGCTCGAGCAAATGCACTAGCCCCTCATTGATTTGGCGCACCAGACCGGGACCCTGGTAGACCAGCGCGGTGTAGAGCTGCACCAGCGAAGCACCCAGACGAATTTTGCGATAGGCATCTGCAGCCGAGGTAATGCCGCCAACGCCGATGATGCTGTGGCGCTGCCGGTCTATGCGCCCGTACCAAGCTGCAACAGTCTCATCTATCATAGTCCGCACTGGCCGGCCACTTAGCGTCCCCGGCATGGCGTCCACTACGGCAGGCGGCGATTGCAGCGCATAGGCTTTGCCGGGCGGCAAATTGAAAACGAAACCCTTAACGAAAGCAAAGGGATCGACCGTCTCGAGTACGCTATCCATGCGCGCCATATCGCTATGGGCGACAAATTTGAGGAAGACCGGCGGCAGGTCGTCAATGGACGCGTACTCCTGCATCAAAGTGCGCAGGCGCGCCGCGTCATCAAACGGGCTGACGCCCCCGGTCGTATTGGGACAGTTTAAGTTGAGAGCAATGTAATCCGCCCGCGCCGTAAAGGGGCGCACGGCCTCAACGTATTCAGCCACGACCTCGTCCGGGTCGGTGGGACGACCGGTATTGGTCTCCACCAAATTGACACCTAACGGCACGCGGGTGGGCCGCGCGCCAACGCGCTGCGCCACAACCTGGGCGCCGTCGTTGGGCACGCCGTAGTTTACCACGATGGCTTCGTCCAAAGGCAGACGAAACAGGCGCGGTTTGGCGTTGCCCACAGAAGGGTGCGCCGATACCGAACCAATTTCGACAAAACCAAATCCCAGCGACGACAGCGCCTGGATCGTGCGGCCGCTCTTGTCGAAGCCGGCGGCCATGCCTACTGGATTGGGAAAGTGTAGACCGCCCACTTCCATCGACAAGCGCGCGTCCTGGTAGACAAAAATTCGTTCGAGCGCGCGGCGCCCCCATGCCACCGAGCCGACTTTCTCGCCCAGGGCAATGGTCTGGTTGTGGACCCACTCCGGATCGCAGCAAAAAAGGACAGGACGTACACAACGGGTGTAAAAGCTCATTAATTTCAGCTCAATCCCACACCGGGTCGACGGCTATCGCAGTGGACTCCTAGGACGCGATGTTTTTTATCGTGATGGATCTCTGCAAACTATTCACGACATATATAGACCGCAGCAAACACTCTCGCAAGTCATTTTCAGACCACAGCTACCGAGACTCAATTGCACCGTATGACGGGCTGGAGTTGGAACTGCATCTGGAAAATGTGTGGCCTCAGCTAGGGCGCAACCTGCTGGAGATCGCGCTGGCCGGCAGACCCGACGGGTTGGCCGGCGGTCTTTCAATCGAAGAGGTCGAGCTTGCCATCGAGTACAAAACTTGATCTGGTGAATTCAGTGTAATTAACTACCCTGCGTCGTCCTCATCGTCAATCTTACCCTCTTTTTTCTTTTTTCTCACGCCCAATATATAAAGAACGACAGCGTATCCCAGAATAATGGCTGTCAGCCACAAACCCAGGTACAGGTAGTTTTCTTTATTGCGGAAACCTTCAAGCGCGATGTCGAGAAAGGCGAAGGAGATAATACTCCAGACGACGAGGCCGACAATGCCATAAATAACGCGCGCCGGCAGGGTTGTTTTTTCTCTTCTTATTACTCTCTTAGTGGCCATTTTTTGTCTCGATTACCTTATGCCTTTCCGATTATCTCTACTCTTAGAGTACAATGTAGAAAGAAGTGCGGCAAGTGCAAATAACGCGGGACTCATATAATCAAACGCTCTGTAGCAATTTGCAAGTCCATATAGAAAAACCCATATTCCTAATACAGACCTTTTGAAGCGGACATCTACAGAGTTTCGAGGTAAGCAACCGAAAGGAACACAGCCATGGCCATAGGTCGCGGTCTCACTCTGGTCTCAGTCCTCATCTGTTGCGGCTCCCTGCTAGCACAACCGACAACGAGCACCACCACACGCATCGAAATCGCCAACTTCGATAATTGCGCTCGGGACCGCTTTGTCGACGCCCAGACCAGCACCGGGATCAAACTGGCCCCCACCCTCCTGCTGACCAATGAAAACGGCGTCCGCGGCAACATTAGCGAAACGCTGAGTTCGACCCACCACGCCCGCGTCACCTTCGACTTGAGCTCGGCCGCTGTGGCCAGCGCCGAGTTGCTGTTCTATGTAAACGGCAACTCCACCACCGGCAACAAACCTATGCGCCTATTGGTCAACGACCAGCCATTGTCGCACCGCCAGGACCGCAGTCGCATGCTCACCGGCGGCTGGGACCGCACTACCATCCCGGCGGCCTATCTGGTGCAGGGAGAAAACGAATTTATCTTTGCCGACAACGGCGTGCTCTACGTCGACCCAGGACCGGATCAACACAGCAGCCGCAGCTTTGATGGGGGCCAGACTTGGCACCAGGGCACCCTAGGACCTAACAACGACCTCCAAGGCAACTACATGGTCCGCCTCCGTCTCAAAGGCCATCCACCCGCCGGCCAACTCACCTCGCCCATTATCGACCTGGCCGACCCCGACCACAAGGGCCGCATCGCATCCCGGCTACACATCGACGCAGTCCGGCTCAGCGTCCAAAAAAAGCAGCCCAGCGGCACCGAAATCCAATTTGAAATGCGCTCGGGCTCCACCCCTTCTTTTGATCCCGAGCGTTGGACCCCGTGGCAACACCGCACCACCGTGCACCCATCCGGCCGCTACCTGCAGTGGCGCGCCACCTTGCGCAGCCAATCGGCGGCAACCACGCCCGTGTTAGAAAACATCGTCCTCGAAGCAGATATAAGAGAAGACCCGGCCGCGCTCGCAAAAATCCATTTGGTGGAACTCGACCAGCCCGCCATCGTGCGCAGCTCGTACGAATTTACCTATATGCCTGCCCACTCGCGCCTGACCCAGCTGCGCCAAGAAAATCGCCTGGAAGAAGTAGTGGCCCCGGGCCAAACCGAGCTCGAAAAGTTCGCCCTCTTGCGCCACTGGATCCACAGTCAGTGGATTGGCTGGCAAGGCGACAAATACCCCTATTGCCCAACCTGGGACCCGTTAGAAATTCTCGACGTCACTCGCAACGACCGAGGCTACGGCATGTGCACCCACTACAGCGCCGTATTCGCCGGCTGCGCCGCGGCCCTGGGTTATGCCAGCCGCGTGCTCATCGTCGACCACCACTGCCTGGCCGAAGTCTGGTCCGAAGACTTGCAAAAGTGGATTTTGCAGGACACCGGACCCAATCGAGATTTTAACGCCACCTACGAACGCGACGGCGTGCCGCTCAACGCCCTAGAAATGCACCAGGCTTTTATCGAAGACAAGGTCGCAGGCATACAATTCAATAAACGACCGCAACAGACGCTCGAACCGGTGTCAAACGGATGGGCCAGGCTCTTTGTCCGCTTTGGCATTCCCCTGCGCAACGACCACCTAATTGCCGCCGCGCCGGCCGAGTTACACCACGGCGAAAACGAATACCATTGGAACGGTTATCTGTGGTGGTCCGACGACAGCGATCCGCAATATTCCGAATACTCGCTACAAACCTCGCGCCCCGAAGATTTCTACTGGTCGGTCAATCACACCCGCCTCTACCTACAAACCGCCGACCAACCCCAGACCCTGCAATTGGACCTGGAAACCGCGACGCCAAACTTCTCCCACTACCTAGTCCGCATCGACCAAGGCGGCTGGAAAAAGCGCACCGCACCGCTGCAATGGCAACTCCAACCCGGCTCCAACGAGTTGGCAGTGCGCAGCGTCAATGTCTTTGGCAAAGAAGGCAGAATCGCCCGCGCCCGCGTCCTCTTGAAAGACGAAACGCTCTAAGGGCTTATGCCCTGCCGCTACTCTCGCACCAGATGGCGGTCATCGTACGCACCAAACGGAAAACTCTCGAGATCCAAATCGGCAGGAATGTAATGCCACGCCGTGCTATAACGGGATCGGTCGCTGTTATTGGTAGTGGCCCCATGCAGCGTATTGGCCGAAAACAATACCACCGTGCCACCCACACATTCCACATGCACCGCTTGCGCTTCGTCTACCTCGGCCCAAGCCCCGTGTGAAAACGTACCTTGTCCCCTGCCGTGTTCCACCAGGTCGCCGCTCAGGTGACTCTTTGGCACCAGCTTTAAACAGGCGTTTGACCGGTCGGTGTCTTCGAGGTAAATGCCACAGCTTATAACGCGGCCGGAGTTGGTCCCAAAATAATGATTGTCCTGATGCCATCCCGTCGAGGTACCACCGTGCGGCAGCATCGGAAAGAACTTGGAGCCAAACATATGTAGCTGCGAGCCGATCAGCGCTGCAACTCGTTCGACAATCTCAGGTTCGCGTGCCAGCGCCAATATACGCGGCTCAGCAACGCATACGCCCTGCACCTTAAACAAACGCCCAGGGATCGGTTCACCCTCGCCATCGGGCTGCAATACAAACCCACCCTGCGCCGCCTGCATTGATTTTGCACGGTCGACAAGCTCGTCAAAAACGCCTTTGTAATGGGCCAATTTCTCACCGTGGATGAGACCCGGAAAAATCAGATAACCTTCATCGCGGTAGTGTTGGTGTTGCTCCGATGTAATATTCACTACGCACCTTCTTTCTGGATGGACAACTCCACAAAACTTGCAGCATCTTCAGCATGGTGAATTTCATGGGTGGCCTTTTGGAAATCTTCGGGTGCAGCCCAAGCGATATGGTCGACAAAGGTCTGTGGATTGCGGTCGTAGAGGGGAAACCACGAACTCTGTATTTGCACCATAAAACGATGCCCCGGCAAGAAGGTGTGATTCACATGGGGTAGGGGCACCTGATAGGGCAGTACTTCACCGGGCGGAATAGGCCGCGCCTCCGCCCGGTTCTCGCGGTAACGCCCGCGCAGGATATCGCCGCAAATCATCAGCTGGTAACCGCCCATTACAGGCTGAGCAGGGACCTCGTTCGGATAGAGGTCGATAAGCTTGACAACCCAGTCGGCGTCGGTGCCCGTGGTCGAAGCGAAGAGGGTAGTAATGACCTCACCGCGAACGGTAATAGGTGCCGCCAGCGGTTCGCTGACAAAAGTGAGCACATCGGGCCGATCGGAAAAAGGTCGTTGATCGTCGACCAACCAGCGCCCCCAGGTGGAGTCACCTATCGAGGAAGAAAGCCCAATAGGACGCACGCGATAGGGCACGGGTTTGGCCGGGTCGGAAACAAACTCAGTGCAAGGCTCACCGACATTGCCGGGTGACTCGAAAGACAAGCCACCGCCAGGATGCAGGTAAAGTCGCGCCGACTCTACCTCGTCCTTAGGCGGCCAAGCGGCAAAACGACGCCACTGATTGCTGCCCGTTTCAAAAGCCAGCACCGGCGGCAACGGCTCGGCCGGTTTGATCCCCTTAAGATGGTGATCCCAGAACGGCTGCAGCATCTGGGTGCGAAACTGCAAAGAAGTGTCGGCGCCCCACTTCATACTACCGAGTTCAGAACCATCTCCTGTCATCTGACCGTGGCACCAGGGACCAATAGCCAGGTGAGTCTTGCGGCCCGTGCGGTCGCGCTTGGCCAGCACAGCATGGCTGGCCGGTGGACCATAAATATCCTCCTGATCAAAGAGGCTATGCACAGTAAGCACCGGCACCTTGCGTGGGGCATCGGCCAGCAGCCGGTCAAGCGCCTGGTCCTGCCAATACTCGTCGTAGGCAGGATGGTCGAGCAAACGATTCCAAGCGGGCAAGCGATCAGCCCCGTAACGCCGCCCCAACTCGCCAATAGAACCAGCTTCAAGAACAGCCGAATAGGAATCGTGGTAACCCCAAGGAATGCCGTTACTGGCATTCTTACTAGACGTCTGCCGGTAAACGTAGCCAAGCATCACGGTACGAAAAGCGCCGTGATGGTAGAAATCATCACCCACCCAACTGTCGACCATAGCATTTACAGGAACAGCAGCTTTAAGAGCCGGATGCGGCCCCAGAAGCGCCATCAGCGTAAGCAAGCCATCATAGGACACCCCAGTAATACCAACACTACCATTATTACCAGGCACATTCTTCACCAGCCAGTCCACAGTATCCCAAGCATCCGTAACCTGGTCCACCTCCCCACTGTTAAAAGGCCCACACGTCGGCATAGTCATGATATACTTACCCTGAGAACCATAACGCCCGCGCACATCCTGATAAACACGAATATAGCCATCTCGCACCAACGCCTCATCGACCGCAGGCAAAGCCATAGCAATGTCGGGGCTGTTAACACGCGACGCGCGCTGCCCCGCGTTATACGGCGTCCGCGTCAAAACTACAGGCATAACCCCCGCCACATCGTTGGGAATCGAGATGACAGTAAACAACTTAACCCCATCACGCATCGGAACCATCGACTCCATACGCGTATAATTAAACGCCGAAGTCGTCGTCTTAAAGGTCCGCGGGATATCGCTGCCATGGGCTAGATCCCCAGCAGCGTTTTTCTTTTTCGACTTAGCCATAACAATCAACACTCCATTTTGAATACATAAATTCTACGCCAACGCCCGTTAATACTAGACAAGCTATCCTCTCCGTACCAACTTCCAAATATCACGCCCCATATGACACCCCCCCATTATCCACAACGCCCCCTCATAAACAAAAACACTAGCCGCATGCCGCCGTCCCCAGGGCGTCTCAGCAACCTCACACCAATTTTCCCCGTCCCCAGAAAACCAAACATCGTTCACATTCCCTTGCGCACTCTGTCCCTCCAGCACCCAAAGCCGCTCATCAAAAACAGCCACATCATGGTAAACGCGACCGCGCCAAGGAGCGTGCTCAATATGGCGTTCCCACACTTTCCCGTCAGCTGAACTCCAAACATCGTTATTGAAAGTATACTGCGGATGAGTCGGCGTCTCATACGTACCCCCGCCTAACAACCAAATCCGATCCTTGAAAATCGCACTGCCGCCAATCATGCCATGACAAGGCGCAAAAGGCTGAGTGACCTCGACCTTTTCCCAATGAATACCGTCCGCCGTATTCCATATATCGCTGTAGAAAATCTCATTAGCCGGCGCAAACTGCGGCAGAGTCTGGCCGCCAATGATCCAGATCTTGTCCTGAAAAACAAACGTATATTGCAAAACCCTAGGCCCCCAGGGCACCGGGTTGCCCTGATTTACCCAATGCCAATCGATGCCATCGGTAGAATTCCACACATCAAACTGGTAATGACCCAGCAGCGGATCGCCGCCAATAATCCACATCTTATCCTGATATACCACATAGCCGGCAGTATGCCGAGCTTCCCAGTCCGTGGTCGGATCAAAACTCTTATCGAGATGCGTGTTTTTTCTCACCAGTGACCAAGTTGCTCCATCCGCAGAATTCCATACTTCATTGTTGCAGCCGGAGTGAATAGGATTGGTGACTTTGTCGCGCGGATTCCAGCCGCCGATGAGCCACATCTTATTATTATATATCAAAGCTCCAGCTCCATCCCGAGCCGGAAAGGCGGCATTATCCGTTACCTCGATCCAGGTATATTCGGCGTTTTCGCTGTCTTTGCTCATGTCCAATCCTTGTTTAGGGCTTGACCATCCTCAACGGGCAACCTTTTAATAAAAGAAGGTAACGCATCACTATAACTCCAGAACGGACCTGCGCGCAAGCCAACACTCACCGTGAAACTCGACCGTCACACCCTCTGCTTTCTAGCCATTCTCCTGCTTGGCTCCGCCCTCTATGTCACTGGCCCTGATGCTCTCGATATAAATGCAGCATAGAGAATGCAAGAGACCGATCTTCTTTCCCAAATACAAGGAGCCCACAATGAATATCAGCGAATTCGATGTCACCACAGATGCAGGACCACTGACCTGCGGCCTAACTTCTCCCGCTCCCGAAAACACCGCTACCGACCCGGCATTACTACTGGCCTTCGGCGGGGCCAGGCAGGGTCCCCTCGGCGCCGACGCCCACTCCGATCCCGCCGAGCTATTTGTGCAGGCGGGACACCGCGCCCTTAGGCGGCGTAAATATATAAAGGTGGCATGTGGTGGAGCAAATCAGTATGATATAGTCCATGAAGACCTCAGATGCTCTCTCTCAAAAGCTTGCTATGGTTTTACCGTTCTTGGATGAAC
>Ga0114996_10006460_pt1 | contig 13490 bp, 10 predicted proteins | sample ArcticOcean_MG_C_4_FD_87039 | JGI IMG/M metagenome (GOLD analysis project Ga0114996, IMG submission 87039) | Marine microbial communities from western Arctic Ocean - ArcticOcean_MG_CB4_134 | ecosystem: Environmental > Aquatic > Marine > Oceanic | place: Arctic Ocean: Canada Basin | collected... | reverse complement strand
ACAATTTGGTAAGTATTGGTCAACGGGCGAATACTCTTACAGATCTGAATTTTGCGCCACTAACGGACTGTTACTTGCCGGAGATGCTTATGCTTTCTTGGATCCTGTTTTCTCGTCAGGCGTTTTTCTTGCTTTAAAAAGTGGTGAAATGGCAGCTGATGCAGTTTCAAATGCAATTACTAATAATGATTTTAGTGCCGGGCAATTCAACGATTACGGCAAGGAGCTATGCAAAGGGATAGAGGCGATGCGCGCACTCGTATATGCCTTTTATGATGAAAGCTTTAGTTTTGGTGATCTCATTAAGTCGAACCCTGACCTGAGAGGAGACTTAACAGATTGTTTGATTGGTGACGTGTTTAAAGACTTCACAAAGTTATTTGGAGCAGTTTCTGATTTTGCTACCGTTCCTTCCAAACTTAAACATGGTTTGGTTGCATAACCTCATTCATCTAAGTTAATCATAATTCGCATCTAACAAGCGTCTTGCATCATTATTTATGTCTATTTAGTAATAACGAGATTATAGCTAATAAAAACAGCTTACTCTTTCAATCAAAGCTGTTTAAATCATATTTAAACAATTCTATAGAATAGAATTGAAGGGACCTTAGATTAATAGGTAAAAGACCATGAGCTGTCACTTTAAACAAAGAAGGAAAGCCGTTTTTTCTGAAACGGATTTAGCCGGCATAGTGCACTTTGCTTCATTCTTTCCGTACATGGAAGACTGTGAACATTCATTTTACAGGTCACTAGGTCACTCAGTTACCAATATGGTCGATAATAATGACGTAAATATTGGTTGGCCCAGAGTTAACGTCTCCTGTGAATATCTTAAACCTATTCGTTTCGAAGACGAATTTGAAATTCAATTAATAGTTTCTGATGTCACTGACAAAACAATTAAGTATGAGTTCAACTTTTTCGACGATGACAACCGGTTACTTGCTAAGGGATCAGTTGTTGTTGTGTGTGTAAAGTTTATTGAGTCAGGAATGGAATCTACGACTATTCCAGATTTAATTCGGAATAGTATCACTAACGCAGCTGAACAGTTATAAAATTAGTTTTAATGAGTACTGTTAAATCCAAAACTTCAAATAACAAAAAAGGTATGACCTGGTTAATTTTTGCGCTAATGACAGTAGCCGCTTGGGGCGTCTATGGAATCTTCCTTCATAAGGGAGCAGTGGGAATGGGAGACCCAGAAAATGGAAGGTATAAAGCATTTCTTTGGGTAGGTATCGCATACTTTGTTACTGCTGTTGCCGCTCCTTTCTTGTTACTACTGATTAAAGGAGCCAGTTGGTCAATGCCAAGCTCAGGAATAACTTATTCATTCATTGCTGGTATAGTTGGTGCAATCGGAGCTTTTGGAGTCCTTTTAGCTTTTGGTGCAAAGGGTCATCCGGCTGTCGTAATGGCTATAATTTTTGCCGGAGCACCAGTCGTTAATGCGCTAATCTCAATTTACATGGATCCTCCACCAGGCGGAATAGGTTCAGTGCCAAAACTATTTTGGGTTGGTATCGCTATGGCTGCGCTTGGGGGCTGTGTCGTTACGAAATTTAAACCGCAAGGAACAAAACAACACGGACCACCCCCTGTAGTTAAAAGTGATCAGTAGATAATTGAGCCCTCAATAATATTTCAATTTTTAGCGAACGTTTCCTGATGACTGAAGATAATGAATTAAATTCACTCAGAAGGCTCATCAAACATCAGCTAAGCAACCCTAATTCCTTAAATGCTACTAAGCTTATAAGTAAGGGTATATTTGATTCAGATGAGGTTAGTAGAGAGCAATTCATTGACAATTGTGCTTTCACAACCAAATCCGAAATCGTTCTTGATCATAAAAAAAACCCTCCATTTGGATCAAACCTGACTAGGGATCTTAACAATTATAACAGACTATCTAAAACTAGCGGCACTTCAGGTAAATCTATTTCATGGCTCGATACCCCTGAGGATTGGTCCAACATGCTCGATGCTTGGGATGTTATTTACAATTCATCAGAGCTCAATACTGAACATGATGTTATATACTTTGCTTTTTCATTCGGTCCATTTCTTGGGTTTTGGACTGCTTATGAAGCTGCAGTTCGGCAAGGATTCCTTACAGTGCCAGGAGGAGGCCTTAGCTCTGATGCAAGGATTGAATCCATCATAGACTGCTCAGCAACTGTGCTTTGTTGTACGCCCACTTATGCGATAAGACTAGGTGAAACAAATTCTAAGGGATCTGCTACCAACATAAATACAATTATTGTTGCTGGCGAACCTGGAGGATGCATTCCTTCAATAAGAGCACGTATCAGTAATTTGTGGTCCGGTGCAAAAGTCATTGATCATCACGGCATGACAGAGGTGGGACCCGTTAGCGTGCAGAATCACATTAATTCCTTCACATTATCACTTATCCCGGGTTTTCATTTAGCAGAAGTGATCGGAATTGAATCTGGCAAAGAAGTAGATTTTGATGAAGAAGGAGAACTGGTTTTAACGACACTTAAAAGAAATGATAATGCTCTCTTAAGATACAAGACGGGTGACCTCGTCAAAAAGACTACATCTAATATTAATGGCACAGAAATGTTAGGCTTGGAGGGGGGAGTTCTTGGAAGAATCGATGATATGGTTGTGATAAGGGGAGTTAATATTTATCCGTCTGCCATTGACTCTGTCATAGGTGAGTATGATCAGGTTATCGAGTACCGTGTTCTAGTAAAAGAGAAACGATCCATGAAGGAGATTGAAATCCTCATTGGCCTTAATTCTAGTTCAGAAGAAAAAAATTTAATTGAAAACATTGAAGAAAGATTACGCTCAGTTTTTTCCTTGAGGATACCAGTTAAAACCGTCAAAAACGGTGAGTTAGAAAGTTTTGAATTTAAAGCCAAGAGATGGATCACAGAATGATTGTTCAATTAGATAAAATCTCAAAAAGTTATCCAGAGGGTTCAGATAACAAAAAACGCGAGATATTTAACGATCTTAGTCTTACCATTGAATCTGGACAAAGCGTCTCAGTCGTCGGCCCTTCAGGTTGCGGTAAAAGCACCCTCCTAAATATTATTGGAACATTAGATTCACCTGATTCCGGAGAAATTGAAGTATGCGGAAGCAATATATCTAACCTTAATGACAAAGTGTTGTCAGCGCTTAGAGCTGATAAAATAGGTTTTGTATTTCAGTCACATCATCTACTCCCGCAAATATCGGTTATCGAAAATGTAATATTGCCCAATTTGGCCTCCTCATCACCATTAGAACAGAGCGAATGCAGTAACACCGCAATTCAATTACTTGAAAGTGTAGGAATGGCAGACCATGCACATAAAATGCCTTCAGAAATATCAGGAGGCGAAATGCAAAGGGTCGCCGTTGTTCGCTCTATGATCAACTCACCAGAGCTTCTCCTAGCTGACGAACCCACTGGAGCCCTTGACCGAGAAAGAAGCGAGGAATTGATTGCCCTTTTATTGCGACTTTGTGACGAACATAATACAGGTCTTATTCTAGTTACACATGACGGCAAAACCGCTTCCCGTATGGAAAGAAATCTAGTCTTCGAGGGAACTAGTATCGTTGAAGTCTAATGACAATGATTCGATTAGCTTTTAAGGGATTTTTACATTATTGGAAAATTTCTATATGCCTTTGCCTGGGTATAACGCTAGCATCATCAATTCTAACTGGATCACTATTTGTTGGTGATTCAGTCGATCAAACTCTTAGAAATTCTGCCTTCCAGAGGATTGGCTCAGTTAAATCAGCGTTAATTGCCGGAGATCGTTTTTTTACTTCGGATTTAGCTTCGAAGGTTAAGCAATCGATACAAAATAATATTTCAACTGCGGCTTTAAATCTACCAGGGATATTAACTACTCCTGACAAAACAAAAAGAGTAAACCGAATAAATCTCTACGGAATTGATAATGACTTTTGGCAATTAGCAGGTAACTCCAATGATAAAATCACTATTACTAACAATAAATTTTTAGCCATCGGCAGTGCCCTCGCTGAACAAAAACAATTACAAATAGGTGATCGAGTTATCATAAAAGTGGAAATGCCTGGCCATGTATCACGTGATGCACCTCTATCAGGGGAGTCAGGCAAGCTAGCTGTAATTTCTTCTGAAATTACTCATATTGTAAGCGCTCAGAGTGGCGGCAGCTTCAGTCTTCGTGCAGAGCAAAGCTCAGCATTAAACGTTTTCGTTCCTTTAAAAACATTACAAGAGGAACTCTCCAAAGAAGACAGGGCAAACATAATACTTTCTTCATCATCTAACAACTTTGAGAAAGCAGTCCAAAATTCATGGACTTATCGTGACCTAGAACTCAATTACACTTCTGCCCCCGATTCTGGGATTAATTTTACAACGTTCCAAAGTGATAGAGTATTTATCAGCGATAAAGTTGAATCGGCAATCATGGCTGTCGATAACAATGCAGAGTCAATACTCTCATATCTTGTTAATGATATTCGAGTTGAAAACAAATCAGTCCCTTATTCCGTAGGAACCGGAATCGGTCCACAATCAGCAAAGCTACTTGGAATCCAAGTTCCTCGTAAAAATGAAGTGTTCATACATCATTGGTTATCGGATGGCATAGAGAAGGGAGGTCTAGATATCGGAGCAGGTGATACAATTAATATTAGTTACTTCTCGGTGATTAACACAAGAGAGTTCACAAATGTAGGAGACCAGCTAGATGAGAATGGCCTAGAAGATGAATCAGATAAGAGAGAATTAAAGGTCACATCAATAATTCCTGCAGATAACCCTGGACTAAGAATGAAATGGGTTCCTGAATTTCCTGGCCTAAACACAGCCAAGACACTCTCAAGTTGGGAGAGCGGGCTGCCACTTGATACAAAAAGAATTCGCCCAGAAGACGAAAAATATTGGGATAAGTATCGAGCAACTCCCAAAATGTTTATTTCCATCGATTTGGCTAGAGGTTATTGGGGGAACCGGTTCGGTAAAACAACATCCATACTTGTTAGTAAGCTCAACAGTGAAAATTTCCACGAACGGATCTCACCGAATTTAAAGCTCACTGATCTAGGGATGCAAATACGCTACCCCCAAAATGAAGCTGAACGTTCTGTTTCAAATGCCCTAAATTTCGGCTCCCTATTTGCTTCACTTAGCGGATTTCTCATTCTCGCTGCATTGCTACTTTCATTAATGCTTTGCTTGTTCGCCGTTGAATCTAGAACAACACAGTTAGGCGCTCTGGGCGCTCTTGGTTTTACACAAAAGAAATTGAGGAAACTTCTCTTAGTTGAATTTTTAATTTCTGTTCTCTTAGGATCTGTATTGGGAGCATTAGGAGGTTACCTTTACACAAAAGTCACACTAGTGGCCTTGAGCAGTATCTGGATAGATGCAGCTGCAGGCGTTCAATTTGTCTTTGAGGCTAAATTCGACTCATTAATTTACGGCACATTGGGAATCTTCCTATTCGCTATGATTGTGATCCGACTTTCCGTGAACAAAGTCACATCTCGAGCACCAAGAATATTATTAGCTTCATCAAATGGTATTGGGTTAAACTGCAACGCTAAGAAAAAAGAAAAAAGGAGATCCAGTCTCCTCAAGAGCACCGTTATTATTATAAGTTTTTCCTTAGGAGCGTGTTGTGTAGCTTTAGGATATGGATCAGAAGGAGAAAAGCTTGCAGGATCATTTTTTGGGGCGGGTTTCTTTTTTCTGTGCGGGTTCATTCAAGTTTTTTCTTATTACCTGAAGACCCTCTCTATCTATACTAGAAACAAAAAAAGCAGTCTCAATAGTATAGCTCGAAGGAACGCGGCAAGAAGATTGGGCCGATCTTTAGCCGTCGCAGCTACTGTAGCCTCAGGTGTCTTTCTTATAATATCAGTTAACGCATTCCGATTAAGTAGCTCAACAAATGATAGCAGTAACCAATCAGGCACCGGAGGATATGAGTTCTTTGCGAAATCAACTCTCCCTATATATGAAGATTTAAACGATGTAAAAGAACGCGATAATTTTGGGTTTGAAGATTACACGACAAGCGAAATAAATTTCGTCCCTTTCAGAGTCATCAAAGATGGAGAAGAGGCCAGCTGCCAAAACCTTAATCACGCGATTAAGCCCAGAGTGCTAGGAGTTAACCCTGAGCCTCTAATAAGAGATAAGTCGTTCCGATTCGCTGCGGTTCTTGCTGACCCCAATACCACCCAAACTAAAAACAAATCTAATTGGGAGGCACTCAATAACGAGTCACCTCAAAACATTATTCCAATCATTGGAGATAAAGCCTCAGTGATGTGGGCAATGAAAAAAAAGCTTGGCGACTTCATTGATTACACTGCTGACAATGGACAGTCATTAAAATTACAAGTCGTAGGGTTATTGGAAAACTCCACACTACAGGGCAATCTTGTCATGTCAGAAGCGAACTTCATTAAATATTTTCCCAGCGCCTCAGGCTATCAAATGTTTCTGGTTAACTCAGGCGCATTAAACAAAATATCGGAATCGAAAATGATTGCAGATGTAACCAGAGCACTCGAGCAAAGGGGAATGGAATTTGTCAACTCGGATAAAAAGCTAGAGGAATATACCAGAGTCCAGAACACTTACATATCAATCTTCAGTGTTCTAGGAGGCCTGGGCCTTTTACTAGGCACTCTTGGTGTAGGAATGTTAATCGCTCGAAGCGTCATTGAAAGAAGATCGGAACTTTCAATAATGACAGCCCTTGGATTTCGAAGAACCACCCTCACACGAATGCTTATTTCTGAACATCTATTCTTAGTGGCGTTCGGAATTATCTCAGGCATTTTAGCCTCAGTCATATCAATATTCCCAAACATCAGCGGCAAAGGAGCACAGTTCCCGATTGTTTTTCTTTTTGGGATTGTTTTGCTTATCAGTATGGGAAGTATTACTTTCTGTATTATTTCTGCCCGTTTATCTCTCAATGGCAATTTAATTCAAGGCATCCGTAGCGAATGAAAAATCTCATACTTACTCTATTATTATTATTGATTAACTGCTCGTTCCTATTTGGTCAGGAAAAATATTCAAACGATTTTGAATCACTTGAAATAGATTCATTCCCTAAAGAAATGATGGAAATTGACGGTATCTTCAAAGTCAAAACTTCAGATTCTAAGAAAGTTGGTAACCGTAGATACCTAGAAATGTCTGCAGAGCCATTGACCGAGAATGCTGTAATATTTGGACCCTCTGTTAAAAAATCAGCTACCGCCCAAGCTAAGATCAAAGGTTTCAGAAAAAGAAGAAGTTATCCTCGCTTTGGAATTGGCCTTCACGGAATATCTGGTTACAGGCTCAGAGTTGTACCTTCAAAAAAAGTTATTGAACTGGTTAAGAATGAAGAACCAGTTAAAAGCGTCCCTTATAAATGGACCCCAGATCAGTGGGTCAATCTGCGGCTCAAAATAGAGCAAGATGGATCCAATTGGAAGATATCAGGATCAGCTTGGACCGATGATATTAAAGCCCCTAAGAATGATTTAATTACACATCTCCACGAAGGATCTCCTGGTCAAGGCAAAGCATCATTGTGGGGAACCGCATATTCCGGAAAAGTCATTCAATTTGATAATTTAATCCTAGAATATACAAAATAAATCCCTAATAAATCTAATATAGAGGATATATAATTAAACTTAATACTTCACATAGGTATTTTCATAATAATAAACTTATTTAATAAATAATATTCAATTCTCAAAATGTATTTCAAGTCCCCATTATTAATTGTTACTCTAACGTATTTCCTTGCCTTCACTGCAAAAGCTCAGAACGCGCCTCAACTAGAACAAAGTGATATTTACGGAGATCTTAGTGAATATCTTTCATGGCCAATGAGCGCAACTGCATTTAGTGGAACTGACCTTAGCGTCATGAACCGATTCAGTGACCGAGAGATTGCTGATCTCATCCCAAACTATTCAAAAACAGATACTGGCATTGGGTCATTCGGCGATGTTTCGAGCATGCGAGGCTTGACGAATACTCCTTTCTTTAGTTCACCTTCAGTAATTCAATATGTCGATGATGTTCCATCAGGTAATATATTCTCTCACACCGCGCCCCTACATGCAGTTGATAGAGTTGAAATATTGAGAGGAGCACAAAGCACCCTATTCGGAGTCAACTCTTATGCAGGCGTTGTTAACATCGTGTCCAAGCGCCCCTCGGATATGTTAGAAGGTTCAATCTCCTCATCTTATGCAAACTATGACACTAAATCCTTTGATTCCTATATTATGGGGCCGCTAAATGATGACAACAGTTTATCTTTTCGCTTAGGAGGACAGTACTTCGAACGTGACGGCTATTTAACCAATTCACTACTTGGAATATCCCCAGACAATCAGGAGCATATTTCAGGGGCAGGATCAATCTACTGGAACCTTTCTGAAAATTGGGAAATCTCATTGACCGCTTCCCATGATAACTACGATGATGGAATTGCAAGACTCACACCATTATCATCCGATCCTTTCACTTTAAATTCTGACGTCAGAGGATCTTCTAAGCAGAACGCCCAAAGCCAATCTCTCAGAATGTCTTATGAAAGTGATGAATTAAATTTTCTATCAGTCACCTCACGAAGGAACTGGGAAATTAGCCCCTACCATTTCGACTTAGACTTTGGCCCAAATCCCGGCAATGAGTCTAAAATATATCAAGATCAAGACTCCGTTTCTCAAGAATTCAGATTCTCCTCAACTAACAACTCCACACTCGAATGGACCGGTGGTGCTTACTTTGGTGAGACTGAGCTCGATGGTAACACAAAGAGAAATTTTATCATTCCACTTCCGCCACAATTCGGCGGAGGTTTTGCCCCTGCCTCAACAACAACTGATTATATTTTAAGCGAAAATTCTTATGCCTTATTTGGTCAAATCACCTATAACGGAGTTGAGAGAACAGGCATGCATTTTGGACTCAGATTAGATCAGGTAGAAAAAGGTATATATAGGAATGCATTAGGCCTAGCAGGTCCGGTCCCTCTCATTAACCTCGAAAACGACTATTCATTTGCTAGCCCAAGAGCAGGAATCGATTTTGAGCTAAATGACAGTTCCTTAGTCTACGTCAACACCGGAATCTCTACTAAACCCGGCGGATTCAGCGCATTCATTGATAATCCACAGAGTGCTGCATTTGATGAAGAAGAGTCATGGAACAATGAGATCGGGTTGAAGAAGAAATGGTTAGATGGTAACTTAAAAACCAACATCGCATTATTTCACAATGACATTGATAATTACCAAGTTGAAAGATCATTAGTGGCCACTGACTATGCCGTACTGAACGCTGAAGAAGCTAAATCATATGGTGTTGAGATCGAGTTCAGCGCCGAAATCCTCGACGGACTAACTCTTCAAGGATCACTAGGTAAAGTTAATACTGAACTCACAAAATACACAGATCCACTAACGGGGGACGACCTTTCAGGAAATAAGGCGCCATTTGTTCCTGAACTTGACGCATCACTTTCTGCGACATATCAACATGAAACGGGCCTCTTTGCTAGAGTCGAATTAGTCCACAAAGGTGAGATATACTTTGATGACAGAAATGTCGGAACGTTCGTTGAAGATGGATTCACCATTCTTAATGCAGCCGTAGGCTACAAGGCTAATTCAGGTTTAGAGTTGAGTGTGTTTGGTACCAATTTAACAGACGAAGTCTTTTATCTTAACATGACTCCAGATCTTAACGCTGGAACTGTAGGCGCACCTCAACTCGTAGGAGTAAGAGTCAAATGGGATTACTAATCCACCCATATAAGAAATAATTAATTTCGCTGGATTTAAGTGACGGATTTTATAAATTTTTCCGTTCACATTGAATAACTCATCACCAGAACCAGAACTAATAGCCACTAATGAGCTCAGTGAGGACTTTGCACTCATTGAACTATCAGATCGACGTATTTTTCTGGGAATGGGTCCATTCAATCGTGCAACTACACCGGCACAAAGTGGAATCTCATTTTATGTGAACGATTTCAATTTGTCTTCACTTCGCCCTTGGTTCATTCCATCATCTTACGAACAAATTAAGGCATCTGACATTACTCATTTAACAGATGGCCACACCTTACCAAAACTTTATTGGAAGGATCCTAATTATAATGAATTTAAGGAATGCTTCGATCAAATCAGCAAATTAAGAAAAGAGGGAGTTCTTCAAAAGGCTGTTCCAGCCGTAACTTCAACCGCCTCAATCCCTGACCCTTTTCATTATTGCTTAAACTTGGTCAAATCTTCATTCCCTCATTTATCGTCATTATCTTCTTACGCATTCTCAGTCAAAGGTAATGGTTTTGTTGGTTTATCTCCTGAACAAATATTCAAGCTCGAATCCTCTCAATTAAACACAATGGCACTCGCTGGCACATCATCCTCAGAAGAAAATTTAATATTCGAAAACGACCCCAAAGAACAACACGAACATCAACTAGTAGTTGAATCAATTAGAAGAAGACTAAGTGATCTGGGCATGATTGAAGAGTCGGAAAGGGAAACCCTTGATATTGGAGGAATGGTACACTTTCTATCCAATTTTACTGTGACCCTTAATGAAGATCCTACCATTGACGAGATTATTAGAAATCTTCACCCCACACCAGCCCTCGGCACTGTCCCTAGAACAAGCGAAGCTTCTGCTGCTCTTGATAAATTCAGAAATAGATTAAAAGTCCCACCAATGTTCGGCTCACCATTCGGCTTAAAGGTCGATAACTTTTTCGAAGCTTTTGTTCTAATTCGAGGTCTGTTCTTCAATAAGGACACCATTCATCTCCCAACAGGTTGCGGGATAGTAGACGGCAGCAAAATTGATAACGAGTGGGATGAGCTTGCATTCAAGAGGCGATGGGTCAAAAGTTCTTTTGGCCTTAATCAGTGAAACACGAATAAAGAATGAACGCAGCCAAGGAAGCCGTCATGGACTGCCTCGGGCTTGGGGCAAAAGAATTTGTGCTTTGTTCAGGTGCCAGGAACCTCGAGCTAATTTCCCTCATTCAGTCGATTAAAGGGATTAGTACCTATAATTTTCCTGAAGAGAGAAGCGCCGCATTCTTTGCAATGGGAAGGTCAATAAAGGAATGCTCACCAACAGTTATAGTTACTACGTCAGGAACCGCAGTACCTGAGCTTTTCCCGGCCGTTATTGAATCTTTTTACCAATCGATCCCTCTCATACTCTTAACCGCTGATCGCCCCAAAAGATTTCAAGGAATAGGTTCACCGCAAACGATCGATCAAATCAACATATTCGGGTCCTACGCACAGAGTGAGATCAAGACATGGTCAGCGAATATGCCACTACATATAAATGTTAATTTAGAAGAGCCTTCTAGGATTTTGGAGATCAACGAGCAAATTCAAATACCTGAACTCAAAATTCCTTCTATCACCAATAACTCCCACGATCAGATAAAGGCAGACACATTAGAGTTACAAAGATTCCTCAATAGGGCAGAAGATTTATTTGTCCTGGTTGGAAACATTAATGAGAATCTTCAAGATGAAGTGTACAAATTTATCATTAGTAACAATTTATCTGTCTACGCCGAATCCACGTCGGGCCTGAGAGAAAAAATCACGTCAGCGTTACCTTCCGATATTAACGCTAAATTTATTCTTAGAATTGGTGCTTTACCGTCTTGTGGATATTGGAGAGAACTGGAAAATGACGAGCACATTGAGGTCTTTTCTGTTACCTTGAGCGGTCTACCTGGACTCTCCAGGAGTTCAACTGTTGCAAAGAAAGTTAATTGGGCGGAACTCAGTTACCGTTTTACAAAAGAAGTAAAACAAAAACACAATTCCATTACTTTACTCGATGAGTTAATTTTTAAACACCCTAATGCAGAACTTTCTTGGTTCAGACACTTATCTGAATGTATACCGGAAAATTCTTTAGTCTTTTTAGGCAACAGCCTACCTTCTAGAGAATGGGAAATTGCTGCTACCAGAGTCAGCAAGAACTTAAGATGCTATTCAAATCGAGGCGCCAATGGCATTGACGGCAACATTTCAACTTTTCTTGGTATTGCTAACAATGAAAAGGAATCATGGGGCATTTTCGGTGACCTTACAGCAATGTATGATCTCTTCGCTCCTTGGATAATCAGGAAACAGAATGAAAACAATGTTAGAATCGTTGTAATTAATAATGGTGGAGGAAAAATCTTTTCCAGAATAGATGCCGTAAACGAATCAACAGACGACATCAAAGAATCCATAATTAATAATCACTGCATTGGATTTGAGTCCTGGGCCTCGATGTGGGGAATTAATTACATTAACGCGCAAACAAGCTCTGATCTAAATGACATACCAGACGGACCAGTCATCATTGAGGTGATTCCTGACATTAAATCAAGTGACCATTTTTGGAGAGAATTATAAGACCACATGATTTTCTTTCTTCATGGCGCCGTTGGCCACTCAAGTGATTGGGACATTATCATCGACTCCCTTAACTCCTTGCAATGTGAATCCATTGATCTCTACTCCTATAGTTCTGAAGATGTAGATGTAGCCGCGCGAAACATAAACTCATTGGCAGGACCTGGTGATATTATTGTTGGATATTCCCTAGGCGCAAGAATCGCTCTTCAAGCATTACTCGAAGATAACTCGCCTTGGTCAAAAGCAATCATCATTTCTGCTAACACAGGAATTACTGACAATCTAGCCCGGAATATACGCATTAACCATGACCTTCAATGGTCTGAACTGTGTAATTCTAATTGGGCACAATTCATAGCTGATTGGGAAAGACAGCCTATCTTTGATTGCTCAAAACCAATTGCCGACCGAAAGCAACTAATGCCACTTAAAGGTAAAATTTCAGAAACATTCATTAAATGGTCATCAGGAATACAACCCGCTCCAATTACAAACTTTGATCGAATTAAAAGTCCTACACTTTGGATAACAGGTGAATTGGATGAAAAATATACAAAAATCGCCAAACTTGCATGCGAACAGCTACCACTTTCACAGCTTAAAGTTATAGCTAATTCAGGACATAGAGTTCCATGGGATAACCCAAAAGAGACAGCCGATGCGATCAATGTTTTCATTTCCTGATTAATCGTGTATCGATAGAAACCATGTGGAATAAAATTCGTGTTTTTGAGGATATTCTTTTTGAAAAGACTGACGATGGAGTTGCCAAAATTACTATTAACAGGCCAGAAGTCAGGAATGCTTTCAGACCAGAAACAGTTAATGAGATCATTGAAGCTTTGGACATAGTCCGAAATGACGAAACGCTTGGTGTTTTAATATTAACTGGAGCGGGTGATAAAGCATTCTGCTCTGGAGGAGATCAAAAGGTGAGGGGAGACGCTGGTTATATCGGCAAGGATGGAATTCCCAGACTAAATATACTTGAAGCGCAAAAAAGAATTCGTTCACTTCCAAAACCTGTAATT
>Ga0114996_10006459_pt1 | contig 13492 bp, 9 predicted proteins | sample ArcticOcean_MG_C_4_FD_87039 | JGI IMG/M metagenome (GOLD analysis project Ga0114996, IMG submission 87039) | Marine microbial communities from western Arctic Ocean - ArcticOcean_MG_CB4_134 | ecosystem: Environmental > Aquatic > Marine > Oceanic | place: Arctic Ocean: Canada Basin | collected... | reverse complement strand
TCTCTAAGGGAACTCCTCAGAGCGGATGCATTGTCCCACTCTGTCGGGACGCGGTTTGGATTGCCAATCAGCTCATGCAGGATTCCCTCGAAAGCCCTGGAGACCTCATCTACGACCGTGACGGTAGCCATCTTTGCACTCCTGGAAAGAGGATTGAGGTCGACCACTATTACTTCCTTCCCCAGATTCACTAGTGCCTCGCACCTATCCCCGTCCTCTAGAGGCACCAGTATCGAATCCGCAGCGCCAATTCCTTCTTCTGTGCAGTGTGACCGAGGCCCCTCCAGACCTTCTATTCTGAAGTCTGGTGAACTCCCAAGTAGGGACACCGCTCTAACTGAGTTCTCCCAGTTTCCTTCGAATCTTTCTGGCCTAGATTCTCTCAATACAACCAGCTTCTGTTCCTCCAATAGGGTTAGCAGACCAGAGATTCTCTCAGGAGTTCTGTAGTAAAGATTCACTTCGATTGGACATCCGAGCACTGCAGCTAATCTCAATGCCTTCTTTCCTGCTAGCAATACAGTATTTCCGTTAACCGAGATAACCGGCCTATTGGCTTCTCTGAGACGAGCTGCAGACTCTCGAATTGCCTTTCTTGCCGATTTAGTACTCCTCTCTCCCAGCAGGTAGTCAAACGCCTCACCTCGCCCATGAGCAATCATTGCGGAATCAGCAAGAAGCCCCTTGGAACTCCCCTCGACTATCTTCTGCCGTGATAGCAACGATTTCTTCCTCGGATGGCTATCGGGTATCTCGACCATCAAGCATCACCGATTAACATCGAAAAATCCAGTGGCTTAGAACCCATGTTTACCTCGCTTGAGGATATCACATCGGCCCCCGAAATGCTTGCCCAAGCAGGCAGGTCTCCCCGATTCACCCCTCCGGAGCCTTCCAGGATACACCATTCCCTTAACTCCAATCTCCTCAGTTCTTTGTCCGTTCTCCCGCATGCGGATGGCCCCATATTGTCCAGAAGTATCACTAACGGCTCTAGACCATTCCTCGTTTTCTGAATTTCTGACCAAGCATTCGCAGCCAATATTGCTTGACCTGAATCCTGAACCTCTATCACGGTGAACATTGCATTGGAATCGAAATCGATTGAGGATATTGCGAAAGGGATAGAAGATTCCGGATTACCATCCGGAGCAATTACGCTCAAGTCATTTTCCTTGATCATCAGCGCATCGTTCCTGCTAAGTCGATGTGTAAGACCACCACCGATATGGACTGCCCATTTGTCCATCAATCCCCATGCAGTCTTCCTAGTGCAGGCAATTCCAATTCCGCTCGCTTCTTTCACCCATTCGGATGTAAGGGTGGCTATCCCCGACATCCTCCCAAGTATGTTGAGCAGTGCCCTCTCGCAACTTAGAACACCTGCAGAGGGGCCAGTCAGAGACAGAATTCTATTGCCATCCGAAACTCTCTCGCCCTCCTCAACAAACCAATGAATTTTGCAAGTAGCAAAGAAGTCTCCAATCAGGATGTCAATAGGGTACTTGCCACACACCACCCCCGTGCTCTTGGAGTACGCTACCGACTCAACAATATCGCCAGTCCCTTCGTCGAAAGCCAAATCGTCAGACAAATGGGCATTCAACCATCTTTTGATCGACTTCTGGAATAACTCAGTGGGCGTCCCGGTGAGCCCCGGTTCGATGAGCAGATGGGATCGGTCGTGTGGCAGCCCATTCACGCGTGTTCGAATACAAATCCCTCCTTGAATGGTCCTAGTTTTCAATAGCAATCATCCCAGGGAGTCCAGTCCAGCCTCAGCAGCCGCCAAGCAAGCAAGGATATCATCGACAGACATCCTTGATTGGCCCAGACCTTCAGAGGAAACAACAATACTCAACTTCACTAGATTTTCATCCTCCTTCAATTCCACGCTGAAGTCTTCTGGATCATCTGGACATATTGCCGCCATGAGGGCCTCGCCCCTCTCCTTAGGGCCCTCCCAGGTTATGGAGGCTGTGACCTCTCCCATCAGACTCCCCAGAACCGGTTTCCTTGGGCCAATTCGTCATCCTCAGAAAACGACTGCACGATAGTCCTGAGAAGATAATACATCACCATGGTCAGGATGGGAAGCCCCCAATCATCACCCAATTGGTCAAAAGTCGGGCTATACTTTTCGCCAGACGAAATTAGTAATGCGACGTCAATCGTTGCTGCGATGAAGGTGTAGATCACAACGGACAAACCAATGAGCAACACGCTCCTTCCAGTGAAAGAACCCTCCTTCCACCTTAGCACTCCTAGTGCAAGCAAGAACGACAGAACGCCTCCAACAATCCACTGGAGAACCTCACCCACAAGTCCCACCAAATGCTCGAACTGAGAAGATTGATCAGGAACAGGTTCATCCCAGCCAGACCATACAGTTGCAACCGCTAGAAACAGGCTCACTATCGACATCCCCCAGAGCAGCGACGAGAAAAGCCCGCCTGTCGCACTGTCCCTCATCTCCATCGCGACACGTTCCATTTGTGCATCCAATCCCAGCCCTTTGCCCAATACCCATAGTCCAATCAGCAATGGGAGTGAGCCAATGAGAGCGATACCATTCGGAAGAATCAGACCTAGTCCAATTATGATTAGGAAAATCGCAAGAGGCACAAGCAGCCTTGATCTGAACCTAGGGTCCTCGATAGCCTTCACAATGTAGTAGTAGGTTCCTTCGATTCCCTTCGATTGCCTTACGATAACCTTCTCCACGGTGTCCACCCTTACTCTGGAAGTCACTATCGGCAGGGAAGCTTCGTCATCTGCGCCATCGGTTACTAGCACAGCCGCATCTGGTTGAAAATCCTGAATGACTTCGTCTAATTGACTTGCAATGGCACGATCGCTTCTAGGGCCAACTCGCACATCTCCAGTGAGAATGGCTATCTGAACCTCATCGCTTGCACTGGCTCCTTCGGCCAATCTATCATGATGATGAAGCGCCCCAAGTATCGCGTTTGTGTCCGATTCCTCTGGATCAGCAATACCCAATCTCAGAGCAGCCGTTAGGCAGGATTTCCTTCCAACCACTGGCCCCCTGATACCAGATTTGACTCCGAGATCGTTATCTCTGTCAATCGTCAGGATAAGTGTTCGTACTATCTCTCCGCCCCCTGTGGAGATAGTTGGCGAGCACCTGCTTATGAGGAATTGGCCGAACTGCTAATTGAACCATCGCCCGGGTCACTCGATTCTTCTCTGTCTGAATTGAATCGCCTTCTCTGCTTAGCCCTGATGTACTTCAACGGGTGCGTCAGCCATTCTTGGTCACACAACTGATCCTCTCCAATTTGAATCGGGCATCTTGCATTGGTCTTCAGAGCCGAGCACCCATGAGGGGTGTACTCCCTTTCGTAAATCTGATTCACTTGGTATGCAGTCGTGTCAGCGTTGTAGTCTGGGGCATTTGCGAAGAAGTTGCAGGCCTGTTCCCGCTGCAGACCAATTGAACGAGAGAATGCCGCTAGGAAGACGCGTCCAACGTGATTGACGTTCACTCCCTGATTCAATTCCGAAACCGCTGATTCGAAGCACGGCGGCCAATCGTCCCTTATCGCTGCCGTCATCGGCATCTCCTCCTTGACCCTCTCGGAAAGTAGCCCGACAATCCTCTCCACTGGGTCAGCGAATTTCGCAGCGAATTCATCATCCATTCTGGCCATTCTTCCCTCACAGCTCTCCCTCAGGCTCTCCCGAATTCTCTCTTTGATTAATCGTGCTGCCCTCTCGCGACCAGATTCTCCTGCACCAGCATCCAAGCACACCCATCCCTTCTTCAACGGCCTGTTCACCAATCTCCAGTACTTCCCAGAAATCTTGGGACTGAGCTCAATGAAATCGACCATTGGTATCCAGTACACCTCCGAACCCCCCGAATCAACTTCGACAATCATCCCAGAAAGGAACGACGAGGAAATGAGTTTGAAGTTGTCAGAATCCATCCCTAGAAGTCTGTCGGCTCTACTAGACTCCCCCTCAATCCATCTTGCAAGGAGTCTCTCGTCGAAGGACGCACATACTATCAACATCGCATGCAGGAAAGAGAGCGCTTCAGTCATCCTCCCTACCTCTGTTGAGATGTCTATGCTGGAAGAAGCGCCAACCCCCTCCTGCTGTAGAACTGAATCTACCAGTCTCAACATGCCCCTTGTCCTGACATCCTCCAACCAAGGAGCATCGATTAGGTCCTCAACGGTAATCCCATTTTCCTCCAGCATCGATCTGATGAATGAACTCCCTTGTGGCAGGAAAGGATAACGAGCCAGAAGGCCTTCGTCATCGATTTCCGGAGCGCTGATGGGCATAGGCACATTCACCAGAGTTCCGCGAGGGTTCTTCAATACTTACCGAGCCCTTCCACTGGAGAGCATGACGTACTCGGAAAACCCTGATGACTTGGTGCCATATTTGTCGACCCTGGTCGATTTGCAAGGGGATGTTAGGGAATATTTCGGCTGGACCGAGTCCGATGACATTGAGAGTGCACAAAAAATGATCCTCAGAGTGGAGAACTCGAGCGTGGAAAAATGGACCAGACACAACAGAGCAGTTTCGCTATCGAGGCTGTTCAGAAGATTCGTAATTCGAAAGGCAAGAGTGGCTATTCTTGGAGCCGCAATAGAACCAGAAGAGATAGTGGAAATACTCTCTGAACCGATTCTGATAGTTGCTGCTGATGGTGCTGCAGGGGTGATTTCTGAGATACCCGACTCACTGTCAGAAAAGGCATGGTCTAGGGTGGCATGCATGGTAAGCGACGCCGACGGTGGAGAAGGAACAATTCAGGCCGTTCGAAGGTCGATTCCAATTTTCCTCCACGCACATGGGGACAATAGACAGGATTGGGAGTCTCTACTGGAAGTGGCGGAAGATCAAGTCAACCCACCTGAACTTGTACTCACGCACCAGACCTCAGAACGGATTTCCGGAATGCACAATCCAGGAGGTTTCACAGACGGGGATCGTGCAGCTTGCATCCTCACAGCCCTTGGGGTGAGCAAGAACCAGATCAAGATGCTCGGAACAAGGACGGACGTGGTTGGACGATGGTCAGGAAAGACCCAAGAACAGACCAAAATAGAGAAGCTTCAGTGGATGAGTAGGATTCTCAGCATCCAAGGTTTGTCGATGGACTAAACTTCGAAAGCCCCAACTTCCACACTGGAACCATCGGGTTGAACCACCCCTGAGAACTCCTCGGATTCTCCTCGGTTGTTTACGATCACCTTGAAACCAATCTCTCCCGTATCTTCTTCGGCCTCGAAATGTCTTACAACAACCGAATACGAGCCATTTGGAGGATTCGAGTCCCAACTAATCGACCTGCTTCCAGATTTAGGTTCGAAGCCCTCTAAGTCGAAGGAACCACCCCCCAATCCTTCGGGATTGAAGAACGATAACTGGTCGCCATCTGAATCAACAACCGACAAGCCCAAGTCACCCCCTCCTTCCCAGCTGAGGTTGACTGAAACGCCATCTTGCACTGTTCCAACACGCCTGCGTTGAGTATCGACGTCTCTAGCTTCAGTGAAATCCTCCTTGCCCTCATCCTGTTCATTCACTGTCAGTTCGGGAACATCTCCATCGGGACCCGCTATAGCGAACTTAGCCACAAACTGCAAGTCATTGCCCTTGACCATTGACCCCTCGTAGAATCGCTTACTCTCGCCAATGACGAGGCTCACTGTGAAATCCGTAGAATTCTTTCGATGAATCCTAGATAGGAAAGGGACCCACGAGAAGATTCCTTTTGTGTGAATTTTGTAGTGCCTTACTCCAACTCTGTATACCCCTGGAGGAGGCGTCTTGGTCCAAACGATATTCTCCACAGGAGACTTTGAGGTGGGCTTGAAATTCATGTCAATATCCAACTCACCTCCGCAACTAGAATTCCTGTTGTCGTGGTAGATGTGTTCTCCAGAAGGAGTAATTACGTGAAGATCGAGATCATTCCAGTTGTCCCACATCAGACTAATTTGGACAGAACCCCTCTTTGCACCCTCTCTCTCCAGCCTTTTCTCAAGAGCAGAAGCTCCCTTCGTAGAAATCTCAGCCTCTTGAACTCCCGGACCCATAGCTTCCGAACCCTCGCCGAGAGAACCTGCAATCGTGGGGCTCCCAGATCGGTCTCTCCCCCTTCCTCCTCTTCTCCTAGAAACCACGCCGGCTAGTATCGCATCGGGAACATTCCTTCTTGTTGAGGGAAGTATAGTCCTCCTTGACTGAGAACGCATTATTCTGAACAAGCCGTTGAACGACGCTAGTAGAATAAGCACGATGATAATGATGGATACAGCGTCCGCCACGTGACTGAACGTGAGCAGTGACTTTTCATAACATCGGTCGTAACCCTTTGTCAATCGCCAAGGAAACAATTTTCCTCCGGTTGTTTCATAATGATAGTTAGTATCCTCTACGAGGAGGGGAGCGGAAGCAATGGGTTCACAAGACATCTCAAACCTTGCCAATTACTCTCAAAAGGCCACAGATAGAGCTAGCAAGGCCACGATTCTGGTGGCACTGCTATTCCTCTCCCCATTGTTAGCAAGCATACCGGCAGCACCAGTTGAAGACATCCCAATGATGACCTCGGGTCGATCAATAGATCCAGATGTTGCAGTAACCGATCTTCACGTCACCACTCCCTCGGTTCTCGTATCAGGCGTGCCAACCCTTGCTCCTCAGAACCATATTATCATAGTAGGAGTTTGGAATATAGGTGGTTCAGCCGCGGAAGGAAACGTCACTCTGAAGGTCGATGGGGTGTTGGTTGACAACAGAACCGTCACCCTTAATCCAGGATCCAGCTCAAATCAAGTGCTATACTGGGACGCCTCCTCAGTCATAGGTTCTGGATTGCAGCTAACCGCCTCCTGGGAGGTGGCCTCGACATCTTCCGACTCCAACTCAAGCAATGACATGTTGTCACTCAACAACGTCAACGTAGTGGCCGTGGAAGACGCCACAGATATTGCCGACTCTCTGCCCGAAGATGGGGCGTCCTTAGCTCGAGCTCAGTGGGAAGGAGCCATCACAGTGGTGAATACCGGAAACCAACCCGTAGACGTCACAGCAGATCTAACTCTTACTCCTTCCCTGGGGGGTGCCAGCATTTCCCTCTCATCTTCCACTGAGGAACTATTGCCCGGAAGCCTAACGAACTCCCCTGCACCACAGAACATCACCGTCTCCTTCGATGGTTCTAACCTAGAGGGAGACTACACATTGGCGGGAAGCATCATGATCGCGGGAGTCTCCACCACATCAGTCACCATCGAATCCAGAATCGTCAACTTCGTTGCCCTTAGAGCCTCTCTGCTTCCAGCAATTAACAGAAATGTTGACCCCGGTTCCCATACAGTTCTGAACTTCATCCTACAGAACTCGGGTACGGTAAGCGATAACTTCGAGGTTCTCCAGTCAAACAACTCTGCACCGAGTGACTACTGGGTTAACGCTTCAGGGACTATATTTTCCGACTCTTCCCCGCTTACGGTAGCAGCAGGAGATACCGAGGCAATCCAGATCAACGTCGACATTCCCTCAGACGCCTCAAACGGCGCATCCGTGTTGGTCACAGTAACTATCCAAAGCCAAACTGCGGGATATGTATTGGAGGCCACCACCATGGTAATGGCGGGAGGCACTTACTCCTCGGAGATTTTCCAGAATCACAGCCATCAATCAGGTGAAAATTTTGCTAATATCACTCCGGGCACCCCTAGAACCATCGAGTACACACTCAAGAACACCGGAACCGCCCCAGCTCAGTACCAGATTGACGTCGGCGCCACAGAAGCAGTCCCATTCTGGACCATCCATTCCCCAGTAACCATCACTGATGTTTTATTGCCAAATGAGACTCGTGCTATCCCAGTCACGATCACGACCCCAGAACTAGAGATGCCACTGAACCCGTCTTGGAAGGTATCATCGATAGAACAAGTCGATCTTATCGTACAAGCCATCCCGATGGAGGGTGGGGTGCCAGCAACGAACCAGACAACTATTCTTGTGGACAGTGTTGTCGAACTGGATATCATCGTTACAGGAGGAGCCAATGACATCACGATCAATGACATCATCGGGGGGAACTTCAACAGATGGGTCGACTTCGAGGTTACCATCGTGCATAACCTCGGTTCGAACGATACATTGGCTCAAGTCTCTCTCTCCCCGGTCAGTGGAAATGGCATGTCATTTGTTCAGGACACCCATAAAGATGGCTCCAGTCCAGCCGAACTACAGAGGTGGACCGCCACCGCAGCACCATCTACAATGGAACTAGAGCCAGGGGAGAAAGGATACGGCAAAGTCGCATTAGCATTCAACCCGAACCCAGTCGAGTTTCCATACCCCTCTGCAGGCATTCTCTCATTCTCATTCAAAGCAACCTCTGATTGGGGGACTTTCCCGGGAACGATCTCTCGCAACGCATCTGCTACCGTCTCGTTGACTATAGAGGAGATTTGGTCTGCAGAGATGATATCTTCAGGCGTCTCAGTTGGTGACCCCGGGGCGTCGATTTCCTCCAATCTAACCCTGAAGAACACTGGCAATGACGTTGCAAACTTCACTATAGGATATGTTTCTAAGCCCGGATGGACGATTTCACTTGCAAGCTCAGCGGTGAACCTGCTACAATCCAGAACCAACCTCTTCCCGGACAATGGGACGGGAGGGACGGCATTCCAAGACCAGTTCTCAGTAATAGTCACAACAATTCCTCCGATTTCAGCCAGCGCCGACGAGATCCATGAGATATGGGTCTATGCCAACTCCTCGGAAACGGGAGAGCTATTGGCCTACGCGCCGGCATTGATTAGACTAACCGAAGTCGTCGCTGCTGAGTTTTACCCCATCAAATCGACAGCGGTTCTTGAGCCCCCCGAAAGTGCTGATCTTTCCGAGACCAACAGGGTGGGCCAGAAAACAATTATCACCGTGCTAAACAATACCGGCAATACCAACATTACTTACGATCTTGCTCTAGAAAATTTGTATGCCGATAAACTCGACGTTTGCTTCAATGAGCAGGGGCAATGTGAGAATATCACTACTCAGTTGGTCCCTCCTGATTCTCAGGCAATTGTGAGAGTATATGCCAAGGCTAGCATACTTGCTAGGGCTGACATACCCCAGAGCTTCAATCTGACAGCATCCTATAACGGCACAATCTTGTCTACCAGCGAATGGAATGTGCAAGTAGCACCTGATCATCGAATCGACTTCATCGGGTCGTCCCAATTCGAGGTCGCACCGGAGAACTCCATAGATATCGAAGTGACGCTGATAAACAGGGGGAATCTGGTGGAGACGCTGAACCTTACTGCAGACTTCGGGAACTCGAAGAACTGGACGTACTCTGTCAACGAATCAGGATTCATGATTAATCCGGAATCAAGTCACAAGGTCATGCTGACAATCACACTCCCCGGTTTGATTGAGGGAGGCGAGATTCTCGAGGCCTACATCATCCACAATATCACTCTGAGGGCTGTCAACATCACGGATCCTTACCCAACCTGGCCATCGACGATTATGGTCAATGGAACCGAACAGAGCGTCCCCCTTCAAGACAGGATTGCCGTAGGAGGGGGGGTTCCCGCCGGATCAAAAACAATTCAAATCGAAGTCTTACCGGTGTTTGACGTGCAGTTGGTAGAGGCACCAGAGAGGATAGCAATTGTTCCGGGCGTGGATCGTGTAGTCCACTTTGTGTTGGAGAACAGGGGCAATGCCCAGATGCAACTGAGCGTGCAGTGGGAGACGGAAGACATCGATCCGACCATGGATAGGTTCAGAGTTGACAACAACGTTGGATCCACTACCCTCAATCTGGGCGTGGGGCAGACCAGCTCCTTCATGTTCACATTCAGCACTCTGCAAGCAGACCACTTCAAAGGTGAGACTGGGTCCTTCACTCTCACTCGCACCCCAATAGGAATCGACGTTGATTCCCAGCAGGACACCACCCCGATTATTGTGGTCAGGGCCCAGACCGATGACGAGTACCTAATCAGCTTCGACTCTGCTGGCAATCTGGCATGTGTTGGCAACCAGAACCCGAACTGCCGTCAGATTGAGATCCCATGGACTAACATTAACTCCTGGGAGGTCTCATCCTCCCAGGAGAGGGCCTTCACCCTAGCCATGAATGGAAAGAGGAATCCATACGACTCGGCTGCTGATCTTCCCGAAAGGCTAGTCATCTCAAGCCACTTTCCAGACACAGAATGGGGGATGAGCATAGACCACGACCCCTCCACTGGAGAGGGAATGTGCCTCCTAGCCGACCAAGGCGGAGTGGGAATGGCTGCTACCACGGCAACCCTAGCGACATGCAACTCAGCATGGGACCTAGACTCGTCAACTCCCTATGAGGGGGGTTCACGTGAGGGTCACGGTGGCACGATAATCCTCCAGATTATTATCCCCGACAAGAAGGAGCCAGCACCCGGTGACGGATGGGACATCTTCCTGCAACTAAGGAACCCGGATGAGAATACCGACACAGAATCCTCCACCGACCTAGTGGTCAAGCTAAGGATGTCCGAATCGACCGACCCCCTGATTGACAGAGTCTCCTTCAGGAGTGAGGGAGTAGAGGGCGACAGCACCTGGATAGACGTCTTGGTGGTCAATGCAGGTAATGCAGTGATGCCAACAGACGTCAAAGTCATGCTAGACTGCACGTCCACTCCATACGCGATAATCACCAATTCGTTTGGCGCCGTCACCCTGCCTTCACTTAGCCCCGGGGGTAATTCTACGGCATCGTGGGCCGTCGAGCTAAACGCCATTCCATGGTACTCATCTTCCGAGACACTCGACTGCTCGGTATCTCTGATATTTCCTCCGGTAATAATGCAACAGGGAGGGGTATTCGGCAACTTGGAAGAAAACGACAATTACGCGGCTGCCCTCTCAATCAAATCATGGACGACACCAAGCGTCAAGCTTTCGGGATTGGCAATTCCAACCGCAGCCCTGGCTGCATTAGCTATTCTATTCATGGCATTCTCGTTACTCCGTCAAGGAATGGATGAGTCAGAGAGCCGGCTCCACGCATCTGCCTACGTGGCCGCCATGGGATTCGGCATGCTCTCCCTATCCGGCCTCTCCACTTGGCTAACCCTGTTCTGTGCGCTCGCCTCAGTAGTATTCGCAGCCTTTGTAGCATGGCTATCCTCGAGCGAGCTTCAGGCCATTCATGATGACAGGAAGAAGACCAGGATCGGGACCATGTCTCTTCTGGAGGACCACGACAAGGAACAGGCAAACACCCGAAAGGAACTACGAGCAATCATTTCATGCGCCCCATACATCTTCCTGCCATTCGTCCTATTCACTCCCACACTCGCAATAGACATGGGGGCGAACTCAATTATCTCAATCCTTTTCTTAATGACAATCTCCCCTCTCCTAGTCCACATGATTCTGAGGTTCCTCGACAGGTCATACGACACACTCTACAGCGACCTCGCAGACATCGAATTGCGTGCAATACGAATCAAGAAGATTCTTGGAAGGGCTGGGAACAAGCCAGGCGGGGGCAACTGAATTGGCTAGGGTGCAAGCATCAGACACCGGCACCGGAGGGGCCGAGGCGACCCTCAAGAGGATAGACTACATTGAGGAAGAGGCGGAGAACGTACAGTTCGCCATATGGGCCAACAGGCCAATAAGTGCCAAGAAGATGCTGAAGACTCTATCAAAGGAGGTCGATGAAGCCGAGGGCCAAATAATGAATCTCTACAGGGCGCTTTCCTCACTGGAGCGCTCGCTCGAGGAACTCGAGGAAATGTCCGAGGGCGACCGCAACGCATGGGACCTCACGATGCTGGGCCTCCAGCACCTAAGGGAGGGGACCTGGGGCGCTGCTGCGGATTGCGTCGAGGGAGCGGTGTCATCAATGGGCAGGGTTGGCTTGGAGCGTTCCCTCAACACACTCGGAAGACACCTCAACGAGATGGGAGAGCTGAGTGACATCGAGGAGATTGCTCTAACTCTGGTCAATCAGGGCAAGAGGTCCATAGACTCCGACCTATCCTCGGCTTCCAAGGCCTTCGAGGATGCGATAAGCGCACTCGGGCCAATCGCAGTTCACGAGGCGACCAGCCCCTTCCTAGTGAACAGCTTCTTCCTTTCGATCGGAACAACATGGCCAGAGGGCAAGGATCACGCCCTCATGGTGATCACCCTCGAGAACACAGGCGAGAACAACATTTCCACCATGAGGCTGGCACCGCCAATCCCGTATGGGTGGTCCTCCACCCCGAAGATGTGCGAGATTCCCGAGATTCCTCCCGAGGGCTTCATCGAGATAGGAATCGAGATACGACCATCGGGTTCATTCCCTCAGACAGCTCTCCTCGGTAGCAGCCTGAACATCACTACCGGATACTATGTCGATTATGGTAGTCTCAAGGTCCAGACCAGGATAGAAAACAGGACTCCGAACCTCATGCAGGGACTCCTTCTCGACCCATGGATGCCAGACGGCTTCGAAACCCTAAGGCTACCACTAGTCGAAAATCTATCGCCCGGAGGCATAGCGCACGTACCAATCGAGGTACTAAACTTACGAGAAGCCGTTGGAATTGGTAGTTAGTTCGAACCCCCAAACCTATACTCGTTTTCCACTAATATCATAAGTAATCAGTCCTCACGAGGGGCACAGGTGAACTTAGTATGAGCGAAGAATACCAGACAGTAGAAAGAAATCGAGAGGAAGGCTCCATCGGTATCGGTGCAATGATTGTCTTCATTGCCCTGATATTAGTTGCCGCAGTCGCCTCGACGATTATCATCAAGACCGCTGAGGAACTGCAGCAGAATGCAGAGGCTACGAGTGATGACACTAGAAAGGAGATATCCGGTAAGATATCCATCCTTCAGGTGCTCGTCAACACATCCTCCATTACCGCTGAAGTGACTGACGTCAACGTCGACTCTTTGATAATCACAGCAAAGGTAGCCTCGGGTTCCACCGACGTGCTCGTGCAGAACGTAGAGTGGCTACTCACCTGTGGTGACTCTGCCATATATGGTGTGGTCAGCGGGAATCTTGGACTCGACACCAGCTGGGGCGAGACAATATTAGGTGTCGCGACCGGGCACCCCGATCCCAATGCCATGTACTTGGACGGTACAAGGTACACTGCAACCGACGAGCTGACTGCGGGCACCCCATTCAAGTTCGAGATAAACCTAGACAAGGCCGTTGACGGCGATGCCGCCAACGGAGACGACACCCACAACGGGGCTGCAGGGGCCGACGAAGGCGCGTGCAACACAGTCGCGGGTGCAGGCGAGACCCTCAACCTGAAGATGATTGTACAAGAGGGGGGAACGACCCTCACCGAGCTCTCGATTGAATCAATCGTCCCAGGCAAGGAGGTGATTTGATGGATGCAGAATTCCTCGACAACCGACGTGAGGAGGGCTCTATCGGTATAGGTGCGATGATCGTCTTCAT
>Ga0114996_10006457_pt1 | contig 13494 bp, 15 predicted proteins | sample ArcticOcean_MG_C_4_FD_87039 | JGI IMG/M metagenome (GOLD analysis project Ga0114996, IMG submission 87039) | Marine microbial communities from western Arctic Ocean - ArcticOcean_MG_CB4_134 | ecosystem: Environmental > Aquatic > Marine > Oceanic | place: Arctic Ocean: Canada Basin | collected... | reverse complement strand
TCACGGCGCCGCCGTTGAATGAGGTCTCCAGAGCCGCTGCCTGTCCACCGTCCGCTGCCGCCTGCGCGGTGCGTCCGTTGGCGCTGGTGGCCGACTTCATGCCGGAGAATCCAGCCATGACGGAGCAGGTCGCACCGATCACGAATGCGACCGCAGTCTCAGCACCGAGGCCGATGCTGCTTCCGGCCGCGAGCAGACCCGCGACGACGATGACGAAGAACGTCAGCATGCGGTATTCCGCGAATAGGAAGGCCATTGCACCCTCCTGGATTTGCCCAGTGATCTTGGCCACCTTGGCATTCTTGATCTCGATCGCGTTCACCTTTCGATACAGCATGAAGGCGATGAGCAGGCCGAGAAGACCTGCACCAACGCCCAACTGACCGACCATCTGACTGTCCATATTCATGAAAAACACCAACTGGGTTGGCCGGGCGACCTGCGGGCCGCATATAAGCGAGAGGGGGTTGAATGTGGCTGATTCCAGCCATTCTCAAGGGATACACAAGGAGGCGAAATGGGTCAACATTTTCCCACCGTCATGGTCTTCAGCGAAAATCTCGCACTCCTCTTCGCTCAGATGACCTTCCTTGAAGGCCTGATCTATGACCTCTGAACTCGACTCGGGGTGGAACTGAACACCCCAGACCGGCTTTCCTGCGATGCGCATGCCGGCGTTCTCGCAATGTGCGGTCGAGATGATGCGACGCGCGCCTGGCGGCAGTTTGGTGACCATGTCCTGGTGGGTGAACAGACCCTTCTTGATCGGTGAGAGCAGCGTGTCCATGCCGACCGAAAACAGGGGTGTGATGATATCCGAGCGTTGGTCCGAGCGTTTGACTTCCCCGCCGAGCGCCTTGCACAACAATTGGTGGCCAAAACAGATGCCGAGCACCGGGATGTTCGCCTCGACCGCTTGTGACAATATTCGGCTAGCCTCGTCCATCCACGGCTCCCAGTCCGAGACCTTGGCGCGCGAGCCGGTGCAGATCACGGCGTTGGGCTGCAGGTCTTCAATCGAGTCCGGTGTTTCGATTCTCTGGTAGTGGATTCCATCCGCTTCCCACGCATCCTCATATCCACTCCAATCGGACAACTGCGGGGTCAATAGCAGACATTCAGCGGGCGCGAACGGGGCCATGATTTCGGCATTCCCCCCCTGTCCGAATGCAGGCCGTTCGACGAGCAGATCGAGCAGGACGACGCGGGTCATGGCGTCCCGAATGGGGCACGGGTTCAAAGGTCTGCTTCCCTCCGGAAGTCCATGGGAGAGGTGGACCCTCAACTCATCCTCGACAGTGTCGGGCCGGTCCAAGCCATTCTCGATGCCCACGATGGCGTGGTCAATGTCAAGGATACCACGGATGGAATCATCATGATCGGGCTGGAGGGCGGCTGCACCGGTTGCTCGAGCACACCTATGACGGCGATGCAGATCTACTATGCACTGATGAAGTTGAACGAGGTTGAGGATGTCGTGTTCGTCAATGGGGAATTGCCCGCCTACATGCGTCAATTCATCGATGACAAGTTGAACAGCGAGGCGTGAGCAGGATGCGCCGAGCGATCCTCGTCGCCTTCATTCTGTTGTTGATTCCAACCGCATCCGCTGAAGACAGTGATGGCGATGGCTACGATGACCCCACCGTGACCTACACGGTCTGGGACGGCGCGGATGCCTATCCGAACAATCCCGACATCCACGAGCCGGTCTTCTCCAGCGGTTGCGACCCTCCGGTCGCGACACTCGATCTCGGCGAGCCTGTCACCTATACCTGCACGATCGCCAACGAGGGACCGGTGGGCCTTGATGTCTTGATTGATGCCCAAGGCGATGTGCATCTCCGCAATCTCTTCGAGGGCTCCGATCACCACATCGGTGCCGGAGATGTTGTCACAATCAGCGTCACCCTCCAAGGGGAGACCGAGGGAATCGCGATGGCGAAAGTGCGCATCTTCGCGCGCAATGGAACAGGACCGAGCCTGACCATCGACCTGCCGATTCAGGTCACCGGCGAAGATTGGGATGGGATGCGCAGCCACTCCGAATCCAATCCCCCCGATGTATCCTTCATCAGTGGCATCCTCGACGATTTCGCGACCTACCTCGGCGAGAATACACCCTATGAATTCGACCGCGGCCGCGCCGGTGTGGTCATGCTGCTCGGCATCGGCCTCATGCTGGGCGCGGTACGAACCGTACGCGCACGCAATATCTGGAATCGCAACATGCATTCGCGCACAGCCAGCCGAGCCGAGCGCGAGGAACGCTTCGATACGCTCCGACGTGGGCCGGTTCCAGAGCACCATATCGAACCAGAGATTCCGGAAAGCCCGATTCACATCATCACGCGCGATGAGATAGAATACATCCCGCGCCGTCTGCGGAAGTGAGTCACTCCTCTTCACGAGCCTGTCGATTCATCTTCATGATCTCATGTGGGTTCATGCCTTGTGAGATGTTCTGCCCCTTGATGTTCAAGCGGGCGAGGAAGGCGAAGGCGACGCAGATCAGGGCGAGCGGTTTGAGCAGGTAGGCCGAGCCCCAGATGCTGCCGCCGGCCCAATCGAGATAGACGAGCGAGGCGGCCGTCGCCAAGGCGAGGAAGAACATTACCCATTGCGCGATGTTCTCCGCCCGATCGGTACGCGACAGCGTCGCAATCAACACCCAGAGTAACAGGGTGAGGCCACAGAGAGACTGGCTCAGCGTCTCGAGCATGATCTGGCCATGTAGCGACCGCTCTTCAGCCTGTGCCAAGGGTCAAGAACGACCGCGTCCTGTTGCGATACATGGTCAGCGTGGCGAGTTGGAGTCTGCCACGACCGCGGCGCAAGGGACCGCCTTTCCACTCAAAGTCCAATGTCGTCACGGTGCTCGAACAGGTCGGTGTTCTGCTTGAACTCCAAGGTGCGAATGTGTTCCGCGTGCGTTCCTACCAGAATGCCTCCCGAACCCTCGCCAGCCTTGAGGAAGACCTGTGGACCGTCGCCTCCGAAGGTCGGCTCACCGACGTCAAGGGGATTGGCAAGGGTATCGCCGGACTGATTACCGAAGCGCTGACCGAGGGCACATGGGGAGACATCGGCAATCTGTACACTGCGGTTCCACCGGGCCTGATTCAGATGCTGGCGATTCCGGGCCTAGGTCCGAAGAAGATCAAACTCTTCCACGATGAACTCGGCATAGAATCCATCGACCAATTGCGGGTCTGTGCAGAGAATGAAGAGTTGAGAGAACTCGAGCGCATGGGTGAGAAATCAGAACAGAAGGTGCTCGATGGCATCTCGTTATTGGAGAGATTCAGTGGCCGTCGTCGACTTGATGTCGGTCTGCTCTACGGTGAAGCGCTTGAGGCTAGCATCGCATCGATGGAAGGCGTTCACAAGGCCCAATTGGCCGGCTCCACCCGCCGCAGGCGGGAGACGATCGGCGACCTCGACATCGTCGCCGCCGTATCGCCTGAGGATGTCGAGGCTGTCACCGAACAGATCCTTTCTCTGCCGGGCATCGCCGATGTCAAGGGCGCGGGTTCGTCCAAGGTCAGCATCATTCTCGGCACCGAGTTCTTCTCCGACACAGAGCAGATGCCTGGACTCGATGGCGGCGTTCTCGACGCGCTGGGAGGTGAAGCCTACGAGGAGATGGCCTCCAACACCACGATCGATGCTCAGATCCGAATGGTGCCGCCGCACGTCTTCGCCTTCACCCTGGCCTACTTCACCGGCTCCAAGGAGCACAATGTTCGCTTGCGTCAGCGCGCGCTGGACCGTGGGCTGCGGCTCAATGAGTTCGGATTGTTTCCGGTCGATGCGGTCGGCGACCTGAAGGGGTTGGAAGCGGCTGAATTCAGCCTGAATGCCAACGATGAGGCGGAGATCTACGCTCATCTCGATCTGGAATTCATCCCCCCGGAATTGAGAGAGGACAGTGGTGAGATCGAGGTCACTTCTCTGCCCGTATTGATGGAACCCTCCCAACTGAGGGGCGCTTTTCACAATCACACGACCGCCTCGGATGGCACGGCCAGCCTTGTGCAGATGGCCGAAGCCGCTCAGGCTCTCGGCTGGGAATTCCTCGGCATCGCCGACCATTCACAGATCCTGCAGATCGCCAGCGGACTCAGTCCCTCGGAACTGCTCGAACAATCCCATGCGGTCCGAGCACTGAACGAATCATGGGCCGATTCGAAGACCGACTTCAGGCTGTTCCATGGCAGTGAATGTGACATCCTGCCCGATGGAGGTCTGGATTACACCGCCTCTGAACGCAGTTGTCTGGACCACGTGGTCGCCAGCGTTCACCAATTGCCCACCTGGATGAAGCGAGACGAGGATGAGAATACTGAGGCCCTAATCAACGCGGTTGAGAATCCCGATTTCACGATCCTCGGCCATCCCACCGGCCGCATCCTCGGCGGACGCGACGGCTTTGCCGTCGACCTCCACGCTGTACTGCGAAGGATGGGCGAACTCAATGCTGAAGGCGAACTGAAAGTCGTCGAGATCAATGCCAGTCCCTATCGGCTCGACCTGGATTGGCGCTATTGCAAGTATGCCAAGGATCAGGGCGTGCCGGTCGCGATCAATCCCGATGCCCACAGCCCGCAGGGGCTGAAGGACGTCTGGTTCGGTGCGCAGATTGCGCGCAAGGGCTGGCTGGAAGCCACCGATATCCTCAACTGTCGCAGCGGTGCGGACTTGGAACAACTCCTGTGGTGATCTCATGCGTCCTCAAGCGGTAGCATGGCTGTTCAGAGGTGGATTGCTGTTCTTCGCATTGGTGCTGTTCTCCTTCCTGTGGTTCGGTGCAGGGGCGGACCGCTCCCCGCTGGGCCTCGTGATCGGTGTGGTCATCGGTGGGCTCGCCGGTCTGTATTGGATCGAATTGCAGGTCCAAGGCGCGCTCGAAAGGGCACTCGGCAAGGAGGGTGAGTGAATGGGCGCTCCCAAGGCAATCGTGTTCGGCTTCTTCGCCATGTTTCCCGGCGCCTTCCTCGCCCTGATGGCCTACATCATGTTCGGCGCGCCCGAGGAGTGGAGTACAGCGCTCTATCTGGTCTGCTACGGTCCCTTCTTCGGCTGCATCGCCATCGGCATCTGGCTTGGTCTGGCCGACCCGGATGCGGCGGAGCTGGCCGAATGAAGCGCGCCGACAAGGCGCTCCGAATCGGCGCCCAACTGGACGAACTGTATCCAGAGACCCCCGTGCCGTTGCATCATTCCTCCGCCTACACCCTGCTCGTCGCCGTCATGCTCTCGGCCCAGACAACCGACAAGAAGGTCAACGAGGTGACGCCCACACTGTTCGCTTCTGCGTCAACACCTGAACAGATGAGGGAACTGAGTGTTGAACAGATCCAGTCGATCATCCGAGAGATCGGACTGGCACCGACCAAGGCGCGCAATCTCGCCAGGATGGCGACACAACTCGTCGAGGGCGGCGGCATGCGCGCGGACTGGGACTATCTCGAGTCCCTCGCCGGCGTCGGCCACAAGACGGCCAGCGTCGTGATGGCCCAATGGTACGGCATCCCGGCCTTCCCGGTCGATACCCACATCCATCGACTGGCCGCGCGCTGGGGCCTGTCCAAAGCCCGAAACGTGGTCGAGGTCGAGCGCGACCTCAAGGCGCTCTGGCCCGAAAAGACCTGGATTTCGCGCCATCTGCAGATCATCTTCTTCGGCCGCGAACACTGCCCTGCACGCCATCATGACCTCGCAGCCTGCCCAATCTGCGGATGGGCGGCCACCGCCAAGCGCATCCGCGAGGAAGCGAAGCGCTGAAGTCCCACGTTCCTTCGCAGTGGTCATGGCGAAGTCAGTGAACCTCGAGGTCGGCGATGTCGCGCCGCTGTTCAGTGTGGAAGAGACCTATGGCGAGACGGTCTCATTGGCCGCACTGCTGGCTGAAGGTAAGCGGGTCGTGCTGTACTTCTACCCGAAGGATTCCACCCCCGGCTGTACCGTGCAGGCGAACGAATTCACCTCATCCCATGACATCCTTACGGCAAACGACGTGGTCGTGCTAGGCGTCTCGAAGGGCAGCCAGAAATCGCACGACAAATTCTGCATGATGCAGTCAATCTCCTTTCCGCTGCTTCTGGATACCGAGGGCGCTTTGCTCGATCTGTATGGTGGTTGGCGCGAGAAGATGAATTACGGCCGCACCTTCCTCGGCATCTCTCGCTCGACCTTCGTGATCGAGCCGGATGGCACGTTATCTTACGCCAAATATGGCGTCAAGGCGAAGGGGCATGTCGGCCGAATCCTCAAGCATCTGGGTCTGGAGTGAACGACGATGGTCGGCGGAGAGCGCATCGATCTCGATCATGGCTCGGTCGCTTGGGGTCCATGCTACATCGGTGAGGGCGCGAAGATTGGAGCGGATGTCAGCATCGGATGCCTCGCTCACGTCGGGCGGGACACGCTCATCGCAGATGGATGCAGAATCCAAGGCGGCGCCTATGTCGCGGATCTCTCGGTTCTCAAGGAGAGTGTCTTCATCGGACCCAATGCGACGCTGCTGAATGACAAGTATCCGCCGAGCAAAGATTCGAATCTATGGGAACCAATCACGATTGAAGAGAGTGCAGTGATTGGAGGTGGCGCGACCATCCTACCTGGATTGACAATTGGTTCACACTCAGTATTGGCAGCTGGGTCCGTTCTCACCAAGGACCTGCCCGCGGGCGAGGTCTGGGCAGGCAATCCGGCCAAGTACCTGATGCTACGCTCCGAGTATGAGGAGGCGCGCGGATGAGCAAGGAGGCGGTCTGTGATTTCCTGCGCCGATGCGTATTGTACGCCGATGCGAGCATCAATCGCAAGAAGGAGCGCGAGGAGAGTCGCGAAGAGATTGGGCGCTGGACAGCCTATCGCGACTTCACCGCCTATGCCCTGTCCGAGGTGCAGTGCGGGGAACTCGACAGCTGGTTCGAATCGGATGGTGAGGCCGAGCGCAAACGGCCCTCGTTCCTCGGCGAGCCGATGGGAGCGGATCCGAAGAACATCGATGTCGATCAGTTGGAGCACCCCGAGCGCAGCGCGTGGTTGTCAGCGCTGGTCGCGCCGCGTCCGGTCCTGTTGTTGTCAACGGTGAACGCTGAGGGTGTCGCCAACCTGTGTCCCGTGACCAGTGTCTCCGTGCTGTCCAATTCTCCACCACTGTTGGGCATCTCATTGAGCCAGAACCGCGAGGGCCGACCTCGCGACACATTGGTCAATCTGCAGAATGGCTCCAAACTCAGCGCGATGGTGCTGCCGGGAACCTGGGATGCCTCTCTCTTGGTCAATGAGACGGCGGAACCGATTCCATCCGAGCGCAGTGAATGGAATCAACTCGATGCTGAACCGATTGAGAGTCCGAACGCGTTTCCTCCGTATCACTCGATGGCCGCTGCAGTGCTCGAATGCGATTTGTCAGAACTCCATCCACTTCCCGATGCGGTCGCGACATTGGCTGTGCTGCGAATCAAGAACATCTTGAGGCCGGATGTGGGGACCAAACGCGAGATGCCGCCGGATGCGGATACCTGGCGTCCGCTGCTCGCTCAATTCGGACAGGATCGATTGACCAGTGGGCCCGATGGCTCGTCCTGGTCCTTCGAGGTTCGCAGCCACCGAGGTTAGTCGAGTAGCGGCCCGGTGGCCTCACCCAATTCATGGGTCTCGGTATCGACCCGTGTGGCGCGGCCCGGCACCAGCAGCAGGCGTTCATCTTCATCGAGCGCGAAAACCGGAAGCCCACCGCTTCCGGCAACATCCTGCACCTGACGCATGAGTGCCCTGCGCTGGGAATCCATGTGGGCGAGGTCTGAGAGATCGATGACCAGCGTGTCGCCTTGGACCAGACGTGTGGCGATGCCTTCGATCGGCAGACGACGCAATTCGTCGGGCTTCACGTAGCGAAGGCCGCGTTGCGCGATGCCTTGGCGCTGGGTGGCCCAGTCGAGCCAGCGCTTCTCACCCAGATCATGGAAATTCAATTCGCTCACGGGCATGTGCTTGATCGGTCGCACGGGCTGAGGGATGTGAATCGGTTCAGCCTCGACGATATCCTCGGTGGATTCGACGGCCTCGGCCGGGAATTCCTCCGGACTACGAGGAATCCTCGGCAAGCCGAAGAACTCGTACAATGTACGTCGCATGTGAGGGGTCTCACAGGTCAAGGTCCAAGTCGTCTTCGGGTGGTGCAAATACTTGCGGAGCGATTTCAGGGGCCTTTGCGCCTTCCTGCTCAAGCCACTGGGCACCGAAGTGGGTCCATTGCTCCTCGGTCCAACCCGGTGGGAGACCTTCGACTGGGATGGGTGGGGCCTGTTGGACCGGGGCCGCCTCGACCGGAGCCGGTGGCATCTCGACGGGGGGTTCCGCGAACATCGAAGAGCTCGGTGCTTCCATCGGTGCTTCGATCGGCTCGCCCGCAATCGGCAGGATTCCAGAGGACTGATCCCAGGGGTCGGCCGAGTCTCGTCCGCGCTTGGATGTGAATGCGAGGACGCCGAGCAGCGTCATCAGGACCAGCGCGAGGACGATGACGATCAGCGTCACCCCACCGTCTTCGAACGATAGGAAGCCGAGTACGTCTCCCTCCTCTGTCTGTGCGATGATCGTGATGTCCATGGTCGCGGTCTCGCCCTCGTCAGAGACCATCAAGCGAATACCACGGCTGCCCGGATCCTCGACCTTGATCCATATCTCCATGCCCGTGGCATCGATGTCATTGTCGGCGAAGCCATCGTCATCGCTGTCCACTGAGGTGTCAAGGTCCCAGCGGTAGGTGAGAGCCTCGAGGTCGGAGGGCGTATCCGAACTGGTGTTGCCGGACAGACTGAACATCTCGCCGGCCGTCGGTTCGAGGTTGCTGGCCCAGATGCCCGCGACCGGCTTGCGGTTGCGTACAGTGAAGTTGACCGCCTGGGTGGCGATGTCGCCGTCGTCATCGGTGACGTGGAAGATGACGCGGTAGACCCCCGCCTCGGTCCAAGTATGACTGAGGGTTGCACCACCGATGTCACAATCGTCATCCGCTGATCCCTCGTTATCGCTGTCGATGTAGGGGTTGAGGTCCCAACAGGCAATCAGAGCGTCGGCATCCGAAGCGGTGTCGCCATAGGTTGCGGTGAACAGGGCTTCAGCATCCTCCCACAGTGGCAAGGGTTCCTCGAAGGGCTCGATCGTCGGCGCGACATTGTACACGCGGACCCAGCCGCTAATCACGCCGCTGTTCTCCTCATCATCGTCGAAGACCTGCATCGCGATGACGTGCAGACCGGACTCGGACCAAGAGACGGGGAGGACGGACATCGGGCCCTCGTTCACCTCGTGCCAACTGGGATCGACATCGATGTCGGGTTGCCATTCCCAGCGCAGGGTGTCCATGTCGTTGGGCGAGTCGATGACATGGCCGACCAATTCTAGAGACTGGTCCTCAGCCACGTTCCACACCTGTTGGGTATCGATCTCCATCATCTCACCCTCGCCCGCTTCACGCAGATTGATCGAACCGTCGTGAGGTGCGATGTTGGTCACCGTGATGCTGTGTGTGACCACGGTCAGAGCGCCATCGTCATCGAGAGCGCGGAAGGTCATCGTGAATTGGCCCTCGTCCTCGGGAACCACCGTGCACAGCTGGGTCACCAAGCCCTCAGCGCACACATATGGAGCGCCGTCGGGATCGTTCGGTGGTTGCCAAAGCATGGAAATCGGCGCCTCGGGTGTATTCGTATCGATATCGCTGTTATTCGCCGCGTTGAATGTGACGGATTCGCCGACCTTCACGCTGTTCGCCGAGGAGGCGAGCTCGACGACTGCGGGCCGATTCAGGATATGGATGTCCATGCTCGTGCTGACCGAATCTCCCTCGTCATCGATGACCTCGAGATCGACGGCATAGGTGCCGTCATCGGTCCAGAACCACTCGAATTGGCAAGTCGCCGTCTCGTAATGCGCGATGCTGCCGTCTGCCGACTCAACATCGAAGATGCAGAGGATATCACCCCCATCCGCGTCATTGGATTGACTGGCATCGATGAAGACGGTGTCATAGGTGAGCACCGGCGCGATATTGGGAAGGACGGCACTCGGCAATCGGCCGATGAACAACGACAGGCTGTCGGCGTTGTTGGCACGGTTTTCATCCTGCAGCACAGCGCCGTCCGGGTCGACCTCGAAGTCGAGAGAGACGTCGCCGATCGCTTGAGTGGTTGGCACGGTCCACGATACATCGACCCGGACCTCGGCGAGCGGCGCAAGAACGGGGACATTCACTCGACTGGTCGTGCCATCCGGGGATGTCGCCTCAAACTGGGTCGCAGGGGAATCGAGCAGACCGATGTTGCGTACCGGGACACTGAAGATCAGTTGGTCACCAGGAACTGCGCTGTAGCCGGTCGTCGTTGTGAGAATCGTGCTCAAACCATCACGGATGCGTTCCACGGTCACACCGTTCGCAGTCGTCAGTAAATCGACCTCGGTGAGGTCATCATCCAACGTCATGGTGCTGACGCCGATCTGATTGGAGGAAGAGATCCATCCAATGGCGCCATGGCTGGCGTAATCATAGGTGGTGTATGATGGATCGAGGGTGTGGCCGGTGTCAAAATCCACGTGGGCTGAGCCATTGCTCGCCGTGGTCACTGTCCGGATGTCGCTCTCTGATTCGTACCGGAATTCGACATCCTCACCCGACATTGGCGTGCCTCCTGCACTGGTCACATTGATCCACGCTCCGATCGGATAATCGAGGAAATATGCGGGGTACTGCAAATCGACAGTGACCAGACGGCTGCGAGAGGCTGGGCTGAAGGCGGTCAGTTTGAAATCGATGACGAGCCCTTCGGCCTCGATGTGCTGCCATGCATCGAATTTGACCGCAGGGCAGAACCAATTCCACCCGTCCGGTGTGCCATTCGCATCGTATTGGGTGACATTGTACGAATTGCCACAACCGGTGTAGGGAACACCCGGATTGCCAGTGGATACCACCGTATAGGCCGAACTGGCCTCTGTCGTCGTGTCTGCGGGCAACGGGTCGATATAATCTGACTCGCCTGACCACTGCACGCTGTTTGTGTAATTCGAATTGTGCGATTCTCCAACGACCAATGGGAAGTCGTATCTCTCCTGGGGGGGTGCATATGTGGTGAGAATCGTCAGGTCGGCGATGTCGATGTTGATGAAGCCGAACACGGTGAAATCGACCTCCAGATCCATCGAACGTGAAATCAAGGCCAGATCGGAGACACGGTACAGTTCGGTGCTTTCATAATCGACATCAAGATCCCCATTGTTCCCATCCAGACTGACGCCGTTCGCCCCAAATGACCCCGATGATCGAAGTGTGTACACAAGTGTCGACCGGTTCTCAACGGTCTCGATTGTGATCGAATCCACCCACATTGAGAGGGAACCAGTGAGGGTCTGGACATTGGCGGAGACACCGCTCGCAGCGATGAGGTCGGCGACATCGAAGTAGGCGTCGTGATCCCATGTGTCGCCGATGCGCCATGATGGCACATCGACCAGCGTACCGCTCTTTGGGGTGGCGAGCCGGAGGCTTTCATCGCGTAATTCAGCCGCGCCCTCGAATTGAACGAGAGGGGTGAGAAGCGAGAATAACATCAGCAGTACGATTGACGACGGAAGCAGACGATAACGGCCACCCATAGGGTGGCCAGAGGAGGCACCCCTCATCAAGCAATTGCCAAACGGATTGCAGAGATGAGCGTGGCCGTCCACATCCAGAACGACATCGCACGTCGCGTCAGTTCGGTCGGAGGTCGCCACCCGGTCAGGGCCTCAGTCATCTCTTTGACGAACCAACCCTCCTCGTGATCCTCCTCCAACTCGACACCGAGGATTCGATTCTCCCACTTGGTGAAGATGCACTTGCGCTCATTGAAGCGCCAATGTAGCCGGGTCAGCGGCGTCAGGATGACATGAATCCACCAGCAGATTCGCCATGGCAAAGCCCAGCCAATCATGATGAAGATCATGATGACGAGATGCGAGGAGCGGATGAACTTCGCAGCAATCCAGCGCCACATACACTCACCCGGTCACGAACAGTCGAAGAAGGCACAGGCCAAGGCTCGTGTAAGACATGCCATAGGCCAGACGAGAGGCGGTCTCGAAGGTGATCTTGATGCCGAAGAGACCGAACAGGCCGACCAGGAATGAGCCTTGCTCGGGGCTGCCCGCCTCCGGATGACCGCGCAGCGCCATCTCGATCGTCGTCAGGATGCACACGTCAGCAATCATCCAGTGCAATACCATCACCGGAATGAAGAACACACCGACCCACCAGGCCACCGGCCAGGGCAACAGCCAGACCCAGGTGACGAATACCGTCGTCGCTATGTGTAGGCTGTAGACGAAGCGCGCCAGCGCCAAGCGTACGACCCCGACATCTTCCATACCCCGACCGAAGGCACACCACTCATTGGCCTTGTCGCCCCCCAGCGATGTCTTCAAGAGCCCACTCGCCAATCTCTTGGGGGGCCATATCACCCGGATTGAGACCGGCTTTTCGGCCTGATCCGCGGGTGAGATTGGTCGAGTCCCACTTTCAAATTCAGTAATTCCACTTTCAAATTCGGTTGTTCCACCTTCAGAAACGCCGTTTACACTTTCACATTGAAGGTTCTCACCTTCAAAATCCGTGAAACCACTTTCAGTTGGGTGTGGTTCAGTTTCACACTGAGTGCTTCCACACTCAGAGCAGGTCGGCGAGCTCGTCCTGGATGATCTCGACGGCCTCGAGGATCTCGTCCTTGTGGCGCGCGCCTGTGATGACCATCTTGCCGCTGCCGAAAATCAGGCAGACGACCTTGGGGTAGTCGAGGCGATAGATGAGACCGGGGAATTGCTCGGGCTCGTATTCGACCTTGTCGAAGGGCAGATGGAAGGTCAGGTGGTTCAGGTTGAGTTTTCGCGGCTCGCCTGCCTGAGGCTCGCCGGTCCACTTGTCATTGCCGTCGTAATCATCAGGGTAGTGCAGCGCGAATGTCGCGACCATGTTCTGTACCTCGATCTCGACATCCTTGAGGTCCCAGGTCTCGATTCCGGCTGCGCGCAAATCGTTGATCATGCGCTCGATTCCGGTGTGGATATTGTCCTCGTTCTTGCCGCCCGTGCAGACAGCACGGCCGGAGCGGAACATGAGAATCGCGAGTTTTGGGTCGACCACTCGGTAGACCACACCGGGGAACTGCTCGGGTTCGTATTCGCAGTTCAGTTGGATTGCGATGTCGGGGAGGTTCAGTTCTTCCGCCACGCGAGTGGAGGCGACGACGTTGACCACCGTGAGGCGTTCCTCGTTCTGAGACATCGGCTGCTCGTCCTTGACAAGGGCCTTCTCGTCCTTCTTGGCCTTGGTGGCCTTGGTGGCCTTGGTGGCCTTGGTGGCCTTGGTGGCCTTGGTGGCCTTGGTGGCCTTGGTGGCCTTGGTGGCCTTGGTGGCCTTGGTGGCCTTGGTGGCCTTGGTGGCCT
>Ga0114996_10006454_pt1 | contig 13500 bp, 15 predicted proteins | sample ArcticOcean_MG_C_4_FD_87039 | JGI IMG/M metagenome (GOLD analysis project Ga0114996, IMG submission 87039) | Marine microbial communities from western Arctic Ocean - ArcticOcean_MG_CB4_134 | ecosystem: Environmental > Aquatic > Marine > Oceanic | place: Arctic Ocean: Canada Basin | collected... | reverse complement strand
GAGCATCGTCGTGGTCGCCAATTCGCTGCCACCAGCGAAGCGTCGGGGTCTGCGCTGAGCGGAGCGGCATTCAAGTAGCGCGCCGCCGTCGTCCATCCATGGCAGAGCGCAGTGCCTCCTCCGATGGCGTGACGACGACGCTGTGGGCAATCATCGACGAGATTGATGACGACGATGCGGACGTGCTCGAGGTCACCGTCGACGTAGCCAACGACTCTGGTGATGATCTGTGGGATCTCCACGCTGAGGTGCGCGCCATGGATGGCGCCCACGGCGTGGTTCGCGAACAGCCATCTCGCATCGAGGCAGGAGAGGATGGCACCCTGAACTTCTGGGTCTCTGCGGACACGGCCGCATGGCTGTTCAAACTCGACTTCAACACCAATGCTGGCCGTGGATCGATCGAACTCGGCCCGTTCGCCAGAGACCTGCGAATCGCGGCGGTGGCGCGACAGGTTCGGGTGATCGAATCCAGCGGCGCATCCGCATTCAAGCCCGCCGCGGGTCTTGAGAGTACGCTCGATGCTGCCTTTGGCATCGCGTTGGAGGGATTCGGCGATTCCGCGATGAAGGCCGATCCCGCCTTGGTAACGGACGCGGCGTCCGACGACCCGATGCAGGCCGCCTTCGCCGGCAGCCTGTTGCAGGCACAGAAGGAGCCGATCGCCACCACATCCCCATCTGCACCCGCGCCTGCTGCTCCTGCTCCTGCTCCCGCTCCCGCGCCTGCTGCTCCTGCTCCCGCGCCTGCTGCTCCTGCTCCCGCGCCTGCTGCTCCTGCTCCTACGACAACCACACCGCCCGGGCCACCCACCGGACCATCTCAGCCTGCACCCACCGGTCCCCCCGGGCCACCTCAAGGTGCGCCTACCGGTCCCCCCGGGCCACCTCAAGGTGCGCCCACCGGTCCACCCACTGGTCCACCTCAGGGTGCACCCCCGGGGCCGCCTCCCGGGGCATTTCCAGGCACGCCGAATGGACCTCCCGGCCCGCCGCCCAAATGAGGAATGCGCCATGATGCCCGAGGAGTTCGAGCAGAAACAGCGAACCTACGACTCCCAATGGCGTGCCTTTGAGATCATCCAACGGATGCGTTGGATCACACTTATCCTCGGCCCCGTGCCGCTAATCTGGGACAATCTGTTGTGGCCACTTCTACAGAACATGGGTGTGCCGGCAATCATCACCGTCGAGGACCTGATGCAGATTCTGGTTCTCGATGTGCTGCCACTGGACCGATGGGTTGACCGTGAGACATTCGAGAAGATCTGGCCCCATGTGGTGAATGTTTGCACGGTTCTCTTCCTCGTCTTCTTGATTTGGGCGGTCAGAATGAAGAGGTTGACGCGCAACGCTGCACGTGAGGTGGTCAAGGTCGAAGAACGGTACATCATGGAGGAATTGCCATGATCGAGGCAGGATACCTGCTCGAGATGTGCAGCGGCCGCGCGGCATGGACAGTCGTGCCTGAAGAGACCACGGCGATCGATCTTGAAACCGTGACGGCTCGAATCGAGGCCGAGGGGTGGACCTGCACGCTGCGCAACCGACTCTGCTGCACCTTCTCCGGTGAGCAGGCGGACATCACGCTCTACCCGAGTGGGAAACTGCTGGTGAAGTCCGGCGAACGGGATGTGGCCCAGCAAATCGCTGACCATCACATCCATGTCTGGCTCGCGGAGTGCTGAAGTGCAACAGCCCTCTTCGTGGGCGCGTGACAGAGGACGATTCGATTCCGAGCGGAATCATCGAACGGGTCAGACAGGGCCTGCCAATCGTCTATCCGACCTCGACGTTGCCCGCATTGGGCTGCCGTCCAGAAGCGGATGCATTGGACCGGCTGTTCGCGATGAAGCGGCGCGATGACGCTCAGGTCGTCAGCCTTGGAGTGGCCAATCTCGCCCAAGCCACCGAACTGGTCGAAGTCCCCGCCGAAGCCGAGGAAATCCTCGCCGCCTTCCCCGCCGGCGCGCTCACGTTGGTGTTGCCCGCGCGCCAGACGATGGATTCTCGACTCGGCGGTGATACCATCGCTGTTCGTGTTCTCACCCACCCACGCGCAAATGCGTTGGTAACCCTCACAGGACCACTCACCGCCACGAGCGCGAATCTGAGTGGTCAGCAGCCTCTGGCGGACTGTGTCGCAGCATCCCGAGCATTGAACCTGCCCGCCGAAGCCGCCCTCGGAGGTCATTGTGTGGGAGGTGTACCGAGTACCTTGATAGCATGGAACGTCTCCGAGTACGCGTCGAACGAGACGAACTGGACCCTCATCAGGGAAGGAAAGGTCAGCGGAGAGGAGATTCACACATGGTCGATGCAGCGGACATGAAGCACTGGCGCGATGCCGGCCACGTCGCTCGGCGCGCGCTTGAGGCAATCAAGGACGAGATTCAGCCCGGCGTCGAGTGGAACGCCGTAATCGAATCCGCCGAGCGATACATCCGCCGCCATGGTGGCAAACCGGCCTTCCCCTGTACGATTTCCGTGAACGAGATTGGCGCCCATTTCACCACTGACCATCTGTTGACCCCGCCAGAGGATTGGCAGGAACCGATGCAATTCCAGAAGGGGGACCTCGTCAAACTCGACATCGGCGTTCACATCCATGGCGCAATCGCGGACAATGCGTTGAGCATTGAGGTCGGCAGCGGTGGTCAACACACCGACCAAATCAAGGCGGCGCGCGAGGCGCGCGACGCATCGATCGAGATGATGCATCCCGGCACCCCTTGGCACAAGGTTGGCGCGGCTGCGGAACAGGCAGCGACCGATGCGGGATTCGAACCCATTCGCAATCTCTGCGGTCATCAACTCGATATCTACAACCTACACGCTGGCACCTCCGTGCCCTCCTATGCCTGCGGTGCGGATAATCCCGGCTTCAGAGGAAGTGTCCCCTTGGGGGGCGTCTTCGCGGTGGAACCCTTCAACACGACCGGTGATTCGGGTCTGGTGGAGAACATCGCTCCACGCCATTCCTCGAACATCTATCGTGTGACCGGCGATGTCTCAATCCGCAAGGCCGTCGCCAAGAAGAAACTCAAACCACTTGGTGCAAGGCTCGCACACTATCTGGAGGAGCGGTACAACACGCTGCCCTTCGCGGAGAGATGGGCTTTCCCTCTGATGGAGAAGCCCTTTCCCGACGAGGATGAGGAGAGCAAGATCCGTAAATGGAATGCCCTGGTCAAGAAACTGATCAGCATCCGCTTCCTAGAGACCTACCACGCCCTGCGCTGCGCGGACGGGGGTCTGATCAGTCAATACGAACACACCGTGTGGATCACCGATGGTGGGGCCGAGGTTCTGACCATCGGGTAAGAAACGGGAACCAAGCGCCTGTTTTCCGCGAATTGAAGGTGGATGGCGCGCGCTTTGGTAATGATTATACGGCGGCAGCGAACACACTCGGTACGAACAGGGTCGAAAGGTACTCGTCGAGTGCATCCCATCCCCTCTACGCTGCGTCTCTCGCCCCTGTTCACCTGAACCAGACAGGCCGGACGGCTGGTTCTCCGATATATGGAAACAGTTCCTCACATGATACCTGAATCCGGGATAATGATAATACAGGATATATGTAGTTCAATAACTCTGAATTATTGGTTCCGGCTTACAAATCGAATGTACCACGGCCTTCGGCAGTGGGTACGGAAATGTTACACGGTGGGGACGGGTCGAGTATGTTGGAGCGCAGTACACCGTTTAATTCACTCTCGAAGTGATTCGGTTCGGCAGATACCTTAATACCAATGTCCACTATAGGCGGAGACACCCCCTCTGGGGGAAATGGAGGACATAATAATGAAGAACGAGATGAAAAATGAGCAGGCAGTCAGCCCGGTCATCGCAACCATTCTGATGGTCGCGATCACTGTGGTGCTGGCGGGTGTTCTGTACGTGTGGGCGAACAGCCTCGCGTCGGACCAGCCCGAGAGCGGTACGCGAAACAGCTACACGGCTGATGACGCGGCTGCTGGCATCAGCACTGCCAACACGGACACCCTGATGAGCATCCGATGGCAGCACGCCGAGGATGACCTCAACTGGGCATTCGTGATCATCAAGCTGACCATCGGGGACAACACCCACGATTGCGGCACTGATGGGACCGACAACTGTGCGATCGGCCAGGACGGCGATGACGCTGGTCTGTGGCAGATCGGCGAGTTCCTCACCCTGAGTGAGAACGACGCAGACATCTGCGGCGGCGCTGGAGAAGTCACGTGTGAAGTTAACGTCCACGTTACCTACCGCGGAACCGTTGTTGCTGGCACCAGCGACCTCGCACTCTCCTGAGACCCCTCAGGTAGAATGACGAGATCGTGCTCAATACACACCACAAGATAACCAACGTGGCCTCCGGTGGGCGCCTTCGGGTGCCCACCGGAGGCCCTTTTTTTTATTATTCTGCATCACCGAAGACGATTGGATTTGGATGGCTTCCATTGGTGCAGGTTCATGCCCATCTTGAACAGGAGCATGCCTCGGGCCAGATGCAGGTTCTGTTCGAGGAAGGCGAGGATCGTCGCACATAGCGGGACGCGAATGCGCGCCACTCCAATCGCAAGGCTGGCGAGAACCAGCGCATCGACCAGCAGCATGACACGGTCGAGCAGAAGGGCCTCGGATCCGCTCCAGCCGAGCAGGATGACCGTGGTCGCATGCGCGATTCCAGCGAGGATGCCGATGATGACGCACCACGGCGTGATTGTGTGCTGTACACCATTGAGGCCGAGGATCGTACCCCACTCGTCCTTCAGGAACCAGCGTGAGCGCTGGCGCCAGAAGTGACGTGACAGTCCCTGGCCACGGCGCACGATTCGGTCGCGTCGTTCCTTCGGATCGGTGAGGGGGGTCTCATGGAATCGGATTGCGCCATCCGAGATGGCCCGCAACCCACTCGCACGGACGATGACTGCGAGTTGGGAATCGTCGGCATTCGCCGCTGCCTCGACCGGTTGCACGGCGCTTATGCGATAGGCGGCGATTGAACCCTCGAAGATCGGTGTTGAGTCCGCTCGGGATTCGCCTTCACGGAACCAGCGGTACCAGTCGCGATAGGCCTCTGAGTCTGCATCCTGGCCAGGCGTGCCGCAGACTGCGCCGATGCTGTCATCCTTCATCCAGCGACCGATCCGGCGCAGCGCACCAGCCTCGAGAAGGGCTTCGGCATCGGTCATCACGAAGACCTCATCCGTGGACCGCAGTTCCTCGATCACACGATTGATGGCTGCAGACTTTCCCAGACGTGCGGGCATGGTGACAATCTCAAGTCCGGCGCTGTGCGCCTTATCCCAGGCGGTGGCCAGAGCGACGGTATCATCGGTTGAAGCGGAGTCAATCAACAGGAATCGGCGCCGATTCGAAGGATATCTCTGTGCCAGAAAATCGGAGAGCTTCGCCTCGATGACCGCAGCCTCGTTCCAAGTCGGCACCACCACGCAGAGGAAGGGAAGATCGGCATCCGCACAGGCTGGAGGCAGGGGTGCACCGAGCCTCATCCAGCGTCGATTCAACCATGCGTGCCAAGCCAGTGGAATCACCACGGTCAACGTGGCAACCACCTGTACCACAAGAAATGCGACTCGCAGCACCATGTCGAATCCCGCACCTCGCTCGATGGGTTCGGCGATAAGCACACCGTCGCCAAGCCGGACGGCGAGCCCTTCATGCGCCTTACCCGCTGTGAGCCGGATGCGGTGGGGCAAGATGCGCACGGTACTCCATGTCGGACCGAGCAGGACCCGTGGCGGTATGGGTACTGTGATTCGGCTTCTGGCCGACCATTCGCCCACGGGCTGGCAGGCGGAGATGATGGCTAGCCATGCGGATGGTGGAGCGCTCGCTGTACTGAATGCCTGGCGCAAGGTGCGTGGCTCATTGAAGAGGAGACTGCGTTCAGGTGGAATCGATATCGTCCATGTCCACAGCGCCACGCGGTGGTCATGGAAGCGCAAGAGAGGATTAATCGCAATCGCGCGGAAGGCAGGGATTCCGGTCGTGCTCTCGCTCCATTCAGGCGACTTCGATCGACACTGTGCTGAACGAGGTTCTGAGATGACCGCTGTATTGGCGACCGTTCACACCGTCGTTCTGAGTGAATCATGGCGACTCCGGCTCTCCACCTGGCTGGGGGATTGCAGTGTGATTCCGAATCCGGTTCCCACCGTTCCGGTTTCACATGAGAGGGACCGTACCTCGTTTCTGCTGATGGGTCGTGCCAATCCGATGAAGGGTCAATCGATTGCAATCGATGCCGTCAAGCGGCTGAGAGACGAGGGTCATGCCGTGACCCTTCACCTCACCGGAATATCTCAGTCCGAACCGGGTATCACCGGTCATGGCTGGGTCGATGGGGAGGAGAAGGAAAGCCTCCTCTCGACCTCGGGCACCCTGCTCTCACCCTCTGAATGGGAGGGATTGTCGATGACGATCATCGAGGCGATGGCCCGCGGCATGCCGGTGCTCGCGAGCCCGGCTAGTGAGGGCGTATTCGACAAAGCGGGCCGGATTGTGCAACGGGATGCTCAATCATTCGCCACTGCGATGAAGGCCATGCTCTCGGGAGATGAATGGCATCACATGTCTGCTGCAGGGCCCGACGAATCCGGGAAATTTCTACTGGATAACATCGTACCGCTATGGGGCGCATTGTATGATGAGGTGGCGCGATGAGACTGCTGTGGATTACGCATCGGCGCAGCGAGGAGATGTCCTATGCCTCCCGGCGCGGCATCGCCGGCGCCCTCGAAGCGCGCGGCTGGTCAATCGAATGGATGAGTCCAGATGGCCAGCATCGGGTCGAACGTTCCACTCGGTTGGGTCGCGGTCACCGCTCCTTCACGCGCAGCGTGTCAACCACCTTGGCGAAGATGGACCTGAAGGGATTCTCTGCGGCAATCGTCGAATGGACCGCAGTCGTCGGGGCAACTCGATCTCTCTCGGCCGCAGGATTGCCCTGGATCATCATGGATCGAAGTCCACCGATCTCAACCGGGGTGGTCGGTTGGCTCCAATCCATCCAGTATCGCAAGGCCTGGTCGATGGCGACCCGGCTCGCTGCCGGCAGAGCCGTCAAGAGCCCCCACATGGCCACTTCACAGGAATGGGACGGACCTTCTGCCGTCGTGCCTGCAGGCGTTTCAATCGAGCACTTCAGGCCAGCATCGATGAATGAGGATCCGATCATCGTCTGCCATGGCAGCCTCGACCGGGAACGCGAACTCCATCGTCTGGTCGAGATGGGTTTCCAACCCTATCTGTTCGGCGCGGGCAATGATGCTCAGCGCCTCTCTGAATTGACCAGAGTCGAAGGTGCTGGACCTGTTGCGGAACGTCTTGCAGCCTGTGATATCGGCGTGATGCACCTGCCTGCGCGCGAGGTATGGAAGCATGCCAGCCCACTCAAGGTTGCCGAATTCGCTGCAGCCGGATTGCCAGTGGTCGCTTCCGAGGTCAGTGGACTGGTCCGATATCGAGACTCGGATTGGCTGAAGTTAATCCCACTCGGCGATGACGGAGCCTGTCAGGAGGCACTTCTCGAACTCTGTGCTCTTTCACTCGAGCAGAGAAAGCGATTGGGAGACTCGGCTCGCAAGGAGGCGCAGGACAGCATGGCCTGGACACATTGTACCGAGGAACTCCACGCGATGCTGATCGAGGTGAAGCGGTGACGCGCCGCGTCAGGTTGGAGCGCGACACGCTCTGGCTTTCGGCGGCGGACATCGCCGCGTTGCTGGTCGGCATCGCTGTGCATGTGGTGCTGACCCGCACCTTCACCGATGGAGACTATGGCCGCTGGGTCCTGCTGTTGGATCTGTTCTATCTGACGGCGACCTTCATCGATCTCGGGCTACCCACCCTGATCGGGCGCGATGGTGAACGGCTGGGTGCCAATGCGCATGGTCTGGTCCATCGCTGTCTGAAGATTCAGGTCAGGCTCGCGCTTCCCATCATCGCCGTGGGTGGTATCCTCGGCTATCTCTGGGTTGGGGATTCGACGGTCTGGCTGGTCGCCTCGTTGATTCTGGCGCTGTCCGCCTGCGTGCAGATTCTCGCTTATGCCCATCGCGCGGCGTTGAGGGCATTGGGTGAGTCTCGACAGGAGGCTTTGGTTCGTCTGGTCGATCGCGGCGCGACTGCGACGGCCATCGTTCTCGCCGCATCGGTGATGGGTGCACATCCGATTGCGCTCGCGCTCGCCACCTTCGCGGGCCCAATCGGCGCGATTCTACTCGCCGTCCACCTCGGCGAGAAGAGACTAGGGTTGGTGGAGGGTGGAGAGGTACTCGATACCTCTGTGGCCGATGGCAGGTCACTGATTACCCTGGGATTCCCATTTCTTCTGGCGGCGATGGCCATGGTGGCAAATGTTCGGGTCGAGAAGTTGATGCTCGGCATTCTCGCGACGCCGGAGGATGTCGAGGTGTTCCAGATCGCCTGGCTCGCCTTCATCGCAGGCTATGCGCCGATTCTCTCGGTGCGGGCCGTCATGCTGTCATGGTTTGGGGAGGTACGCAACGATCGGGTGAAGATGCGTCACCGGGCGATGCGCTCGTTCAGAATCCTCGGGCTGTGTGCGATTCCGGGGGTCGTCATCGGAGGTATCCTCGGCAGCGCTGCGCTGGGTTGGGTGTTTCCCGCTTATTCTGAATCGGCGACACCGCTGTTCCACCTGATGCTCTTCGCCTGGGTTCTCGCACTGCTCGCGAGCGTGCCATTGACGCTCGTTCAGGTCAGCGAAAATCCTCTTCGTTATGCAGCGATTCTGTGGATGGGTATCATCGCGGATGGCATCGCCTGCGCCGTGTTGATTCCAGAACGGGGGGTCGAAGGCGCAGCGATCGCTGCGATCATCGGTGCTTCGATTGTGCTGCTCGTAGCCTCTCATTCCGCGGCATCGCCTTCGGCGATCATCTCCTGAAGCTCGCCGCTCTCGTACATTTCGAGCGCGATGTCGGAGCCACCGACCAGTTCGCCGTTGACATAGATCTGAGGCATGGTCGGGAAGTCCGCCCAGTCGCACACGCTCGGAATGGCGCGCGCATCGGTCAGGATATTGACGGACACGAAGGGCTTGCCGACCGCTTTCAGCACCTGTGCCGCGCGGTTGGAGAAACCACACTCCGGCATCTCGGGTGTGCCTTTCATGAACAATACGAGGGGGTTGTCAGCCACCAATTTGTCAAGCTCTTCAGGGGTCCAGTTGAATTCAGTCTCACTCATTCTCATTCCTCCTTGGGTCGAATCTCAATGCCCACGTATTCCGCCTCACTGCGACGGTTCGGGTGCGGGTGGAAGACTTCACCATCATCGGCCGCAGCCTGTTCCGGTGTCATACACTTGAGGTCAATCGCGTGGATCGAACTCGGGATGTGGTCCTTGAAATGGCCGAGTAGGATTCGCTGGCGTGGCAGCGGGCGCATGCCCTCGAAGGTGGGTGAGACCACACGCACGTGGAAGTGATCCTGGCCTCCGGTCAGGTCGACGACCTTGACTTCAACCGCATCGGGAACGGCCTTGCGGACCTCGGCCTCCATCCATTCGACACTCGGCATGGGATGACCCCGGACGCCGGATGGTCTTGAATCCTTGTCATGTGGAGAGCGCTTGTTCGATCTCAGCGAGATTCTCTGCGATGCTGCCCTGATTATTGATCAGACCGGAACCAACGACGGCGACTTCGACCCCCCATTCAGCGACCTGTGCGGCATTGTGAGCCTTGATGCCGCCGTCGATCATCAACTTGGTCGGCCGTCCTCCCGCAGCGATCTGGGCATCGATCGCCGTGCGAAAGCCGCGCACCTTGCCCTCCATCTCAGCCATGAAGGATTGACCGCCTTTGCCGGGCACGACGCTCATCACGAGAACCAGATCGAGATTGGCGAGATGAGGCAGAATCGAAGCCGAGGTCGTCGCTGGATTCAGGACAGCTCCCGCTTGACATCCCTTGGATTGAATCTTCGTGATGAGACCTGCAATATCCTCGACCGCCTCGACATGGAAGATGACGAGGTCCACACCCGCGTCGACATACTGCTGCCAGGTATCCTCGGCATTGGTAATCATCAGATGACAATCCATGAACACATCCGGTCCGACGCGATCTCGAATCGAGCGAATCAGTGCGGGTCCGAAGGTGATCGTCTTGTTGACCACCCAGTTGCCGTCCATGACATCCAGATGAATCCAATCGATGCCCGCTTCCAGTGCTTCATCCATGGTGCTCCCGAGCTCGCAGAGATCGACGGTCAGAATGCTCGGGGTGATAATCACGGGGAACTCTCCGGTCAAGGCGAGGCGGTGCCGGTTCTCAAGCCTTGACCTGCGGAGAGGTGCGACATCATGTTGATAAAATGCCGAAGAGGGGGGTGTTTCATGGCTGACAATCTCATCGAGGTGACCGACGCTGACTTCCAGCAGGTGACGAGTGGCAACGAGTGGGTGCTCGTCGATTTCTGGGCACCTTGGTGTGGCCCATGCAAGATGATTGGGCCCATCCTCGAGCAGGTCGCCACCGAGCGTTCTTCACTGACGATCGCCAAGGTGAACACCGACGTGAACCCGCTCACGCCGGGTCGCTTCGGCGTTCGTGGCATCCCCTATCTCGTGCTGTTCCACAATGGTCAACCGGTCGATACCAAGACCGGTGCGATGGCCAAGGACGGCTTCGATCAATGGCTGACCCAGCATATGGGCTGATCAGGCGGAACGCGCGGCCTCAAGCCGCGCCTTGCGCGCTTCCTGTGGAGCTCCGACCTCGCGCAGCAATCGTTCGCGCAAGGCCTCGTGCAGCCACATGCCTTCATCGAGTTCGAGCAGAAGGCCGCGCTCGACCAACGCCGCGGGGGGTTTACCGTCGTGGCCACAGGCCGTGGCCAGAACCGCCCAGGGCACAGGACGGTCCGAGACCGCCAGCATCGCTAGCAACTCGCGATCGTCCGAGGGCAGTACATCGAGGATCTCCTCGTCCAGAAAGCGCAGCCAATCACCGTGGGTGACCTCGCCGTACATCTCCATCAATTCAATCGCCAGGGGATGACCGCCCGTGACCTTGTGCACCACCGGTGCAGAGGGAAGTTCTCCCTGTGCTAGGCCAGTGATCCAATCATCGAGATCCTCCACCGAAAGACCACTGAGAGCCAGTTCACCGACGCGATCGCGCATGTGGACGTCTCGACGATCATAGAAGGTCAGGGTCGTTCGGCTGATCAGCAGCAACTTGAGCGGGGAGGCATCGGCGACCTGCAGCAGCGCACCGAGCAGGTCGGCCGCCTCCTCAGCGAGGTGGTGAACATCGTCGAGAACGAGGAGGAAGTAGGGCGGTGCGCCGGGGTCCTGTTCTTCGGTGAATCGCTCCCTCAGCACCATCGGGTCGGTGAGGTAGGAGAGCAGCAATCGCCGATAGGCATCGATGTCCAATTTGGCACCCGGTGTCATTGGAAGGGTGTCCATCAGTTGGACGGGGTCGTGAGCAGCGTCAATGCCCACCCGATGGAGAAGGGAGGTGGCGAGGCCGAGAGTCGAGTCCCAGGGCTGGCAGGGGTACCAGCACACCGAGGGTGGCGGTCCGTCCTCATCGCGTTCGTGCAACCAGTGTGCGGCCAGGGTCGACTTGCCGATGCCGGCGATGCCGTGAATCATCATGCAGGGAGTCTTGGAGGTGAACCATTCCTCGAGGGCCTCCACCTCATCCTGGCGGCCATGCACCTGACGGGTCTCGGGCGGTTCGGTATGGTAGGTCGCATGCGCCCCAGCACCCAGTGTGAGTCGCCCCGGTTCGGGTTGACCCTCGGATTCCGTCGAGCGAATCAGGCCGAAACGGATGTCACCGAAGGTCAACACACCCTCGTGCTGGGCGTGCATCAGAATCTGAAGCAGGCTGAGGTCCGCTGCCAGTCGTTCGCTGGCATGTCTCGCTGCGACCTCGAGTAATTGACCATCCTCATCTCGAATCAGCACTTGGACGATGCCGAGTGAATTCGTTCGAGATTCAGCTTCAGCCCGCCCACTATCGGTCAACTGCCAGGTCTTCTGACGACGGCTCTCGCCGCGTACCGTTCGACTGTGTTCACTGACCCAGGTATTGCGCAGCAGTGTGCGCATCGAGCGGCTCACATTCGGGGGGTGGAGCGCGCAGGCCTCAGCGATACCCGGACGGGTGACTGCGGCGCTGACCATGTAGAGATCCGACTGATCATCTTGCTCCAGCAGGTGAAGGAGAATGCGGTCTTCGACCGCGACATGAACCCTCAGGTCACCGCTCGCCATCGGGTTGGCCTCGGCCTCCATCCTGTTGAACTTCTCGCCACATCGACCGCATTCTCGCGCGCCTGTGTATGATGCAAGTAGACCGGAACACCTTATTTGGATGAATGAAGCCGCCGCCATGCGCATTGCTTCCCCCGGAGTGAGCCGTGCACTGCTACTCGGTGTGCTAATGCTGACGAGCACGGTGGTGCTCGGCAATGCCGCTGCCTTCGATACCGATGGCGACGGTGTGCAAGATCCGCAGGATGACTGCCCCGTCGCAGCTGGCAACAGCACCGTCGACCGAACGGGTTGCCCTGATCGGGATGGAGACGGAACCAGTGACAAGAATGACCCGTGGACGATTCAGAGTGGCGGGTTCTTGCAGGATGCACATCAATCGTTAAGCAACGATTACTATACTGCACTTTTCAACCATAACGGAAGCCAGTATCTGACCTCTGATGACGGGGATTACATGCGGATTTGGGATACAGCCGCAAGACAGAACCTGGGGTCTGTACAACTCAGCGGAATCAAGGATGTAGGTTGGTCACCCGATGGGGCTTTTGTCGCCGCTACAATAGGCAGTGACGAATTGAAAACCTACTATTCGAGCAATATGACTCCTCTCTTCTCCGTCGATACTGGTGGTGAGGAAACACATGAATTGGATTACAGTTCAGATGGCACAATGATTGCTGTAGTCGGTGCTCGCGACGGAGGAAGCGGGGATGGGCAAGTCGAAATTTTCGACTCAATGAATGGATCGCTGATTCATTCATTCGAGCCAGCAGGCGAGGACCAATTCTATTCTGTCGATTGGAGTCCTGACAGCAGTCGGATTCTAATTGGTGGAGCAGAGGATGTTTGGATTTACAACGTCGGCGGTAGTTGGACAGCAAACCACTCGTTCAATACCAACCGGGATGTCAACAACGCAGTTGCATGGTCTCCAGATGGTAATTCCTTTGCAACATGCGAAGCATATGATAATGGTGGCGCGAGAGTGCGGATGTACGATATCGCTTCCTCACAGCAAACTTGGGTTTACTCAACATCAACCACTTGCAACGACCTCGCTTGGTCTCCAGACTCAACTCAGGTGGCAGCATCAATGACCTATTACCAGTCGGATGGGGCAAGTGTGAGAATTTTTGATGCGGACTCAGGCAGCATCGTAGACACCGCCTCAGGTCCACGACCCGGAGGATGTACGGGTTTTGGAGGATCAAATAACTGCGG
>Ga0114996_10006451_pt1 | contig 13506 bp, 11 predicted proteins | sample ArcticOcean_MG_C_4_FD_87039 | JGI IMG/M metagenome (GOLD analysis project Ga0114996, IMG submission 87039) | Marine microbial communities from western Arctic Ocean - ArcticOcean_MG_CB4_134 | ecosystem: Environmental > Aquatic > Marine > Oceanic | place: Arctic Ocean: Canada Basin | collected... | reverse complement strand
CTGTCAGGGCAGTGGATCCGGAAACAAAATGCTCTATCAAGCGATCTTGTTTGTAGTGGCTAAGTCGGCTCTTGCGCATAGGTCCCATGATAACCCCAAAATTGAGTTATCTGGGTCAGACCCTAAAAGAAAATCTACTGCCGGATCAAGTTATTTGGGCGCAATCACCATGGTCATCAGGCGGCCTTCGCTTTTCGGGAACTGTTCCACCTTGGCCACTTCGTCCACATCATCGCGGACCCGGTCCAGAACCTTCTTACCCAGTTCCTGGTGAGCCATTTCACGGCCCCTAAAACGCATGGTCATCTTGACCTTGTCGCCGTCGCCGATGAACCGTTGCACGCTACGCATCTTGACCTGATAGTCGTGCTCATCAATGCCGGGACGCATTTTGATTTCCTTGACCTCGATAACTTTTTGTTTTTTACGCGCCTCGTTGGCTTTTTTCTGGGCCTCGTACTTATGTTTGCCGTAGTCGAGAACCTTGCACACGGGCGGGTCCGCGCTGGGCGAAATCTCGACAAGGTCGAGCCCCGCATCCAAGGCAATTTCTAGTCCTTCTTCTTTGGAAACAACGCCGACCATTTCTCCATCGACATCCACTACCCGAATCGGGTCGGCTTCGATTAATTCGTTGACGCGCGGGCCCGTTCGGGTCGGCGCCTGATTAAAGGGTCGTCGGGCTATTTAAAAATCTCCTCTATTTAGTCACACAGCGTATTTATCAAGACTTTGCCAGCGGACCGGCCGCCTCGTCACGCAGTCTAGCGGCTGCCTCTTTAAGCGCAAGATTTTCTTGATCTTTTCCGCCTAGACGGCGTACCGCTACGGAACCGTTTTCGGCTTCCTTGGCTCCAACCACCATAATCACCGGCACTTTGGCGTGGCTGTGTTCGCGAATCTTGTAATTGATCTTTTCATTGCGGGTATCCAATTCCGAGCGAAGGCCCGCGGCTTCCAGTTCGGCCATGACTTCGGCTGCATAATCGTCGGCATCATTAGTGATCGTGGCGACGACGACCTGCAAGGGCGCCAGCCAGAGCGGGAACCGGCCAGCGTAATTTTCAATCAAAATACCGATGAAACGCTCGAAGGAACCGAGAATGGCCCGATGCAACATAACCGGGCGATGCTTGGCGCCGTCCTCGCCGATATAGGTCGCGTCCAGCCGTTCGGGCAAAACAAAATCGACCTGATGGGTGCCGCATTGCCAGTCGCGGCCGATGGCATCGCGCAGAACGAATTCTAATTTCGGCCCATAGAAAGCGCCTTCGCCCGGGTTCATGACTAATTCCACGCCGGCGGCGGCGGTCGCATCCAATAAGGCTTTTTCGGCACGATCCCAAACTTCGTCAGAGCCGGCCCGCACATCGGGGCGGTCGGAAAATTTAACAACGAAATCATCGAACCCGAAATCTTTGTAGATGGAGGACAGTAAATTGATAAATATCTTGGTTTCCGATTCAATTTGATCATCCGTGCAAAAAATGTGGGCGTCGTCCTGGGTGAAAGCCCGCACCCGCATCAGGCCATGCAGCGCGCCCGACGGCTCATAACGGTGACAGGATCCGAATTCCGCCATGCGGATTGGCAGGTCACGGTAGCTTGTGATGCCCCGCTTAAAAATTTGCACATGGCAGGGGCAGTTCATGGGCTTGAGCGCCAGGAATTTGGTCGCCGAGGTATCACCAGGGCCGGCCACAGGCTCCGCATCGGCGTGGGTTTCGCCGCCACCACGGCTTTCGTCCACTTCGGCAATGAACATGTTCTCGCGAAATTTCTCCCAGTGACCGGAGGCTTCCCACAGCGCGCGGTCGACCAGCTGCGGCGTATTGACTTCCACGTACCCGCCCCCTTCCAGGCGCTGGCGCATGTACTCCTGCACGGTCCGGTACAGCGTCCATCCCTTAGGGTGCCAAAACACGGAGCCAATGGCCACATCTTGCAGGTGGAACAGTTTCATCTCGCGGCCAAGCCGCCGGTGGTCCCGCTTTTCCGCCTCTTCCAGCATGTGCAAATGGGATTTAAGCTGTTTCTTGTCGGCCCAGGCCGTGCCGTAGATACGTTGCAACATGGCGTTATTGGAATCACCCCGCCAATAGGCACCGGCCAGCTTCATCAATTTGAACGCCTTGCCCACCTTGCCCGTGGATGGCAGGTGCGGGCCACGGCACATATCAAACCACTCACCCTGGCTATAGATGCCGATCTCCTCATCTTCGGGAATGGCCTCGATCAGTTCGGCTTTGTATGCCTCGCCCTTGTCCTTAAAGGTGGCGATAGCCTTGTCCCGAGCCCAAACCTCGCGCACGAAGGGCTCGTTGCGGTCAATGATCTCGGCCATCTTGGCCTCGATCTTTTCCAGGTCGTCGGGCGTGAAGGGTTTGTCGCGGGCAAAATCATAATAGAACCCGTTCTCAATAGCCGGGCCGATGGTCACCTGGGTTCCGGGATACAAAGCCTGCACAGCCTCGGCCATGACATGGGCGGCGGCGTGGCGGATCACCTCCAGGGCCTCTTCGTCCTTGGAGGTGATAATGGCGACCTCGGCATCGGCTTCAATGGCCGCACTCAAATCCTTTATTTCACCGTCAACGCGTACCGCCAGCGCCGCCTTGGCCAGGCCGGGGCCGATATCGGCGGCTAGTTCCGCGCCGGTCACAGGGCCGTCAAATTTACATTCGCTGCCGTCGGGAAGAGTAATTGCAACCATTCAAATCACGCATTCAAAAGCTTTAAAACGGGGCCGAAATGTAGGCCGTTTAGGATAACTGTCAAGCCACCTGTTCCATGTTTGTGACATCAAAAGGCAAGCGCGTCCACCACATCGGCAACGGATAAGTCTGCCAGCCCGTCGCGGCGCAGGATGGTGACCGACGGGCCGCGCTGCCCACAAAGCGCCGGGTCGGACTCGTTCGAATACAGCACCACCGACGGGCACCCGGCAGACGCGATAAGGTGCATTGGTCCGGTATCGTTGCCGACGGCCGCCACCGCGCCTCGGCCTAAAGACACAAGGTCCAGCAGGCTTGTTTCTCCGGCCAGGTCCCGGGTCCCAGGGCATTGGGCCGCGATCTCCGCCAGCAGAGCCTTTTCCGCCGCCGTACCTAAGAGAACCGGGGTCATGTCCTGTTCCACCACCCTTCGTGCGACGGCGGCGAAGTGTTCCTTGGGCCAGCGTTTGCCGGGCCGGTGCCGTGCGCCTGCGGGCGCCAGAAGTACATAGCGCCCAGCCAATCCGAAACGGGAAATATCGCCCTTCAAATCCAGGGCCGTCCAGTCTAAGGGCGGCATGTTGGCAATGCCCGCCACCTCAAGCTGTTCGGCCTGGCGTTCGATAGTGTGCATGTCGTCCCTCTTTGGATTGGTGTGAGGATGGGAACATCCTCGTGCGATGCCTGACCATTCCGGCGACGGCCCCGGCCAGAATAAGCGCCGGTAAAAGGAACTGTGATCCGAGGTCTGTAAATCATAAACCTGATCAAATTCGCCACTGACCAGGCGGCGACGCAATTCAAGCCAGCCCAAGATTTCCACCCCGGCGGGACGGCCACCGGTCCACACCTCGTCGAAAAAGCCTGAGGCCTCGGCCAATTCTCTGTAAAGCCCAGTGGTCAGCAAGACGATGTGCTCGTCCGAATGATGGCGGCGGATGGCGGCAAACGGGCCCAGCGCCTGCACGAAATCCCCGAGCGCGCCAAGCTTGATGACCAGGACGGCCATTTACCCGTCGGCCTTCTGGTCCAGCACTTCCCGGTAGACATTGAGGGTCTTGTCACACATGGCCTGTTTGGAAAAATTCTCGCGCACATGAGCAATGGCCTTTTTCGCCATCGCCTGGCGTTCCTCGCCGGAAAGGTTCAAAACCATTTCCAACATCACTGTCAACACTTTCACATCACCCGACGGGAACAGCCAGCCGGTTTCCCCCTCGAGGATCGTTTCCCTGGCCCCACCGTGGTCAGATGCGATGACGGGACGGCCCAGCGCCTGGGCTTCAATCAGGATGCGACCGAAGGCTTCCGGGTCGGTCGATGCCGACACCACAACATCCGACATCATGTAGGCCGCCGGCATGTCATCACAATGATCGACGATCCGGACAATTTCACCCAGCTCGTGCTTGGTAACCAGATTTTCCAGTTCCCGGCGGTATTCCACCCGGCCCTGGTCGCCGCCAACCAGAAGACAGCGGAAATCACGGCGGTCCAGCTTTGCGATGGCCTCAATCAACATTGTCTGGCCTTTCCAGCGTGTCAGCCGGCCCGGCAGCATGACCACCGGCAGGCCGTCTTCCAGCCGCCAATCGGCGGCCAGTACCGTAACCCGTTCCGCCGTTACACGCGCGGGATGGAAACGATCCAGGTTGACGCCCCGGTAGATTGTTCGAATTATTTCACTCGGCGCACCGTAGGTCTGATACAGGTGCCCGGCGATGAACCGGGAAATGGCGATCACCCGATCGCCTTTGACCATCACCGAATTATATCGCCGTTTGAGGGCGTTGCCCGTCGAATAGGTGCCGTGGAAAGTGGTTATGAACGGCACGCCTACCCGCCGGGATGCAAAATAAGCCGACCAGGCCGGAGCCCGCGAGCGGGCGTGCACAATATGGACGCCTTCGTTTTTTATAAGCGATGCCAGCCGTCCGATATTGGCGTACATGACAAAAGGATTTTTCGAGTGCATCGGCAGTAAAATATGTTCGCCGCCGACACGTTTGAATTTGTGTTCGTCGGCACCGCCGTTTGACGCAACCAAGGCGCGGCCGCCCCGGGCGACGATGGCTTCGGCGATCTCGACGGTGCCGCGCTCGACCCCGCCGCCGGCGCCCAGAGCCGGCAGAACCTGAAGTACCGTCACACCCTTAATATCGGGCCACTTGTCAGAGCCGGGAGCAAAATCCGCACCCGCTTGCGTTTCCGGGTCTGCCCCAAAGGTGTTATGGTCGGCGCCTTCATTCATTGTTCTGAATACCCCAAGAGCCTCTCATGTCCGACACACCCGAAATACTAGCACGAGACGATGGCGGGGCCATCGCCTACTGCCGAACGCCCGGCAACCACCCAGGCGTTGTTTTCCTGACCGGTTTCAAATCCGACATGACCGGCTCCAAGGCGCTGGCGCTGGAAGTATTCTGCAAAAACCGCAGCCAGGCTTTTCTGCGCTTTGATTATACCGGACATGGCCGCTCGTCGGGCGACTTTGAAGACGGCACCATCGGAGAATGGGCAGGCGATGCAGTCCTGGTGCTGGATCACTTGTGCGAAGGCCCGCAGGTTCTGGTCGGATCCTCCATGGGCGGCTGGATCATGCTGCTGGCAGCGCTGGCGAGACCGGGTCGGGTTGCTGGACTGGTCGGCACCGCCGCCGCGCCGGATTTCACCGATGACCTGATGTCGAATGGGTTTACTTCCGAACAGAAACAGCAGGTGGAAACTCAAGGTTTTGTTGAAATTCCCAATTGTTATGACGAGGAACCCTACAAGATCACCAAGGCGCTGCTCGACGACGGCCGCAATCACCTGTTGTTGAAAGCCGAGATTCCACTCGACTGCCCGGTGCGCCTGATCCACGGCGACAAGGACGAAGACGTGCCCTGGCAAACCAGCCTCAGGATCGCCGAAAACATCCGCTCGGAGGACGTCGAAACCCTGTTCGTCAAAGGAGGCGACCACCGTTTGTCCGAACCCCATGACCTGGACCGGTTGTGCCGGACGGTGGGCCGCCTGCTGGATCAGTTGTGATACCACGACCCTAGCCCTCCGCCGCCAGAATGGCGCGCAGGCCCGCGCGGTAATCGGGAAAGCTCAGCCGCACACCCAAGTCTTCCTTGATGCGCCGGTTATCGACCAGGCGGTTATCTTGCCAGAAGCTCAGGCCCATCGGCGACATGGTTTTGGCGGCGTCTTCAAAATCAATGACCGGCGGTGGTTCCAGCCCCAACAGATAATAGGCAAAACCATTGACTTCGGCCGGCGAGGCCGCCTCGTCGTCACAAACGTTATAGACGGCGCAGGGATCGGGATGAGCCATGGACGCCCGCACTACATCAGCAATGTCATCGACATGAATGCGGGAAAATTTGTGACCCACTTTTTCGACCCTGCGCGCGCGCGCGTCGCGGGCCTGGTCAAGGACGCTGCGTCCAGGACCGTAAATTCCGGCCAGCCTGAACACATGCGCCCCTAGGGACAACCATTCGGCCTCGGCAACGGCCCGCATGCGGCTGCGTTCGGACGAAGGATTGACGGGCGAAGTCTCATCAACCCGGCCACCGCCGGCGTCTCCATAAACCCCGGTAGACGAAAAATAACCAACCCATTGAAGGTGTGTGGCGGCGCGGATGTCTGCGCCGTGCAAAGCCACAACCGAGTCCCCGACCCCTTCGCCACCGCCGTCCCGGGGCGGCGGCACCGAACTCAGCACGTGGGAAGCGCGGGCCAAAAGTCCGGCGGCATCGGCCAGCGGCGCTTGGCCTTCGAAAACAAGGACCTCGATCCCGTCCGCCGCCAGCTCTATGCGTCGGGATTCCGACTGACAGGTTCCGGTGACGGTCCAACCGTCGGCCAAAAGCGACCGCGCCAACCGGCCCGCGCTATAACCGAGGCCGAAGCAGAAAAGAGACTTGCCATCCTCAAGGCGTGTTTCACGAGCCGTCATCAGGTATTCTCCTGACAAGGAAATCCGGAAAACCATCCATGAAAAACATTATTCCTTTTTTTGCCGGCCTTCTTTACCCAACCATCCTCGCCATCATTGACCCTAATTGGGCGTTGGCAAAGGAAATCGATCACGCCAACCAATATCGCGCCTGCATGGCGCTTTCCAGGAGTGCGCCGCAGGAAGCTTTGGAGACAGCCCTGAACTGGCACGGCCTGGGTGGTGGGGACGCCGCCGACCATTGCATCGCGGTGGCGTTGATCGGTCTCAGACAATACAAGGAAGCGGCGGGACGGCTGGAAAAGCTGGCGGATCGCACGAAACAAAAGGCCGGCGTGAAAGCCGGGCTTCTCGCCCATGCGGCGCAGGCCTGGATTCTGGCCGGAAACTCGACCCGGGCCGAAGCGGTGCTGACGGCGGCGTTGAGACTGACACCCGATGACGACATACTGATGATTGACCGCGCCCAGGCCCGGGCCGGACACAGGGACTACGCCGGCGCCGTCGAGGATCTGAGCCGTGCCATCGAACGGGAAGATCGCCGCGCCGACGCCTTCGTTTTTCGGGCTTCCGCATACCGGCTGCTCGACAAGCTGGAGCTGGCGCTGGCCGATGTCGAGCGGGCGCTCAGGCTGCAACCGCGGCACCCGGACGGATTGCTGGAACGGGGCAACCTGCGACGCCTGCGCCAAAACGATGACGGCGCTCGCAAGGACTGGCTGGCGGTGATCCGGGCTGACCCGGGCAGCCAGGCCGCCGACGCCGCCCGGCGCAACCTGGAAAGCATGGATGTCAAAACCCGGCAATAACGGCCATGACGAAACGGCGCCTGGCCGGAAGAGCAGGGCGGGGTTGGGGTGACAGGACATGGCTAAAAATCCAGGTTGGCGTATTGTTTTTGCGGCGGCGTGCCGGGAATGCTGTCTTCCAGAATCGGCTGGAAGCTGGGCCGGGACTTGACCCGGGCGTACCAGTCCTTGGCCTCCATGTGGTCCGTCCAGGGCACATCGCCCAGATAATCGACACTTGAGAGATGCGCCGCGGCGGCAATATCGGCGAGCGAAAAATCATCCCCCGCCAGCCACCGGCGCCGCTCGGTCAGATAGCCGATATAATCCAGATGATGGTGAATATTGGCGTGCCCGGCGCGCACGGCAGCCCCATCGGGCGCACCCTGGCCGAGATAGCGTTTGGTCATTTTCTGGCCGACCAGATTCTCCGTCACCTCGCGGTCGAATTTATCGTCGAACCAATGAACCAGTCTTCGGACTTCCGCCCGGCCCGTGGCTTGACGGCCGATCAGAGGAGGGTCTGGGTGAACTTCGTCGAGAAATTCCGAGATGGCGTCGCCGCCGGAAATCGCCGTGCCGTCGGATTCCACCAGCACCGGGATATCACCGGCCGGATTAAGGGCCAAAAATTCAGACCGCCGTTCGTAGACGTTTTCGGCGCGCAGCTCGAAATCTAGTTGCTTTTCGTGCAACACGATACGGACCTTGCGGCAGGTTGGCGACATCCACAGGTGATAAAGCACTCGCATGACTGGAATCTACCGCCCATATACCAAGGGTGAAACACCGATTTTCACGTCACCCTCGCTAAAAAGTGAATGAGGTTTTAGTGGCGCGAACCGCGGACAATGGCTAAGTAAATTAGTCAACAACCGTTGCCTCCATCAAAAAAGGTCCGCCATGCTGATCAAAGCCAAAAAAGCCTCCGACGTTCGGTCCTCCGAAATCACATCGAAATCGGTTTATCAAAGCCGCCGGCGTTTCCTGGCTACGGCAGCTATTGCCGGCGCAGGCGCCGCTTTTGGTACCATCGGGCCCGCCATGGCCGCGCCTGTGCGCGGTGCGAAACTTGCCAATGTCCATAAATCGAAATGGATCCAACAGGCGCTGGGCGAGGAAGTGACCGAATACGGACCGATCACCAACTACAATAATTTTTACGAATTCGGCACCGGCAAGACGGATCCGGCGGAAAACTCCACCAAGTTCAAGCCCCGGCCCTGGAGCCTGGCCGTCGATGGCGCCGTGGAAAAGCCGGGCGTCTATGACCTGGAGGATTTTCTCAAACCCCATCAACTGGAAGAACGCGTCTACCGGTTCCGCTGTGTCGAGGCCTGGTCCATGGTCATACCCTGGGTCGGCATTCCCCTGGCAGATGTCATCAAGCGGCTCGGCCCCACCGGCAACGCCAAATACGTCGCGTTCGAGACCCTGCATGACCCCAGACGGATGCCGGGCCAGCGCCGCTCGGTCCTGCAATGGCCCTACAGGGAGGGACTGCGCATGGACGAAGCCATGAATGCCTTGGCGTTGTTGGTGGTTGGTCTGTACGGCGAGGTGCTGCCCAATCAGAACGGTGCGCCGGTCCGCCTGATGGTGCCGTGGAAGTACGGCTTCAAGTCCATCAAATCGATCGTCAAGATGTCCTTCCAGGCGGAGCAGCCGCCGACGTCGTGGAACATGTCCGCGGCCCGGGAATACGGCTTTTATTCCAACGTCAACCCGACCGTCAACCACCCCCGGTGGAGCCAGGCCAAGGAACGCCGCATCGGCGATTTTCTGAAACGCCCGACCAAGATGTTCAACGGCTATGAAGAAGAGGTCGCACACATGTACGCGGGCATGGACATGCGGAAAAATTACTAACCCCATTCCAACCGGATCATTTATAAGCGTCCGATGACCCGGGACGACACCATCAGGAAAATCGCAAAGCCTATCGTCTTTGCCGCATGCCTGGCCCCGCTCACTTGGATCGCCTGGACCGCGGTTACCAGTGGCCTCGGCCCGACCGGCCCGCTTGGCGCCAATCCTATTGAGTATATCAACCGTTATCTCGGCGACTGGGCGATCCGCTTCCTGCTTGGGGCGCTGGCGATTACGCCGGTGCGGAGTATCACCGGATGGAACGCCGTAATGCGGTTTCGCCGCATGATCGGGCTGTTTGCGTTTTTTTATGTCTGTCTGCACCTGTCGAGCTATATCGGGCTGGATCAGTTTTTTGACTGGACCGAAATCTGGCGCGACATCATCAAGCGCAATTACATCACCGTCGGCATGGTGACCTTTACCCTGCTGGTCCCGCTGGCGGCGACGTCGACCCGTGCCATGGTCAAGCGGCTCGGTGGCAAACGCTGGAGCAGGCTGCACAAACTGGTCTATCCGGCCGGCATCCTGGCGTGCCTGCATTTCTACATGATGCGCAAGGGTATCCAGTTGGAACCCATCATTTACGCCGCCATCTGCGCCGTTTTGCTGGGCTACCGGGTCGCCGTGGCATGGCGGAAAAAGGCTCAATGAGCTTCGTCCCAGTTGCTCCCCGATCCGGTATCGACGATTAGCGGAACGTCGAGATGCGCCGCCCCGCTCATCACCGATGTCACCAGTTCGCTGGTGGCCTCCAGTTCCTTGTCGGGAACCTCGAAAATCAACTCATCGTGCACCTGTAACAACATGCGCGCCTTGAGCCCGGCGTCATCCAATGCGCCCGGCAGGCGGATCATGGCGCGTTTGATGATGTCAGCGGCCCCGCCCTGGATCGGCGCGTTGATGGCGGCCCTCTCGCCCAATCCCCGCACATTGGGGTTTTTCTCGTTAATGGATTTGATGTGGCACTTACGCCCGAACAACGTGGTCACGTAGCCTTGGTTCCGGGCCTGCTCCTTGGTCCGTTCCATGTAATCCCGAATGCCCGGATATTTTTCGAAATAGGCGTCGATGTAGTCTCTCGCCTCTGAGTTTTCGATGCCAAGCTGGCGCGCCAGCCCGAACGCCGAAATGCCGTAAATGATGCCGAAATTGATCGCCTTGGCCTTGCGCCGGACCATCGGGTCGATGCCGTCCGCCGGCACACCGAAGACCTGGCTTGCTGTCAGCGCGTGGATATCCTGGCCGTCGTGGAAGGCCTCTTTGAGCGCATCAATACCCGCCACATGGGCCAGCAGGCGCAGCTCGATCTGCGAATAATCGGCGCTCAGCAGCGTCATGCCCGCATCAGCGATAAAGGCCTGGCGGATTTTGCGGCCTTCCTCGGTGCGCACGGGGATGTTCTGCAAATTGGGGTCCCTGGATGCCAGCCGCCCGGTCGAAGCGCCGCCTTGGGAATAAGACGTGTGCACACGGCCCGTATCCGGATTGATTTGTTCTATCAAGGCGTCCGAATAGGTGCTTTTCAGTTTCGCCAGTTGACGCCAGTCGAGCACCCTGGCCGGAAGATCATGGCCCTGATCGACAAGGCCTTCCAACACCTCGACGCCGGTGGCGTAGGCCCCGGTCTTGCCCTTTTTGCCGCCAGGCAGATCCATTTCATCGAACAGTATTTCACCCAACTGTTTGGGCGAGGCGACGTTGAATTCGCGCCCCGCCAATTTGTGGATGTCGATTTCCAGCGCCGCCAGACGGACGCCAAAATCATCGGACAGGCGCTTTAACTCCTTGCCGTCAACTTTAATGCCCCACCGTTCCATTTCAAACAGAATGGGGATCAGCGGCCTCTCAAGGGTTTCGTACACGGTGACCATATGGTCGCCGACGAGTTGCGGTTTCAAAACCTTATGCAGGCGGCCTGTAATGTCGGCGTCCTCGGCGGCGTAATCCAAAGCCTTGTCGAGGGGCACATAGTCGAAGGTCACTTTGGCCTTACCGGTGCCGGTGACGTCGGCGTATTTGATCGTTTGGTGGTCCAGGTGTTTCAGGGCCAGATCGTCCATCCCGTGCCGGTGCAGCCCGCCGGCGAGCACGAAACTGATCAGCATGTTGTCGTCCACCGGGGCGATGACAATGCCGTGGCGCGACAACACCCGCATGTCGTATTTGATGTTCTGGCCGATTTTCAGGACAGACGGGTTTTCCAGCAACGGTTTTAACAGTTTTAGGGCCTTTTTCAGGGAAATCTGTTCGGGTGCGTCACCGCCACCATCCTCCCTGCCGCCACCCAGATCGAGCGAGCCCTGCGCCGCCGGTTGCTTGTGGTCGAGCGGTATGTAGCACGCGCGCCCCGACCGCACCGACAGCGACACGCCGACCAAATCGGCGCGCGACGCATCCAGCGACGTGGTTTCGGTATCGACGGCGACGGCCCCGGCCTTGACGGCCTCGGCGATCCAGGCCTCCAGCGCCTCTGTCGTTTGCACCAGTTCATAAACCGCATCGGCCCCTGTCTCCGTCCCGCCATCACCGGCGTCCGCGACCGGGCCCTCCGGCGCGGTGATCCCGTAGCGCGCCTCGGCCGATTTGATCATCGACCTGAAGCCCAGTTTGGTGAGGAACGCCACCAGGGTTTCGCCGTCCGTTTCGCGGGCGGCGAATTCCGATAACGCCGTTTCCACCGGCACATCATTCCTGAGCGTCACCAATTGACGCGAGAGGTGGGCGCGATCGGCTTCCTCGATCAATTTTTCGCGGCGCTTGGGCTGTTTGATTTCATCGGCGCGTTCCAGCAGCGTGTCCAGGTCGCCGTATTCGTTAATCAGCAGCGCCGCCGTCTTGATGCCGATGCCCTGTACGCCGGGCACGTTGTCCGACGTGTCGCCGGCCAATGACTGCACATCGATCACCCGGTCCGGGCCGACACCGAATTTTTCCACCACCTCGTCGGGGCCGATGACCCTGCTTTTCATGGCGTCGAACATGGCCACGCCGGGCCCCACCAACTGCATCATATCCTTGTCCGACGACACGATGGTTACCTCCGCGCCCTGTTCGACGGCTTGGCGGGTATAGGTGGCGATCAGGTCGTCGGCTTCGAATCCGTCCATATCGACGGCGGCGACGTTGAGCGCGCGGGTGGCTTCGCGGACCAGCTCGAACTGCGGGATCAGGTCTTCGGGCGGCGCGTCCCGGTTGGCCTTGTATTCGGGATAGATGTCGCTGCGGAAGGTCTTGCGCGCGCGGTCGAAGACGACGGCGATATGGTCGGCGTCGGTATCATCGACCAACTTCATCAGCATGCGGGTAAAGCCGAAAACCGCGTTGACGGGCGTGCCGTCAGGGCTGGTCATATCGGCCTTGATGCCGTAGTAGGCGCGAAAAATAAATCCCGACCCGTCAATCAGATAGACGTGGTGGGGTTTGCCGTCATTGCCGCCGCTCACTGAATTCTGGCCTCCCGCTGGTTTTTTTGTCTCTGATGGTCGTGTCATTTTACCGTCCCCGAGGGCCGCTCACAACGCACCCGCCTGTGGACAAACAGGGCCAGCGATGGAAGAGAATGTCTGTCGTCCCGGCGTCGCCGCCAAGTCGTCCAAATGTCGTCGGTTTGTCGTCCGTATGTCGTCATTTTCACCCCTCTGATTACACTTAAGCCATTGATACGCCAGAAAACATGGCCGAGAAAGAGGTGAGAATGTCGTCATTTGTCGTCATTTCACCCTGATTTCCCCCCTTGGCGAACAAAATCAGTCACAGATTCCAGGGCCAAAAATCCGTTATTAATACCCTATACGTTCCTATTTATAAAGACTTTTTTCCTTTTCATATGTAAAGAACCTATATTTTCCTCTCTAATACGAGCCCCTACCTTAACCTACATCAAGGCGCCGGCACCGCCAGCCCGGCAACAATGCCACTCATACATTAAGGCACCATTCAGCCAAGCAAGGAGCACTTCATGGGCAGAGGGAAAATTACCGAGCGCATTGACGCCATTACCGGCATTTCAGACCAGCGCGCAAGGCCCACCTGACCGGCGACGTGCGCGAAACGGTGTGTTCGGCCTGCGTGTCATATGGCTGATAAAAGCTAGAAACGCCGCAGACGCGACTATCCGGCCACGGCCTCATCGGCAACAGGAAGCACACGTTCCGGTGGCAAGTGGACCCTAACCGTAGTGCCT
>Ga0114996_10006450_pt1 | contig 13506 bp, 11 predicted proteins | sample ArcticOcean_MG_C_4_FD_87039 | JGI IMG/M metagenome (GOLD analysis project Ga0114996, IMG submission 87039) | Marine microbial communities from western Arctic Ocean - ArcticOcean_MG_CB4_134 | ecosystem: Environmental > Aquatic > Marine > Oceanic | place: Arctic Ocean: Canada Basin | collected... | reverse complement strand
GAACTCGCCCTACATTCGACTCTCCTACAAGGTGATCAACGAAAGCGCATACGATTTCCCCTTCCTCTATGCATTCCACCCGGTCTTTAAGGGCGAAACACGAACCCGGATCCTTCTGCCGCAGGGAACGAACGTCGTCACCTACAGCAGCACCGACGATCGACTTGGTTCTCCCATGATGGAACACGATTGGCCGAACGTTACAGATGTGTCCCTGGACAAGACCTACGATCGGAGCACCCTGCGCTCCAGCCGCACCCGGGAGGCCGATAAGCTCTTCACTACGCCCATGGAACAGGGGCGCTGCGCACTCCTCTACCCCAACAAGGACTTCATCGGCTTCCTGTTTCCGGCGAAACGGCTCCCCTACCTGGGCATTTGGGTGAACGAGGGAGGCTGGAACAATATGCACCATATCGCGCTGGAACCCTCCACGTCGCAGGTGGACCGCCTGGATACGGCAGAAGGTCTGAAGAAATGCGGTGTGGTACCCGCTCACGGAGAACTCGAGTGGGACATCAGCATCGTCAGCGGGAAAGGTGATGACATCACCTCCCTTTTGGGGGAATTCTGATCGTGCACCGAAGAAGGGAAGGAATCCTGAATGCTCGTCTTCTCGGCCTCCTCCTGGTGGCCTGGGTATGGGTTGGCTTTGCCTCAGAAGGAACGGCCAACGCCCAGTCCACCGAGCATGATGGAATGATCCTGGTTCGGGCCGGCGACACGTACGACTCCTGGTTCTATCTGGACAAGTACGAGACCACCAATGCCGAGATGCACGCCCACAGCGCCGAATACGAACCTGGGAACGAGTTCTTCAAGGGTAATGACAAACCGGCAACGGCTGTATCGTTCGTCACCGCCCAGGAGTACTGCCAGGCAAAAGGCAAACGAATGCCAACCACCTCGGAACTGTCGCTGGCCTGCGGCGGCCCTGAGGGGCTCGTTTACAGCTATGGAAACGGCTACGATCCCCTGAAGGCCCGGGTGGGGCGACATGTCTGGTCAGACGGCCCCAAACCCGTGGGCTCCTACGAACCGAATGGATACGGAATCTATGATGTCGTCGGCAACGTGTGGGAGTGGACCGACGATGGATCGGGCCAGCAGCCTCGGGTGCACGGCGGGTCGTGGTTGAAGGGGCCGCGCCATACCAAGTGTGGAGTCAGCCAGCCTGCTGACCCCATCCAACGCGTCCTCGACTTCGGCATCCGCTGCGCCCGAACGCTGGGGCGGGCGGACATCGATCGGCTTGAGGCTCAGGTACAGGCGATGTTGAAAGCGGCTGAAGCCGCAGCCTCCCGGGAAGAGGCCATTCGACGACGGAAACGGGAAGCGGCGGAAGCGCTGCGGCGGGGGGAAATCGATGCAGAGGCCCAACAAGCGCTGGATGTCGAAGAGGCGGAGCGTCTTCGAATTGAGGACGCGGAGGCCGCACGAGTAGCGGCGTTTCAGAAAAAGGTCTCCAACATGGCCCAGATCGGTGAAGGACTGGCCATGTATTATCTGGACAAAACGGAAGTCAGCGTAGAGGCCTTCCAGGAATTCAAGCCCGATTTTGTTCCTCATGAACTCTCCTCGAGCCCCCGACAGCCGGCTACCGGCGTTTCGTACCAGGAAGGTTCCGACTACTGCCGCTCTCTGGGGAAGCGGCTGCCCACCGATGGGGAGTGGCTCTCAGCCTGCCTTGGAAAAAGCGGCCATCTCTACGGTTATGGGACGGCTTTCGACAGGGCCAAACTGTGGGCGGGAAGGCCATGGTTTGAAGGGACCCAAGACGTTGGGACTACGGCGGAAACAAGCTACGGCAATACGGAAATGGCCGGGAACGTCTGGGAGTGGACAAATGGGTGGTACGACAAGGACAAGACCCGGCGAACCATTCTGGGCGGAGCCTGGTCCGATGGCTCCGATCGCGCAAGGTGCACTGCCAAAGACTGGCATTTCCCGACCACTCGGGTAGCCAACCTCGGCTTCCGATGCGTCGCTGAACAGATGGAGCCATGACCGCCACACCCACTCAACCCATCTCACGGGTAAAAAGACCTCCGATGAAACCGTCTGAGAACGAACTGAAACGGGCCCCTTCGGACGAACCCGGCCGGACAGGCAGTCCGCGGGGCCGAACCACGTTGAGCGTGGTGGTATTACTGGCGGTGGGTGTCATTGTTGCTGCCTGTGGAGGGGCATCGGTTCCTGCCCCGCAGGCCGAGGCCGCTGCTGACAGAACGATCCAATCGCTCCTGTCCGATCCGGACACCCACCCTGAAGTCGCAGGCGAAGCAGCTCTGGCTCTCGTTCAGATCGCCGAAGGCGGAGCTCAGTCGGAAACGGCCGTACAGGCCCTGCTTCAGGGACTCTCCCGCGCGGACGGCGCGGTACGGTTCAAATGTATACAGGCACTGGGGAAGCTCGGGTATCCGTCGGGCCTCCCCGTCCTGGATTCGCTGGCGGTCAACGAAACCGTCTCCCCGGTGCTCCGGATCGAAACAGCACTCGCCCGGCACAGGCTGGGTCGTACAGATGCGCTGCCCTGGCTAATCAATGAGCTGAGCCCAGACAGGGGCCTCGTCCGTCGAACAGCGGCGGCCGCCGCTCTGGGACGGTCGGGAGCATCTGAAGCCATACCCGCTCTCCGACATGTTTTGGATGAGGCGCCGCCTCGCATGCTCTTTTCCAGCTTGGTGCTGGCCCTGGGCAGGCTTCAAGATCACAACTCAATCGACCGCCTGGGCGATCTCCTGGCCCACTCTACCGATGTGATGGTCGGCACCGTACTTGTAGATGCGCTGGAAATGATGGACGCCCCGGCGGCAACCACGCATCTTGAGGCTGCGTTTCGGACCAGCACGCACTACCTGCTCCAGGAACGCTGCATTCAGGCCCTTGCCGCGATTGGCGACACGACGGTCGCTCCCGACTTGCGCGCCCTTCTCGAAACCAGCACGATAGCAAATTCCAGATCCATGTCGGCCCGCTACCTGGGGCAGCTGCGCGATTCCACATCCGTTCCAATCCTCATGGCCGCCTTCCGCGGCGACCCCGCTAAACCGGTGCAGCTTGCGGCAGCCGAATCGCTGGTGACGCTGGGAAAAGGTCTGGACATCGCTCCAGAGTTGGAATCTTTCCTGGACAGCTCAAACGAAACGTTCAAGATCGAAGCCGCACGTATCCTGGCCCGCATCCCCGACCCGCGCCGACTGCATGCGCTCCGCGAAACCCTGCTCTGGGACCCGGTGCCGGGAGTCAAGATCGCCTCAGCCCATGCGCTGGGCGGGATACCCACGGCCGAGGCCGCCCGGACCCTCAAGAATGTGTACGACCAGATCAGCGACTCGGATCTCCGGCTGGAGATCATCCGGAGCCTGGGGCATATTCCCCGGCCTGAGGCGCAGGACGCTCTCCTCGAAATCCTGAAGTCGGCGGAGTACGCAACAGTCAAGGTTGCACTTTTGGAGGCCCTGTCGAGCGCCGGAGACAAGCAGCAGCTCCGGGTGCTTGTCACTTACCTCAGCGACCATCAGCCCGATGTTCGTCTGCAGGCGGCCGCAGGCGTCTACCGTCTGACACGGAACATCCATTTCAACCTCTCGCCCACCTCCTGAGGCCGCTCCAAAGGTGGGCGACACGCCGAAACAAAACTTGACATGCAGCGCTTGAACTGTGGATATTTGACACTCATTCTCCGCTGGTAAAGCTGTTGGGCGGCGGTTCAGAACAGATCCAGGAGGCCCACGTGAAGATCTCCGAGGAAATTCGTGACGATGTCGCCGTACTGTCGGTAACCGGCGAACTGATGAGCGGCCCGGAAGTGGCCTCTTTTCACGATCACATAAAAAAACTTACCAACGGGGGAATCAAGAACGTCGTAGTCGATTTCTCCAAGGTGAAGTGGTTCGGCAGTTCGATGCTGGGAGTTCTTATCGCCAGCCTTACAACCCTGCGAAACGCAGGTGGCGACCTTCGGCTGACAGGCATTTCGGAAAAGATCGACAGCATACTGATGGTCACTCAGCTGGCCGGCATCTTCCGTGCGCTTGAAACCGTCGATCGCGCAGTTGCCAGTTTCAAGACTCAACCTCCCGAGCCAGCCGGATCCTGAGTTCAGGTACCGGCCGTCCTTGCAGCCTATGAAGCGCCCTGTCCTGTCGCGGGTCAGGGCGTTTTGTCGTGAACGGAGCGGTCGTGCAGGGGATGTATCTCAAGAACGCGAAAGGACGCTCCGGCATCAGGCTGCTGGTTTTAGCGTTGGCAAGCACCATGTGGGTGGCGGCCCCGGCCGCGTGGGCTGAAGATCGCCTGGTCCTGATCTCCCCGCATTCCGAAGAGACCAAGGGGGAGTTCGAGCAGGCGTTCATCCGCCGCTATCGTGAAGACACTGGTAGAGATGTCTCGCTGGAATGGCTCGATGTCGGAGGGACCAGTTCGATCCTACGTTATGTGAAGGGCGAATTCCAGCGTAGCCCGGAAGGAATCAACATAGACTGCTTCTGGGGTGGAGGAATCGATCCTTACATGGAGCTGGCAGAAAAGGATCTGCTCCAGCCCTATGTTCTGCCTGAGCAGCTGCTCTCTCCGCTGCCAAAAACCATCGGCGGCGTTCCTCTGTACGATCCGGACCATCGGTGGTACGGCGCCACTCTGGCAGGATTCGGAATCGTCTATAACCGCAAAGTTCTCCAGCGGCTGGACTTCCCCGACCCACAGAGTTGGGCGGACCTGGGGCGGCCCGAACTCTACAGCTGGGTAGGGTCCGGCGATCCGAGACTCAGCGGCAGCGTCCATATGGCCTACGAACTCATTCTCCAGGGCTACGGCTGGGAAAAGGGGTGGGAGGTCATTACCACCATGGGCGCCAACGTCAGGAACTTCTCCTCGGGAGGCTCCCAGGCTCCCAAGGATGTCGCCGTCGGGGAGGTCGCCTACGGTCTCTGCATCGATTTCTATGCGTGGGCACAGGTGGAAAAGGTGGGGGCCGAGTTTGTCGGGTTTGTGATGCCCGACAACCTCACCATCGTGAACCCGGATGGAATCGCCATCCTGAAAGGAGCCCCGAACAGGGACGTGGCACGTGCCTTGTTGCGCTTCGTCATGTCGGAAGAGGGGCAGCGGTTGTGGTACCTCCGAAAGGGCGAGCCAGGAGGGCCGATCCACGATCAGCTCAACCGATTCACGGTTCTGCCCGGCCTCTACGAGACGGAAAAGGACCGGGCTGCCGTTACTCTGAATCCCTTCGACTGGACCTCAGATCTGGTTTACGACGCCGACCGCGGTTCCAGGCGGTGGAGTGTTCTGAATGATCTCATCGGGGTTCTTGTTATCGATTCACACGCCCAGCTGCGGGCGGCGTGGCAGCGGGCTATCAAGGACGGACTCTCCCCCGGAGCCATCGCCCACCTCTCGACTCCCCCGGTCACCGAGGAGGAGGCGCTCCGGCTGGCCGACGGCTGGCGGTCAGACCCAGAGCTCAAGGCTCGAACCATGGCCGGATGGACGGCCTTTGCCCGAGCCAAGTATGGGGACGTCCAGCAAAGCGCCCTCCTGCGTTTCGTCGATTTCATTACGTTCATGTTTCCTTTCGGGATTGCCCTGGGCATTGTCCTTTACCTCTGGAGAACTGGGTCGCGATGATCCGAATTTTTTCGTATTCCAAAGAAACGAAGCGCATGGAGACCCCGGGAATTGCCGATCTGCCGCGGCATATCAAGGACCCGGGCCGGATGCTCTGGGTGGACCTGGAGGACCCCAACGACGAGGAAACAGGCGTGCTGGGGGGCATGTTCGGATTCCATACGCTGGCCGTGGAAGACTGCCTTCAGGGCAACCCCCTTCCGAAAATCGATTTCTACGAAGGCTACCTCTTCCTGGTTCTGCAGGCGGTGGACTCCGACATCTCGTCCGGCACGTTCCAAACCGTTGAAGTAGATGTCTTTGCAGGCGAGAACTGTCTGGTCACGTTTCACCGCCATCCGGTGAAGGGCATCTTCGACACCCGGGGATGGGTGGCCAAGAACCCAGGATCGCTTCTCCGATCGCCCGACTGGCTGCTCCATGGAATTTTGAACTCCCTGATCAACCATTTCAGCCCGTCGCTAAAACAGCTGGAAGAGCGCATCGAGATCCTGGAACGTGAACTGCTGGACACCCCGCGAGAGACGCATCTCAGAGAGATTCTCAGCCTGCGCCGCGAGATCTTTCACCTGATTCGGATCACCGGTCCCCAAACCGATATCCTGCACAGAATGGAACGCGGGGACCTTCCGTGGGTCCAGGACGTCAACCGTCTCTACTTCCGGGACCTGCACGACCGCCTTCAGCGGATCTCGCGCACCGGCGACCTCTACCGGGAAATGCTCGCCGGACTAACCGAGGTCCACCTCTCCGTTCTCACCAATCGCTTGTCGGGAGCACTGCGCGCCCTGGCAGGAACGGCCCTGCTCCTGCTGCCTCCCAGCCTGGTCGCGGCGGTCTACACGGTCAGCCCGGCACTGTTCGGAACATCGCCGATGGTGCCCCTTGGCGCGATGGCGGCGTCTGTTCTGGTGGGCGCCATCTTATTGAAGAGAGCCCGCTGGTTCTAAACCCCGGTCTGCAAGACGCTCGGCTCCACCTACGCTACGGAAACCCACATGGTCAGTGTCACACTGGAAAACGTCACGAAGCGATTCGGCAACGTCGTCGCCGTCGATCGCGTCAGCCTCGATATCGGGAAGGGCGAGTTCTTCTTCTTGCTCGGGCCGTCGGGGTGCGGCAAAACAACCCTCCTCCGCATCATCGCCGGATTCTATCAGCCCGAAGGCGGCCGGATCCTTTTCGACGCTCGCGATCTTACCGACGTGCCTCCGAATAAGCGCAACACGGGCATGGTCTTCCAGAACTACGCCCTGTGGCCCCATATGACAGTCCGCCAGAATGTCGAGTACGGGCTTCGAATGCGGGATGTCCCAGCCTCCGAAATGGCCCGCCGGTCACAGCAGGCTCTCGAGCGGGTCCAGATGGGTCCTTATGCGGACCGGACTTCAAATCAGCTATCCGGAGGGCAGCAGCAGCGCGTGGCCCTGGCCCGGGCCCTGGTGATCGAACCTGATGCCGTCCTTCTGGACGAACCGCTTTCGAACCTGGACGCGCGGCTCCGACTGGAAATGCGTGAACAGATCCAGGAGCTGCACCGGGATCTGGGCATCACGATGATTTACGTCACCCACGACCAGAAAGAAGCGCTCTCCATGGCCGATCGCATGGCCGTGATGCGTGCCGGCCAGGTGGCTCAACTGGGAGCCCCCCGTACCCTCTACTGCCGCCCGAACAGCCGTTTCGTGGCCGACTTTATTGGTGAGATCAATCTGCTGCCGGGGGACGTCACATCAACCGACCCCCTGCAGATCGAGACCCCCAACGGGCCGATCCTGAGTGCCCTGGACAGCACACACAAGAAAGGCGAACGGGCGCTCTGTTCGATCCGTCCCGAGGCGATCCATTTCCTGCCCGACGGCGAGGACGCCGGATCGGACAACGTCCTTCCAGGAAAGGTTCGCCATGTCATCTACCTGGGTGATGTGGAGCAGTACAACGTCGATCTCGCCGACGGCACGCAAGTGAAAGTCGTGGAGCACAACCCGCTCCATCGCGTGGCCGCCGAAGGCGACAACGTGCGGCTCAGGTTCAGTCCGGAAGCCGTCGTAGTGCTTCCTGAAGAGACGGACCCATGCTGAAGAAACTCGACCTGACGCCGGGGACTCTGGTTTTCCTGGGCGCTCTGCTCCTGTTCTTCTCAGCCTTCCTCTTCTATCCCCTCTGGTACGCCTTCGTCAAATCCGTCGTTGTCGATGGGCAGTTCACGCTGACATTCTTCAAACTGCTCGTTACGAATCCCGTTCAGAGAGAAGCGATTCTTAACAGTTTCCGGTTGGGGATGATCACCACTCTGGCGACAACGGTTCTGGCGCTGCCGCTGGCCTTCCTGATGGTCCGCTACGATTTCCGCGGAAAAAGCATTCAGAATGGCCTGATTCTGGTGCCCATGGTGCTCCCGCCTTTTGTGGGTGCCATCGGAATGCGCCAGATGTTCGCCCGGTTCGGGTCCATCAATCTCCTCCTCATGGACATCGGCGTCATTGCCGAGCCCATCGACTGGTTCGGCGGAGGCGGCTTGCTTGGCGTCGTCATCCTGGAAGTCCTCCACCTGTATCCAATTATGTTCCTTAACGTTGCCGCCGCCCTGGCCAACGTCGACCCCAGCCTGGAGGAAGCGGCCCGAAATCTTGGAAGCCGCGGGTTCAAGCTCTTCCGCACCGTCACCTTTCCTCTGATGCTACCCGGCTACTTTGCAGGGGCCATCATCGTCTTCATCTGGGCGTTCACAGATCTGGGCACGCCCCTGATCTTCAACTACCGGCAGGTGGTGGCGGTAGAGATTTTCAACGCCGTGTCCGACACGAACGAAAATCCCATGGCGTACGCGCTGGTGGTTTTCGTACTCGTGCTCACGGTGTTCTTCTTCTATCTCTCCAAGGCCGTTATGGGGCGTGGCCGGTATGAGATGATCGCGCGCGGGCATGTGGGTTCCGTCAGCCAGAAGGCCTCCACGCGAATGACCGTCATCATTCACGTGCTGATGCTGTCGCTGACGGCCGTCGCCATCCTCCCCCACATCAGCGTGGTCCTCACGTCTATTTCAGAGCGCTGGTTCATGTCGGTGCTTCCTCAGGAGATTACGGGCAAGTACTACGGGATGGTCTTCGATCATCCAATGGCCCTCTCCAGCATCAAGATGAGTCTGATGCTCAGCATCTTCTCTACTACGCTCGATGTGGTATTGGGCATCTCCATCGCCTACCTCCTCACCCGCACTCGGATCCCCGGAAAGGGAATTCTGGATGCGGTGTCTATGCTCCCGCTGGCTCTCCCGGGAATCGTTCTGGCGTTCGGCTATCTGGCCGGCTACTCCGGAACGATACTGGATGCTCGAAACTATCCGGTTCCACTGCTCGTTATCGCATACGCCGTCCGTCGACTCCCCTATATGGTGCGATCGGCATACGCCGGATTCCAGCAAAGCAGCATAACCCTTGAAGAAGCCGCGATGAATCTGGGGGCCTCCCGCTGGCGCACGCTCCGGGAGATCACCTTCCCACTGATCCTGGCCAACTTGGTAGCCGGCGGAATCCTCTGCTTCTCGTTCGCTATGCTCGAAGTGAGCGACAGCCTGATTCTGGCATTGAAGGACGAGTACTATCCCATCACCAAAGCCATCTACTCGCTTCTGGGTCGAATTGCCGACGGGCCTTATATCGCCAGCGCCATGGGCATCTTCGGAATGATCCTCCTGATGGTCAGCCTCTTCTTGTCCGGCAGGTTCCTGGGCAGACGATTGGGAGAGCTCTTCCGGGTCTGATCTTCAGTCTCCCTGTTTTTTTACGTGGTTCTACCCGCGGTGTAACCATGATCCTTCTCGGATGTGCTCTCGGAATCATCCTCATCCTGCTGCTCCGGTTCACCGGCGCTGGCAACAAACTCAATATAGGCCCTGAGATCTCACCGGATCAGATCCCAGCGCAGGTCATCGACGTTTCCGATCAGGCACAGGTAGGAGATCCAGTTCGGTCGGCCCGGAGGGGCGAACTGCTGCTGGATCTGATGGTACGTCTCGGCGCCAGTCAGGGAGTTGCGGAAGAGGAACTCCGGAGGAGGGGTTACGAGGGATCGTTCTCGGAACATAGATCGGATATGTCGGCACCGTCGATTCAGGTGGTGGATGCCCACAGCGAACACCTGCCCGCGATCGAACGGGCATTGCTGGTAGGCATTCACATCGCACGATCCAGCGACGATCATGCCGGCGTTTCCGATGGCCGACCCGGTGGCCGATCCATAGACGTTATGGATCTCCAGCGTCGTGCCGAGGAAGCCGAAGTGGAGCTGTTCGGCGAAGGGCGGTATCAGAGATGGTCTCTTTGCGGCAAAGCAACCCTCGTCCTCCAGGACATGCTCGACGGAGCTGTCGATCCCAAAGAAAGCGAGCTCCTCAAGGACCTCCTTGAGTCATTCGACCAACGCCTCAAACAGACCCGGGATGAAATCGACCGGGCCATGGCGTTGTTGCCCGACTCGAACCAGTTGCTCTGGGGCAGCGATGCCGACCGGCGACTCTACTACTTCAAGATGGGCGTAACCAATGCCCTTCGCCGCTCGGGCTTCGTCCAGAGCCTCGACCACCTCTACCGGCTTCAGGGGGTCAACTACGATGTCGAGGAAGCTTACGACCTGGCCTCCCAGGAAGCCGATCCCCTGGTGCTTGCCGATGCCATCGGGATTGAGCGCCTGGTAACCCTTACGCCGTCCGACGTACACAACCTCGTTCATAGATCATTGCCCAGCCGCATGTCCTGATTCCGGAGTCTACTCCCCACTTATGTCCGAGACCGTCTCCATTCTCTTCGCCGTGCCCGTCGATCAGGTAGACTCCCTGCGCGCTTCGGAGACCTTGCGGAGCATCCAGTCACAGACCTTTCCCGAATCGCTTCTGGAAGTCCACAAGGTTCAGTACGTGCCCAATGCCCCGGAGGCGCATACCTCAGCCCTGAACGCGGCGCGCGAAATCGCCAGGGCGTCCTCTTCTGCGTCCGACGATGGCTATATGATCTATGCCGAGCCTGGTCTGCTCTGGGAACCCGGCAAGATCGAGAGGCAGGTCCTGGCCCTTCAGGACCATCCCGGATCGGGAGGATGTGTCCACCCGATGTCCGTGCGGCCTGAATCAGGCAGGCCCTGGACATTCGGTCTTGAAGATACGATGCGCTACGGCGCTCGAATCGCATCCTTCCTTCGCCCGCCCTGGGGGCATGGAACGGCCCTCCTCCGGTCAACAGCAGCGGCCCGGGTGGGTGTGTTCCGAAATGTGGACCAGGTATTGTGGGAATACGCCATTCGAACAGCGCTAAGAACTCCTGCTCTGCATCCCTTGCCAGACGACCTTGCCACCTGGAACCCGGGCCGTGACGCCGAAGGAGAAATCCGGAACGGAAGAAGACCCATCCGCCCCCTGGTGGCAGCAGAACCCAACAGGGTCCACTACCCTTTCCTGAAGGCTCACCTGGATCGGCTGACAACCGAGGACCTGTTTCAGGGGCACCGGCTTGCTTTACCCGACATCGGTCTGGTGCTGCACGCCGCCCGTCACCTCAACGCGGGCGATTTCGCCGGAGGGTTCGAACGGTTGCGTTCTCAGGAGTCGAACGGACTGGAGGGGGGCTATCTGGTGGGACTGTTGGAGCGGGGAAGAGGAAATTTCCAGGAGTCCGAGGCTGCCGTTCGCCGGTGTCCAGCGTCTGGGCTCAACACACTGGAGGCAGCGATGAAGGAAGACGTCGTCAGGTTTCTTCAAAGTGCCATCCAGCTCCCCGACTACGGTCAGGGCCGGGAAACCGCCGGAAAGCTGTTGAATCGGCTGCAGGTACGTGGAGGGTGGGATACTCTCTTTTTCACCGAGCTCTGCCAGGAGGATATTCTGGAGGAGCGGACAGAATCCCTCCGGTTGTTAGCTGAATTACAGCAGATCGAGTACGATGCGTTCTTCGAGTGGACCTTCCGGCTGGCTACCGGGAGCGGTTCGGATCCGGATCCCCCAAATACCATTTGAGAGTCTCTATGGGGTCTTCAACGGCGCCGGTTCAATCCGCCTTTGGAGCATCACCTTCAGGAGGAGCATCACCTTCAGGAGGAGCATCACCTTCAGGAGGAGCATCACCTTCAGGAGGAGCATCACCTTTAGGAGGAACATCACCTTCAGGAGGAACATCACCTTCGGGAGGAACATCACCTTCGGGAGGAACATCGTCTTCAGGAGGAACACCACCTTCGGGAGGAACATCGTCTTCAGGAGGAACTTCGGCCTGCGGGGTATCCTCCGTTGGAGAATCCCCGCCTTCCGCGGCCTTTGGCAACTCTTTTCCGGAAGCTTTCAACTGCATCCTTGAATTCAGATCCCTGAAAAAATCACGCAGCGATCCGATCGTCGTCTTCTTGAATCCGTCCCGAGTCGCGCGGATGGCCATTCGGCCCTGAGCGGTGGAGATATTACCGTACTGCTCCACCATCAAGCTCCCCGACTGGCCCGAGTCGCTCTCCCACCATGCGATGAGTTCCTGAGATGCGTCCCGAAGTTTCCGTAGATCCTCGGCGGAGAGTTCGTCCCACCGGCTTGAAAGAATCTGCAGGGCGTGCGCCTCTTCCTCCGGGCTGCAGGGAATCAGGAAGGCATCGATCTCCTCGTTGTTCGGCGCATCGCCTTCGTCTACGGACACCGATCCATCCTCCTCCTGAAGGTCCCGTTTCATCTCCTTCAGAAGTCGGATTCGGGCCGCTGCAGCTCGATTGCACTCCGTGATCACGCTGGCCGTTCCCACCATCGCCGCGTCGAAGAGTTTGCCAAGGACCCGGGCAAGCAGGCGCGTTCTGGTCTCCCAACCGATCCTTCCCCTGCTGGAGCGCTTTGAGACGCCCTCTGCCCATTCGGGCAAGCGTCTGAAGGCGAGGCAGTTCGGTCACGTGCAGACTCTTCAACCGATCATCGATGAAAGCCAACGCTTCCTGACGCTCTTTCGGGCCTACGATCAGCAGCAATTCAGATGGCTTTTTTCTGGTTTCTTCCGGCACGCTCTGCTCCAGCCAAAGTAGAAATGGGCTTAAGTACCCTGACCAACACAACAACTAAACTATGGCCGATCCCACGCACGAAGCATCCGACAAAACCATCCTTGTTGCCGAGCACGAACCCAAAGACTGCGCATTCGTCGCCAGGCTCTTGGAGCAGGGCGCGGGGTTCCGCGTGGTAACGGCCAAATCACCTGGCGAAATGATCCGACGATTGGCCGACGGTCCGGACCTCATCCTCCTCGACACCCATCTGGGAGCCAGCTACTTCCGAGCCGTTGAGTTGATGAGACGAATGCCCAAGCTCAACCACGTAGCCATTGCCGCTCTCAGCGCCGATCAAGCTCACATTGCGCGCTGTATGAAGAAGGGCTTTAACGGGTTCGTTCAGAAACCGTTCTCGCCCCCCGGCCTGCTCGCCAGGGTCTGGAAGATACTAGACAGCACGCCGCCGGTTCCAAAAGACGGGGGGCCAGCCAGGCTCGACGTAAACATCGACCAGATCGACGACCTGCCCACGTTGCCGACCGTCTACACGCAGGTGGAGCAGATCTGCCAGAATCCAGATGTCGATGCAGATGAGTTGGCCAACGTCATCCAGACCGATCCATCCATCACCTTGAAACTGTTAAAGCTGTCGAACTCTGCTTTCTTCGGATTCAATCGCGAAATCAAATCACTTCGGGACGCTGTTTCTCTGCTGGGAAACGAAGCCGTCAAGAACGCCGTCCTGAGCATCTCGATATTCGAAGCCACCAAGGACCTCGACTCCTCTAGCGGCCTCGATCGCATGGGGTTCTGGCGTCACTCCGCTGCGTGCGGATCCATCGTTCGTTTTCTCACCCAGAAAATGCG
>Ga0114996_10006447_pt1 | contig 13516 bp, 12 predicted proteins | sample ArcticOcean_MG_C_4_FD_87039 | JGI IMG/M metagenome (GOLD analysis project Ga0114996, IMG submission 87039) | Marine microbial communities from western Arctic Ocean - ArcticOcean_MG_CB4_134 | ecosystem: Environmental > Aquatic > Marine > Oceanic | place: Arctic Ocean: Canada Basin | collected... | reverse complement strand
AAGTGTGGATGCAGACCCTAGAACCTGGGGCAGCGACTCCCGTGCACTACCACGAGTGCGAGGAGGTCGTTGTCGTCCTGAGAGGCGCAGGCCATTTATCGGTCGGCGACGAAGTCACTGAGTTCGGCCCTGGGACAACGCTAACTGTCGCTCCAAAAGTTGTTCATCAACTGGTCAACAGTGGAGCGGAGGAGATGTCCTTGATCGCGGCATTATCAGAAACACCTGGACGTGTCTTCGCCCCTGATGGCAGCGTGATGCCACTTCCATGGTCGTAGACAGTGGACTGGCATAACCATCGAGTGGACCGAACCGCCGCCCCGCTTGGCAGTTTCGCAGCTTGCCGGGAAAGTTCGAGGCTTTGCAGTTGCATCGTGGCCGACCTGCCAGCAACGGTCGGTCACTCAAAACGTTAGAGGATGATAAAAAGGAATGGTTCAAATAGGGTGTAGTCTAATTGAACCCGATTTTCCTAAATCTGCCCTCATTCACGTAACACTATGGGCAATAGTGTTGCATCAAATAGGCTCGGATTAGGCCATTTACCAAAATCAGGCCGATTTCTTTGAACCTTGAAGAGTCAGAACACCCATCCAGATCGCGATGATCAACAGCCCACCCATTTCGCGGACCCACTCAACAGTGATGTTACTCATGGACGCCTGCATGAAAACTTCGTTCCAGTGAATATCTGATGCGGTCCGCACAATTCCTGGAACCAAGGCAAAGGCCCAAATCAGGCAGATGACACCAACAGTAATGGGAAGCGCCTTGGGCAGTTTCCCAAGCCCGAACAACAAACACGTAACCGCTGCACCTCCCCACATCAACATCCAGGGAATTGGATCCGGATCATTATATTGAAGCACAGCGGAAAGCAGAAAGAGAAAACAGAATATCCAATTTAGTAATTTCATCGTTTCACTGCGGAACTTAGGATAGTAAAACCGGATCCTGGGCAGGAATATTCAACCCAACGCTTCTTAAGACACTACGCCTGGGGTGGCCCGTAGATCTCTTCAAAGTCGCCGATCCCATCCCCATCACTGTCCGGGTTTTCAGGATCAAACCCGAGAATGAACTCTATCAAATCGTAAAGTCCATCTTGATCTGAATCGAACGGGGGAGGAAATCCGAACGAATAGGTCGGAATCTCCATGAGTATAGCTTTTCCTGGAGTACACCATTCACGGAAGCCAACCTTCATCGTCTCTTTATGAAACACCCATTGCTTGTAAGGCGTATACGGATCCATGAAATCGGAGAGTAAGATCTCAAAATTCTCTAAAGATATTACATCGCGAAATTCTTCATCGGTGTGCTCATTCACCCGAAGCCTACAGAAGGTTCCAACAAACAGGTCTTGTTGCCCAGGTGAGTACCCTTGTTTTACAAAGTTTATTTCGAGCCCACTCACAGCAACGCGGTCCTCTCCTCCCGAACGAAACTGAATATTCATTTGGCCATCGGACACCGCTATGTTGGTGTATGTTATCTTACAATTCGTTAGTTCGTCTGCTGACACTTGACCAACCAGTATGCCTTCAATCCACACTTCCATGAGAGATCGCATTTCCAAGGGATCCCCCAAAGAGATACATAAATCATAAAAGCCAGGTTCTACATCCAAGTAAAACATGGCATCGCGGGTTTCATTAAAATCATATTTCAAATTTAGATCATCGCGAGCACCGCGGACTACAGCGCCAATCAGGCCAGGTCCCCATCCATAACCTATTTCCGCATTATAGAGGGTTTCCGGAGTAATTCGCAAATACCCGGGAGTCAGCGGAGAATAGGACGCTCCAAAATCAAACCACCACGGAGCCTCAAAAATATCAGGGACACCCAAAAATATACCATTTCCAAGTTCGTCATCCGGCAAGACGATATTGATCCCGGTCACCGCGCAGAAAATGACGTGCCACCCAGGCGCAACGATACCCACACCAGGATCTGACACGATTACCGATCCATCTTCGCTAACGGTACCTGTTCCGATCGTTTTCCATTCACCGGCATCATGATCGAATGAGGCAAGAAATGTGCTCGATCCCGGGGGCGTTCCTTCGAGATTGGGAAAGGTGATCGGGGCTGGAACATCAAACTGAGTAGCTCCTGGAGCCTGAATGGATATTACAAGCGGAGTATTCATTCCAACAGGAATTGGCGAAGGCGTCCTGTCGGGAGGCACTGGAATGATGCTGGCTTGGGTAGCGGCAACACCACTCCGATCCATGGCAGACCCAGGGGGAAACGAAACCGATAACAAGTCCCAGGTTGATGGATCCACTTCGGGGAAAAGAATCGCTAGTTCGCTTTTTCCACCATCACCAAAACCAACATCGGTAGCCTCCGTATCTGAGAGATCTACAACATCTCCCAAGTCCATCGGTGGAAGGAATATGTCGAACACCTCTCCATTATGGTTCAACTGTACAGTCTCACCAGCTGAGCTGTGGAAAGGTTTCCCGACGACCGGGTAGACTTTCCCTTCCGGCGCATTGGTAGCCGTGCTGCCGTCGATATGCACAAAAAATTCAGGGGCAGGCATGTTCATCAATTCAAAACGACCTTCGGCATCCGTTACAGCATTGGCTTCTTCAAACGCATCTACGCGAATAGTCGCTCCTTCGATCGGTAATCCGGAGTAGGAGTCCTTCACAAATCCAAATACGTTGGTGTTATCTATACGCTCAAGAGACAGGGTTTCAAAAAAGTAGGTAAATCCTCCACCCGGCTCCCCATCTACATCTGCATCGACCATCTTACCGTTGCGATCCACAAGTGTATCTGGAGCTACCGCCACCTGAATCACCGTTGCAGGAGGAAATCCTCCAACCGGTTCTATGGTCATGACCCTTTCTGTGGAGGAAACCTTTACGATGGCGGCAATGGGCGTATTATTAATGAGTAAAAACACGTTTGCCTGGGTCGCTGAATCCGGGTTTATCGGACCGTCGAAGTTGACCCTTACCTGCCTGACAGGACTAACGTGTTGTTCACCCAGTGTTGGGGATACCGAAGAGATCGTTACCGCCAGTGGATCCTCCGCCACGAAGGGATCGGTACCATCGGCGATTTCCTTGCTATTAATAGCACCGTCTAAATCAAAGTCTTCATGGCCGTCCAGTGGATCCAGAGGATTAAAATTGCCCGAGCTGTTCAACTCGGTCACGTCGTCGATCCCGTCGTTATCCATATCGATAGGATTCGCAATATCCACCCGGTGAATCTGGTAAAAACCACTGCCTCCAATCAGCCCCCCCAAGATATCGGACATTTCAAAGGGTCCATCAACTCCGAACTGAATGTTTAGAATCTCCTCAAATGAGGTTAAATCGGTGCTCCTTGAAAGTGCGTAATAGGACAAAGCATCGGCCTCGAAGCCAATAGATACAGTTCCATTTTCGTTGAGATCAACTCGATCTAGAAGAAAGTCTTGGGCGCCAAGGGTTAAGCCTGCCAACAAAAAGAGCAGAACAAATACAGGTATACGTCTCATACTGAATGCGTGGATTGATGTTTGGTGAATAGCGAAATCAATTGCTTGGGGATATAAAATAAAACGGGATTTAACACCGGAAGCCAAGCCAATTTCAATAAGGGAATCCACTATTTCGTCTCTCAGGGACTGACTGAAGCCTTAGGGCGCTGCCCTGATCCTAAAAAACGCAGTTGAATGATGGAAAAGCATTAAAGTATTTTCATAGAGCGAGTTGCGTAAAAGCCCACTTACGCCTGGCAATGGCACCAAGCCTACCTGTTTGCCGAATTTAGGCTGATAGGTCGATTTTAGGGACATCACACGCATTTGCTGGCCACAAGTACCATTACAGCTTGATTTCAGGATTATTTCTCCAATGGTGAAACAGAAGTTCTCCAGCTTCCCTACCCTTGAATCCTAAATTCCTAACCTATCTTTTGTGTTCAGTTCTCTGGACTGCCTCATTGTGCCTGGCCGAAGAACAGGTTTCATCCACTCAAACTGAAGAAAAAGTTAACGAAACCTCCTCTTCCGTTGCGGCCACTGCCAAAGATGCAACCAGCGACGGAACTCAAAGCCTGGAGGAGGCGCTGGATAAGAAACCGGGAATCAATTTCAGCACAGTCCAGATTGGGGGACAAAGTTCCGGCATTAGCCTGAGTTCAATTCGCGCCGATTCCGTGGAATCGCTGGAAGCGCTGAAGCTAGCTACTCCGGATTTGGATGCGGACATCATTGGCGGCACCTTGAGCCTCAGATTCAAACCGGCATACACTCAGCGAGAACCAACCCGTCAGCTAAGAGTTTACATCACGCGTTATGCCCTGGCGGATAAAGCGGGCGGCTCATTTTACCTTACTGAAGGACAGGCTTTCGGAAGCGACAACCGGTGGGGTTACTTGTTAAACGCGCGAGCCTACGAATCCTTTATAGCTGAAGAAAACTTGAACCGGGACTGGCAAACACGATCCAATTCGGACTGGCCGAATACCTGGCGTTTTCAGGACGTGCAAATCGAAAAGGAATCGTACCGAACAAGAAGCGTATCCGCCAATTTGCTGTTTGATTATGAGCTTTCCAAAAAACTGAGACTCTATGCCCGTGGAGTTGCCGCCGATACCAACCGTACCGAAGTCAATCGCCACATGGAGTACGAGTGGGACGATGGAAAATTTATAGCTTTAGACGATGAATCCGCTGTAGTGGAGGGGATGGCTCTGTTTAAAGGAATCGAAGACCGCAAGTATGAGCGGGAGACTCGAGAGTTAACAGTAGGGGCTCACTACAAAGGCGAAGATTGGCATTGGGAAATCCAGATGAAGTACGACTCATCCCATGCTCGATACCCGCGTCGGCTCGATTCGTTTTTCAAAGCTGAAAACATCGATGCATCCTATCAGAACGCTCAGGGAATTTATCCGGTATTTACACTGTTGAATGGTTCGGAATCCAGAGCGAATGACACGAGCCAGTTCCAGTTTAATGAAGTGAGAGAAATAACCTCCTCGGATCTTTTCGTCGACAAAATCGCCAGCTTCGATCTTGAGCGGCACCTGCCGACTACTTCGGGATTATTGAAACTTAAGTCGGGAGTAAAATTTCTAAAACGCGACCTGGACAGCAGCGACGACAGACAGGTTTACGACGAATCAACAGAGCCTCTCACCATAGCTCAATTCCCAAGCGATTGGGAATCGGGACCCATACACGAAGGAAATTACAATCTAAATGGGTTTCACGATCATGGAGAATTTCGGGAGTATTTTTTCTCAAATCCAGACACGTTTATTTTGAATGAAACCAGGACAAGGTCTCAAACCGATCCAGCCATATATACTGTGAACGAAACCATTTCTTCTTTCTTCTTGATGAGCGATTACAACTGGAATCAATGGCGATTAATTGCAGGGGTACGAGGCGAAAGAACCGAGGACGAATTTACGGGGAAAGAGGTATCTTTCGACGAAAACGGAGACTACGAGCGGACCATTGATACCGAAGGAGGAAGAACCTACACCAATTTCTTTCCCGGGCTTCACGCTGTGTTTCAGGCAAATGAGCGGCTCACCCTTTACAGCTCAGTCTCACAAGCCCTCGAAAGACCTCGCTACTACTACCTGGCACCCTTCAGGCGTATCAATCAACGCTCACAATATATTCGGGAGGGAAACCCAGATCTAAAGGCCACCGAATTCACTAGCTTTTTGGCCGCAGCCGATTGGGCTTACGCGAAATCCGGTTTTATTAGTTTGGAACTTCTCAGGCGAGACAACGAAAACATTGTAGTGGAAAGCCAATCGGTAATCATGGAAGGTCAGTTCAAGGATTTCGATTTGTTCACCTGGGAAAACGCCGCAAAGGGCACCCTGAATCAAGTTGAGCTGGTGTGGAACCAGGACCTCGATCCCATCCTCTATGACCTTGAAGGATTTTCTTTGGAAATGCGCTACAGGCACAATGATACAGAAAGCGATGTCCGTGGACCTGAAAGCGATCCGCTTCCTATAGCTGGGATACCCGACAAGGACATGCGAACCTCATTGATATACCAGAATCAAAACTGGTTGCTGCGTCTTCGCGCCGACCATCAATCGGAAAGACTCTGGCGGGTGGGAGCTACCCTGGATGATGATACCTACTACTTCGATTCGACCAGTTACGATTTCACCGTCGAGTACCGCACGAGCAATGGTTGGGTAGGAAATCTTGCCTTTTATAATTTTAATGATGATCCACGACACAACTATTTTGGCACCCAAGACCGACCCGCCGATTTAGTCAGTCGCGGACGTTATTGGCGATCGAGTGTGCGCTATACGTTTTAGCTGCGGAGCTGTCAGCTCAGACAAGCTGTGCAATCCAACCAATCCTACTTTTCCTCCTACTTGATCTCATACTTAAATTTAAAAGCCGGTCGGGAAAGGATCGGAAAAGAGGGGAAAGGGTCAGCCCCTGCGGTCGGAAAAGCGAACGGGAAAACGAGCCAATACTTAAATTGTTCGTTTAAGGTTTTTAGAAGGCGCCGGGATTTGGACAACTCGCCTCTTAACGCGCGAGTTGCCGGTCGCCACACACTGGATCAGGCGAAAAGTGTCACCGCTTGAAATGTACGCTAGGTTCATGATTGGCACCGAGGTCGGGAGCGGTCCAAGTTAATTGGTGTTTAATTTATTTAGCGAATGGGCAAAGAATTTTCTATGTCTGATTATAGCTATATATTGGAAGTTGATACTGGATTGGGCTGATTGTATGTTTTGAGGCTTCTTATGAAAAAACTCCTATTGATCCCTTCTCTATTGGTCTTGTTCGCCGGACTGGCGAGTGGGGCGTTTCAAAAACTGGTCGATTTCGAATACGCCAAAGCTGGTGATATTTCGCTCAAGCTTGATCTTTACCTTCCAGCGAAAACAGACGGCTCGAAACTAATTGTTTGGGTGCACGGAGGAGCCTGGCGAAAAGGGTCGAAAGATTCGGTTTCCATCGAACCACTGGTGAAGAAGGGATACGCCATTGCCAGTATCGATTATCGACTGACGCCGGTCGCGCCATTTCCGGCCAATGTACATGACATCAAGGCGGCGATTCGATTCTTGAGAGCGCATGCCAAAGACTGGGGCTACGACAAAGATGCCTTTATCGTTTCCGGATCTTCGGCCGGAGGTCACCTTGCAGCGCTCGTAGGGGTCAGCAACGGACAGAAATATTTGGAGGGGAATCTGGGGGATTATCTCAACGAGTCGTCGGATATCGCGGCGATCGTCGATTTTTATGGAGCAAGTAATTTGACTACCATTCTGAAGCAATCGACGCCTCACGGATTGAGTGTACGTGTTCCTGCGCTTGATCTTTTACTCGGTGGCCAGCCGGAGGATGTGACAGAAATTGCCAAGCTCGCCAGTCCAGTCTTTCACGTCGATGCGGCGGATCCGCCGTTACTGCTCTTTCACGGTGACCAGGATCCACAAATGCCAGTCAACCAAGCCCACGAACTTCACGGAGTTTATAAAGCCATGAATTTGCCTGTGGAGTTGGAGATAATTTATGGCTCCGGTCATGGTGGGAAAGCGTTCTTCGACGAGGAGCGGCTGGCGCTGGTAGACTATTTCCTAAAAAAGCACCTAAAGTAATTCGGGTCTCTGAACGGAAGAGCTCTAAGCGCTGTGTTCAGCTTCCAACTGCACGAAACGTTTTCTCAAGAAGAAGATAAAACATCCCACCATTAACAACGGAAGGACGGTGAGAAGGGCGGTGGTAAAATAAAAGGCCCAACGTTCCTCTCCGCCTGACTGAAAGCAAACCGGGCAGGCTTCAGCGCGGGACAGGAACCCAAACAAGGCCACAAAAAAAAGGCACCCTTTTGATTTAAGCTTCATGATAAATATACGAGAACGTAAAGTACGGGCCAGACACCGACAACGAAGTACCAGAAGACCTGGACACCCCAATAAGTGGTCCTCTTAAAAGTCGTTTTAGAAAAACTCAGGTACACTTTCACCAAAATCAGAAGCGCGGCAACCACGTGTATGGCGTGACACCCAATGATCGTATAAAAAAAGCTGCCGTAGGTACTCGAAGTGAGGCTCAGCCCGTGTCCGAGCATTTGCATCCATTCGTAACCTTGTATCAAGACGAACAACGAACCAAGAAGTATACCCAGGCCTAGCTGTTTTTTGGCCTTCGCCTCATCACCATTCGCCAGAGATTTGTTTGAAACATAAACAAGAATTCCACTTCCCACAAGGAAGAGAGTATTGAAAGCAGTGATTTCGACTGGCAACCTCGGTTGATCAGGCGGAGGCCACATGACGTTACCTGCCTTGACGATGAGAAAGGCGCTGATCAGTGCGCCGAAAAACATCATTTCGCTCAGCACAAACATGAGCGTGCCAAGAACACTGCTGGGCAGGAGCTGCCGACGGGTCTCAGATCCGTTGGATTCGGGCGAACTAACAGCAACAGCAGTCATGGTAAATTCTAGTGAGCGGCCTCGCTATGGCCTTCTTCTTCATGAGCATCATCGTCACCATGATCCTCATCGTGGTGAACTGCAGATTCCTCCCTGGTCGGTTCATGATACAACTGCCTCCAGTTTTGGCCGGTCGGTTTCATGACATCGGGAGCCACACCGGTAAAGAACACCAATAACAAAAGCAGCGTTGCGGTGAGTAAATACCAGGCCACCTTCTTTTCGATATTGAGGTGCATGAAATAAGCGCAGACCATACCGGCCTTCACAATGGCAATCCCAAATGCGGTAATCAAAGTAAGCCATTTGATCCCAATTAACGGGCCAAGAATACTTACTCCGAGCAAAACCAGGAGGATGGCCCAGATTTTTATGTACCTTCCAGGTGAGTGATCGTGGTGTTCTTCGGAATCAGACATAACTCAATTTGGTAAATTATTTAGCGATATAGAGGAGTGGGAAGAGGAAGATCCAAACGACATCCACAAAGTGCCAGTAGATACCGATCACTTCTACACGATGCAGGTTTTTGCCTTTTTTCACATCCCTGGAAATCATCCACATGATGAACATACCAGCCATCACGTGAAAACCATGAATGCCGGTCGCGGTGTAGTAAAACGACCAGAATACGGATTTGAACATGGTGTAGCCATGCATGATCTCCGTGGTGTATTCGTAGGCCTTGACGGCCATAAAAACAAATCCACCAAAAATCGTATACCAGATGTAGCGGACGGATTTGACGGTGTCTTTCACCTCTGCGGCCTGGTGGGCTAAAACTACGAAGAGACTCGAGGTGAGGAGAACAAAGGTATTGAAGCCTCCCGCCCACGGATTGGTGTGCTCTGCTTCAAAACTCCAGCTTTCGTGGTGAAGACGAAACATCAAGTAGCACATAATCAGGCCACCAAAAATTACGATTTCAGATGCGAGGACCCACCATACGCCCAGTCGCGATGTTGGGATACCGGTTGAGCTTCGGTTCGTTGCTATAGGTACTTGAAAGGACATAATGCTAAAAGAGCTCTACAGGTTAGGATTAGTAGACTGAAAACCTGAATCGGTTGCTGGTCCGGATTTGTAATCTGGATCAGCAGGGTCTGGTCCTGGTTCATTCTGCGGCCAGAAATCACTCTCCCGATCGGGATGATTATACTCGTAGGGTCCACGATAACAGGTCGGGAGTACGGGCCAGTTTCCATGGGGAGGAGGTGAATCAGCGGTCCACTCAAGAGTATTGGAATTCCAAGGATTCTTTGGCGCCTTCTTTTTACTCCTCATAGTCTTGATGAAATTGAAGACGAATACAAACTGGAAGCTGATCATTATGAGCAGGGAAACTGTGGCAATCACTCGAAGGTTATAGAACTCCGGTGACGCTAGATCCCGGAAATGCTCGTAATTCCAAATACGCCTGTGTTGTCCGGCTGTTCCCAATATAAAGAGTGGAATAAAGATAAAGTTGAACGGAATTATAGTTCCCCAGAAATGTATTCTGCCCAGCCTGTCGCTTAGCATCTTTCCGAAAATCTTTGGGAACCAAAAAGTAATACCGGCGTAAAATCCGATGATCGCGATCGGTACAAAGGTGTAGTGAAAGTGCGCTACCACAAAATAAGTGTCGTGGAAGTAAACGTCGGCGCCACTGGCACCCAGGAAAATACCCGTCACTCCACCAATCAGAAACTCAACCAAAAAAGAGAGTGCCCAAAGCATGGGCGTACTAAAGGTAATTGATCCGCCGTATAAGGTGGCAATGTAAACGAAGCACAACTCAGCAATAGGCACAGAAATCAGAAGAGTCGTAATCACAAACAAGTTTGCCATTCGGGGATCGATTCCCGCGATAAACTGATGGTGAGCCCATACAACAAAACTCAAGATACCCGTAGCAAACACGGAGTAGAGAATGGTTTTATAGCCAAACAATTTCTTCCGTGAGAACACCGCCATGATGTCAGCCACAATCCCCAAAGACGGCAGGAGAACAACGTATACTTCCGGATGTCCGAAGAACCAGAACAGGTGTTGCCAAAGAAGCGGATCACCTCCGCCCGCAGCATTATAAAAACTAGTGCCAAGAGTTTGGTCGAAGAGTAGCATAACCGCGCCTGCTATCAGGGGTCCGACGGAAAGCATAAAGAGAATGCTGGCGATAACGATCATCCAACAGACTATCGGAATCTTGTACATCGTCATGCCCGGAGCACGAGCATTCATCAGGGTGGTTATAAAATTAATACCCCCGAGGAGGAATGCCACAAACTCCAGGGCAACGGCTATCAACCACATGGGCGCCCCCAAAGGCGTCGCATTATAAGCTGCGTTTGCAGAGAGCGGAGGATAGGCCGTCCACGCTCCACCAAATCCACCATTCGGCACAAAGAATGACGCAATCAGGACGATCGCACTCAGAAGAAATATCTGGTAGGAAAGTCGATTGATCCGCGGAAAGACCATATCATCACAACCGATCATCAGCGGGATGAGGAGATTGCCAAAGGCCGCAATCAGCACCGGCATGGCAAACCAGAAAATCATGATGGTCCCATGGTTGGTTACCAAAGAATTATAGGCCAGCGGGGTTACTTCACCGTAGCCTGGAACTGAGATTCCAGGAAAGGCCAGTTGCATGCGGAAAACATAGACAAAGAAACCGCCTATAATGGCCATGAAAATGCCAGTAAACATATACTGGAGGCCAATTACTTTGTGGTCGGTGGAAAAGACATACTTTTCCCAGAAGCTCATTTCGTGCGCGTGAGACATATCAGAATGGTAAGACGATCAAAGAGTATTAGTTAGAGACTGCCGCATAAGCCGCACTCGAAGGTGTAGGAGTCTGTTGAGCAAGCCATTGATTGTGGTCATAGGCTGACTTGATGTGAACCCGGCCTGGCATCAGTCCGTGTCCAATCCCGCAAATTTCAGCGCATTGGATATCCCACTCGCCGGTAAGTATGGGTTTAAACCAACCAGTGATCATACGACCCGGGATGGCATCCTGCTTAAGACGGAAAACGGGAATGGAAAAGGAGTGCAATACATCCAGGGATTCGAGCTCGTAGTGATAAGTAACGTTTTCAATGAGGTGAAGCTCATCGATCTTTTTAATATCATCGTCTGTGTGGAGTACGCCATCGGCACCCGGATGAACGAAGGTCCAGGCCCATTGCTGGGAAATTACGCCAACAGTCAATTCGGGCTCCGGCAAACGTTGCTTGATGTCGTACCAAACATAGATTGCCCCGGCGATAATAAAGACATCGAAAAACAAAACCAAATAGTGAGGGATAGATATCCACTTTTTGTGGTGTTTCTCGTCTCCGGTGATGTATTGCCCCTTCTCGCCTTCCTGCTTTCGAAAACGGAAACAAAAGTAAAACAGGATGCCTTCGGCCGCGATAAACCAAACAGCGATCAACCAAAATATACCGGAGAAAAGGACGTCGATTTCCCAAGCGTAGGTGGAGGCACGTTCAAGGTATGCTTCAATCATAATGAGTTGCGGTTATTGCCTTAGAAAAACTTTAGAGAATAAAAATGAAAACCGTAGCAGCGTAAGCAATGCAAACAACGGCGAGTACGATAAAGGTCTTTTTAGCGATGATTTCTGAGATGTCTTTTTTCATAGCGGAAATTATTCTTTCGGGCTTATGGATCGGATGTAGGCAATGACGTCTTTCATAGCTTGCTCGTCTGCCAGGGTCATGGACATAGGCCTCATTTGCATGCCGCCAATATCCTGTGGATTGCTTCCACGAATGCCTTCTTTGAATTTCTTCAATTGCCTCAGCATATACCAGTCGCTCTGGTATTGCAGAGATGGGGATTTGAGCAGTGGGTTCCCTGCTGCATCCGGACCGTGACAGGCAAGGCACAAGGCATAAGTGGCCTCGCCTTTGGCAATATCCCCTCCATGAAGGGTGTCATTTGGCACTTTGGGTTTCAATGTGCCAACAAAGGCAGCCACATCCTTGATTGCCTGCTCATCCTGCAGGGTCATCGACATAGGGCGCATTTGCAACCCAGCCGAGTCGCGAGCATCAGCCCCGCGAATGCCATGCTTAAAATTATGAAGCTGAGTTTCGACATAGGGTATATCCAATCCGGCAATAGCAGGAGCGTTGAGCAACGGGTTGCCGAGACCTTCAGGACCATGGCAGGCCACGCAGACCTGGAAGAAGGATTCACCCTTTTTCAGATCCTGGCCAAAAAGGCCGGATACCGGTAAAACCAGTGAAAATACAAATGCCGCCACAATGGATCGGACAGGCAAAAAGGAAGGAACTATTCTTTGGAGCATCGCTTCTTTAAAAGTGAAAAGGCGGAATTTGGGCATTCATTTTCCATTTTACAACGAATTTTTGTCACTGAATTTTCCCATAGAGGAAAAGACAGTCAAATTATTAGCTAAGGTAATGCCGAGTATTTGAATTGATAACCAAACATCGTTATTTCACAATTAGGGCCAGGAAGCGAATTTCTTCCGCGAATTGGCAAAGCTTGCCACCATAGCCTTATACACATTTGACAATGAACGACCTGATTGAAACCGCCATTTTAACCACTGATCTTACTGATTACCACTGATGATTTTTGAAAAATGAGTCCTCTTATCAGTGTTCATCTGTACTACTATCCGTCAGAATCTTGTTTTTTAAGCAACATTTTCATGCTGCTGGATTCAGTTGATCTTAGTTTATTATTCTTTTCTCCAACGGAGCAGTTATATAATTTTTACAGGAGGTAACGGAGGAAACAGAGTTTTTTAGAAAAGTTTTGTCGTTCGCTTCGATGAAATCCCTGAGCTTGTCGAAGTGGTTGTCGCCTGAGGGCTCGTTACTCCGTTACCTCCTGTCTTGTCCTGAGCTTTGTCGAAGGGTTCAACAATTCGTGTTCATTAGTGTCCATTGGGCTCTTGCCGTGACTCGGCGTAGTTGTCAACGAAGACGGTTGGTCATGTCGCCTACGGCTTCGGAAGTGGTTAAGAAACTTTAATTTAATCCGGCTCCGATTAGGAATTCGTGAGATTAGGGCGATTCGTAGTTCTTCTTTTT
>Ga0114996_10006444_pt1 | contig 13517 bp, 11 predicted proteins | sample ArcticOcean_MG_C_4_FD_87039 | JGI IMG/M metagenome (GOLD analysis project Ga0114996, IMG submission 87039) | Marine microbial communities from western Arctic Ocean - ArcticOcean_MG_CB4_134 | ecosystem: Environmental > Aquatic > Marine > Oceanic | place: Arctic Ocean: Canada Basin | collected... | reverse complement strand
TCTATGACCCCACAGCCTGCAGCTGAGCCGTCACACTGAGTATCTCTTCCTCTCTTGTTTTGTCTGAACATCTGCTTGCCCTTGAAGGTGATTTATCTTGTGTTTGTGTTGACCACTGAGATAGCTAGCGATGCTGCAATAACTTATACAATTGAATAAATTTAGCCAAGGTAAGATTGCACTTTTTATGTGGGATGTCCAACAAAAGCGAACTGCAAATGCAAAAATGGCAGCGCCTGAGCAGCGGTAAATAATCCTGCCAATTAAGAACGTACGTTCTCCAATCAAAGGCCAATCAAAGGGGGCAGAGTAAAAATACATAAGCCTGGGACCAAAGGCAGCAAAAATAAAAGACAGTTAACCTCATGGCAGTGCGAACACCCAAATTGTTGCGGAGATATTCTTTGGGTTTTTATGCTCTTCATTCGGATCCAGCCGGTAAACTTCATTTCTATCACCGGTAGTAGCCGCAATATATTGTTTGCCCGCGATTGAAAAACTGATGGGTGCACCACTAGGGATGCCGTTAAGGCGAGCCCGCCAGAGTTCATTGCCATAGGTAATATCGTGCGCGGTAAATACGCGGTCTGTTGATCCATAAAACAAAAGATTGCCAGCCGTTGCCAATACACCCGTACTCGGTATGGCTCGCTTGCGATGAGCCCACAAGGGCTCTCGGGTTTTTAAATCCAGGGCAAGCAAGCCGCCAAAATTTCCGTCACTGTCTGGCCGTGGCACGGTTTTTCGGCCATAGCCGCTGTATACATCATAACCGGGTAGGTGCGGGCCTATATTCATGCAGGCTTCCCTGTAGGGTATGTAGAGTATGTTTACATCAGGGTTGAGTGCAGCAGGACGCCAGGTTCTGGCCCCGTTGGTATCGGGGCAGGCAAGGCGCATTTCTTCGACTGTGGGGAATGTCTCCTCCGCTATTTCCTTATCCCCGGTTATCGGGTCTATCGCCTTAATCACATTCTGTAGACCCGGGTCGATGGAAAATTGATAGTCACCATTATCGATATTCAACGTCTCAAAAATGGCTTGCTTGCCGGATGCTACAACCATTTTTTGACTCGAGCCCGCACCTGGAACGCTGGTAATTATTCGTTCATAGGCCCAATCGTAGTTCCACTGGTCGTTGGGGAAATGCTGAAAACTCCAGACCAGCTCTCCCGTATCTATATCAAGAGCAAGTGTAGAATTTGTGTGCAGTCCATCATTGCTGGACGCGCCGTATAGGGATTCACGCAATACTGGCGCGTTGTATGAGTTGCCGGTGCCAAAAAATACCCGCTTTTGCTCTGGATCATAGCTGGCGGGAACGTACATGCCTGCTCCCTGGCGCTGCTCTGCGCTCGCTCGGTTCCAGGTATCACGTTCTCCACCCGGCGACTCAACCGTGTAAAAGCGCCAGATTTCCTCCCCAGTATTTGCATCAAGGGCAGCAATAAAGTTTTTCTCAAAACGCTCAGCCGTTGAGGTGCTTACCAATACCTTGCCATCTGCAACCAGAGTTCCAGCCGAGAAGTAAATTGGAAACGCAGAACCCCCATCTGATTCTGCTGACGTTAAAATCAGACTGTCCCACACAACCTCTCCGGTTTGTACTGCCAGTGCAACAACATGCCCGAGATCGGTTGTTAGGATGATTGTATCTTTGTAAATTGAGATGGCGCGAGGTCCAAAAGGACGGGGTTGCAATGCCAGCTGATAACGCCAAAGCACATCACCTGTTTGCGCATCAAAGGCATAAACATTGCTGCCAGCACCATACATAAACATGACACCATCGTGCACTAACGGCGTGGTGATATTGCGCCCGGCAGGCATGGTCCAACTCCAGACCATTTTTAAATCTTTCACATTATTGCTGGTGATTTGATTAAGTGGGCTATGGCCCTGCGAATCATAGGTGCGGCGCCACATTAGCCAGTCGGTGTCGGGAGGGTCAGACAACATGTCGTCGGTGACTGTGGTAATTTTGTCAAGCGGGTTAGCGACTGCAATTGGTGGTGGTGGAATCTCAACCGTTTCTCTCACAACTAAACCACTGGCTGGAATGGGCAACAGCTGTGTACTTAAACCCAGAGAAAGAGCCTGCGGCCCCGCTGGCATCCCTTGTTCCTGAAACATATATGAAATAATTTCAAGCGAAGCCGCGTCACTCAATTTTTCCGGTGAATCTGGCGGCATACTTTCCCTGATATATTGGAGCAGCTCAGCCACAGAGCGCCCACCCCATAAACCATAAAAAAGATCGCCTGAAATAGGTGGTGCGAACGACCCGTTATCAAGGTTGGTGCCATGACAGGCGATACACGTCTGTTGATAAAGAATCTTGCCTTGTTGAGCCTGGCTACTTGTATAGGCAGGCAATGCGATCTCTGGGGGGTTCTGGGCATCGGTAGCTGTAAAAACGCAATTTGCAGATGCATAAAGAATTACAAATAGGGTCTGGTATTTTTTCATTAAGGCATCGCTTGTATTGAGTACAAATTGAAGAACTAATATTCTGCACTGATGCAGCCGGCTTTTTTTGTGCCTGGAGTTATTCTAAATACTAGCGTAACGGCGAATAGTCTGCAGCGACCATATAGTGTCGTTCGCTACTGCTAAGTATGCTTCCATTGGCATTGGACTCTGCAAGCACTTCCTGCCATCCGGCATCTTGATCGAATGCTTGTCAGGACGCGGTAGCAGCTGCCTGGCTCTGATGTTCCAGTATGTACACCAGGTCGCGGTCCTCTTCATTAGTGGGCGTCCAATAGCCTACAACTTCTATGCCATGCTTGCGGAATAGGCTAATCGTGTGATCGCGAAAACGCGCATGCAGATTGTCGAGATTGCCTTGAGTTGCCGTGTACATACGCAGTTCGAATACCGTACCGCCGTCTTGAGCGGCGCTGCTGAAAAACATGCCGACTCCCAGGCCAATGCTCAATGCAAATGCAGAGAAAAGAGTCGTAGCGGGATATTTCTCGAAGTTGCTTAGTCTGTTCATGATGGTCTCTCAGTAACAAAAAAAGATAGATGTCTACGAATTTTAATTCTTCAAAGGGTCAGGTATATTTTTCTATGCATTACCCCCTTTCCCAAGAGGCGGAGATAGAAAATTAAACAATTACATCGCAGCAGATAAGATATAGAAAATCAAAGTACTCTGACCCCTTTGATTCTCACAGAGCAACTTTGCCATTTTACAGTTTAGCGTGACTTCCATCACACATAGGCTGTCCACCGGTTGCCTTACAACCACAGAAATACTCTGTTTTACTCGTTTCAGCCTTATAACGAACAGGACTAAATTCCGTTCCTTGATGAGAACCATCACAAAAAGGCTGGCTCGCACTTTTGCCACATTGGCACCAATAATATTCTTTCCCAGCTTCTAAATCCACGGGATAAGGTCCTTTTTTGGCTACAGCAGCATCTGCCATCGGTTTCTCCTTCATACTAGGGTGACAATTGATAAGGGTCTCGAACACCCGGACATTGATTATTCATGGCTCCATCTTTATTAATGGGGGATCACTAAATATTCAAACCATATTTCATTTTGAGTTGATCTGTCTGGTTACTATTTTTTTGTAAAAATTGATTAAATTGCCGCAACTAATTTGGATGCTTAAACGTAGACATGAAATAGGAATCTTTTATGTGAGGAAGCGAGGGATCAAATGCTAATAAATCAGCAGATTTTGGAACTTCCTTTAAATAATAATTCGTAATCGAAATCTTGATATAAGCACCATAAGCCCTTTTGCGTTGAACCAATTTTAATAGCCCAGCAAAACTATTATTTTCCAACAGAGAAAGATTTTTTTAATGTCGGCCAGTGAATTTTTCTGTTTGATTGAGAACTCAATAATTTATAATGCTCCACATCGACCCTATTGAATCATTGTGTGACATGGACACGCTGGTAGGCGTTACTCCAGCAGCACTGATCAAGACCATCGCTGTCGGATGCCGCCCAGTTGTCCACTCGGGCTCGAATCAAATACTCACCGGGTTCAGAAAAGGTTGCAATGACCTTGGCTGAGCCATTTCCAGTAGGAATCGCCATTCTAGCGGGCGCAGGTGACATCAATCTCAAGGATGCCTCGCCCTGGAATGATACATCCTCTGTGGTCATGAAAGGTGCAGAAGCATGTTCAGTAAATTTTACCTCACCGGGGCCTTGATGCTTGTACCACATAACGCGGGTATCGAGTGGCTTGGCAAATAAGGGGTTGGAAGGGTCTCGCACTGACGAGTCCTCGCTCCCAACTTCCATGATCAGCTCTGAACCTACGGCAACTGTTTTTGTATTAGTCGATAGGACGCCTTCTGGACCAGATCCGCGATTTCCCTCTTCGAACCAAATAACGGGCTGCACACTGCCCTGAGGTCGCGGGTTTCTATCAAGCTCATAAGCTATTGAGCCGCGTTCGCCAGGCACTTTAAACTCTTCTGAGTTTCCGGTTTTGATATGCCACCAAATAGTTTCTCCATCCAAAGAGGCAGGAATAGTTACAGCAAAAACGCCAGTATGCCGGCCAGGAAAATATATTTCCGGCTGCATTCCGTCCAATTGCGGTGGCTCGATGCGATTGCTTTCACCCATTTCAACAGTGACATACTTTTCATTTCTATTGTGGTATCCAAATGAGACGGTAACACTTCCATCTTCATTGCCATACCAACCTTCCATGAAAGGAATCACAGCTAAGCCTGCAGGCGGAGGTGGCCGCAGAAATCTTTGTGGTTGCTGCGCACCAGCAGATGCTGCTAGTACAAGATTTAATAGTAGCGTCAATACTGTGGTGATTACTATAGGTCTAACTGGTCTCATGGACATCATTCTCCGATCTAGTGTCTGAGTTTCTTTGGTTCTCAGTCCTCTAATCTGAAGCTTGACCGGATGGATTCTCACTTTCCCGCTGCTCAACAATTTCTTGATAGGTTTCATCATCAAGATGGCTGATTGCAATCCAGGAATGTGACATCTCATCTGACGTGCGTTGACCCCAGCCGACCCACTGTCTGGGATCTGGATTATTTGGGTTTGCTGCTGTGTTGTCATACCACTGCTTAGTAATCAAGATCGCACCAACAGGCAATAGTGGCGCTATATCTGTGTCATAAAGGTGGCTGTGATGCCAGGTGGCACTCCAGTTCGATATCATGCTGATCACTTCAGTTTTGCCGGTTGTTGGATAGAATATTTCCAAGGAAGCCGCGTTCATCCGCAGATGCCCGTGGGGTTGAAAGCTGTCAATGCGAACAGGATGATCAAAGGAATGAAATCCCTGGGTCATTGCCGTGCCGTGAGGCGGAATAAACAGATTGCCCTGGTCTAATTGATAGGTTTTCAGATCCTGAATAATTGTGGCTTCGTAGCTTTTTGGGTGAAGCCAGATGCCCAGCTCTACTACGTTGTCCTCAATTATTGCATTGGGTGCAGCACCACCGAGGCCACCAGGATACATATGAATATCCCACTGAATTTTGCTACCCGCAAAAGCTGTTCGGCAGACACCTTCCGGTACGACTTCGCCCCACTTACCCATGGCATACTCAGTAACCGGTTTTCGATCAACACTGCCGCCTTCGGTTATCTCGGCAAAATAAGTGTTGGCATGGTGAACTACGGACTTGGCATCACCCCTGGGTTTAACTTGCAGGGCTTTGATGCAACGGTTTTCGGTGAGACCACCGTCAATAAAATGCTTATCCCACAGGTCATTGCCGTTGGCCGGAATATCGATTGGATTGGACGCAAGTACTAGATCGGGTTGACCGAATTGAGCCACAAAGTTCCACTCGTCAACGTCCCGCAGTACCGGAGGAGGAGGTAATTGTTCTACATCTCCCAGAGCGGAGCCCTGATTGACCCAGGCTACTATGGTGTCAATATCATCCTGAGCCAGGCGCCAATCTGCCTGTAGATCCTGAAGACCTATATCATGGTCATAGGCATAAGGAGGCATTTCCCGGCTTGCCACTTTCAATTGGATCAAAGGAGCCCAGGGGCGTACCTGCTCAAAGTTGGTCAATTGCATCGGTCCAATGCCGCCCTCACGGTGACAGACCACGCAATTTTCATTGATGATTTTCGCTACATGGCCAGAGTAAGTTATGGGTTCAGCTGCATCCTCCGATTCGGCGGCAATTACTGTTCCTGCCTGGAGACCTATAAACGTGATAACTGTGATGCCAACGCCAAGGTAAGGATTCTTGTGCCAGTTCTGCAAAATATTCACCAGGCTCTCCTGATTAATTGGGCAAACAAAACCGTGTAAAAATCAATGCTTCTATCTATCTTTATTTATTGTAGGTCTTTCGGGTCTAACTCGATTTCTGACAAGATTACGCACCGAGTTGCCTCGCTAAATCCAGAAAATCCGTCGCCACGTAATCAAACTCACCATCGGGGGGAATATCTACTCTTCCGCCTGGACCACGTTCCAGTGGCCTGATCACAAACGCCTGGCGCATGCCAGTTCGTGCCGCGGCCCGTGAATCGCCAGTATGGGCAGAAACAAACAGAATCTGTTCCGGGGGCAGGCCCAGTAGATCAGCGGCGAACAGGTAGGCTTCCGGGTCCGGCTTGTAATGCCTGGAGAGTTCTGCGGACAACACGGCGTCCCAGGGCATGCCGGCATTCTTGGCCATGTTAGTCAGCAACGATATGTTGCCATTGGAGAGTGTAGCGAGGACATACTTGGTCTTCAATCGATTGAGCCCGCCCACGGTGTCGGGCCAGGGTGACAGCCTGTGCCAGGCCTTGTTGAAGTGGTCCAGCTCCGCCTCGCTCATGCCATCCAGCTTATATTCCGCTACCAGTTCATCCAGAGCCACTCGATGCAGGTCATCGACCTTGGTCCAGGGTAATTCACCATTACGCACACGATCCATCCCAGGACCGTAGCCCCCGCGCCAGCGATCGGCAAATTCTGCCCAATCGACATCATAGCCTTTCCGGGCGGCCAGTAACTGGCCTTCCCTGATTATGGAAGAACGCCAGTCGACGACGGTGCCGAAGACATCAAAACAAAGCGCCTTGACACTACCAGCGACACTGGTCTGAGCAGAAGCCGAATTAATCGGCAACGAAGCAAGGCCGAGCCCGGCCGGTAAAATAGCCATGCTTCTCATAAAGCGTCTACGGCTTTCCAGAATTTCAGTCTGTGAAGTGATTTCGTACAGTTTTGTCATCGCACTCGGCTCTCTGTTAGTCTTTCATAAATTCAATATGCTATGCACGGTAGCATATCTTTTTGTTAACTCGTCGTTTGCAGCTTAAGATGCTTCTTCTTTTGCTTGAGGTTTTGAAGTGCTAGAGACAATCTCCCAGAAACCTTTAAATGGCCTTACATATAGCTTCCAAACAGTATCTAAAATCTCTTCTTCTTTTTGATTGGTCAAGCCATAAGAAATCTTATCCAATCCATCCCATTTGCCCTTAGGAATGTAAAGAGTTCCACCCCACCAATCCCACAAAGCAAAGAAAGAACCATAATTTTTATCAAAATGTTTTGGTTCTTTACTATGATGTATATGATGTTGGCCGGGGCTTATCATAAAGTGTTCGATTATTTTGCCAAAAGATATCCAGATATGAGAATGCCTTAGGTTTGCAAATGTCATATAAGCGATCCAGACCCCTACATTGACCCCCGCGATCGTTAAAACGGTTTCAATAGTTGGATAGAAATAATAGAAAATACCGGATGCGAGGCCTACACCAACTGAACGGCAACCGACATTCCAAAACATATCAACAGGGTGTGCACGATAGACTGTTGCCGGCGTTAAAACTTCTGCAGAGTGGTGAACCTTATGAAACTCCCAAAGAAAAGGAACCTCATGGGAAATACGATGACTTATATAATATGACAAATCACCAAGGGCAAAGGAGGAAACCGTATATAATGCAATCACCCAAAGCTCTGGCCCCGCAGCAACAGGTACAGCTGACATCTGGCTTAAAAGAAACTGTGTAGTGTTGTGAAAAATGTCTGGGGCTATACCCCAACCATGGAACCCGCCCTCAATAATAATAAAGAAATTAATGATAATAATAAGGTAGTCATGAACAGCAGAGCGATGAAACCAAACACCTTTATCAAAGAATCCAGTCTTGAATAGCTCTGACCGGGGGACATTCTTTCTTAGGCGAAGGATTAAATAGAATAAGCCCGCAGCTACATAGGAATAAATCAAATAGCCCCAATAAGTACGAGAACCCGAAGTCTCAAAAGCAATCAAGTACGCACAATAAAAAAAACTGACGGCCACAAAGGCTTGTCTTAACAACGGAGAGCTAGTTAGCCAGTTTTGTGTTTTTTGAAAACTGAACCCTTGTCGCACACTAGAAAGTGTATCTGTATCACTCATGTCACCCGCCTTGCAATCTAAGTAGTTTGTAAAGCCCACCAACTGTTTTTAATTACCGAAGGTTGCTTACTCTAGCATAAAACGCTAATTTATACGGTTGAATAAACTTTCCCAAATTCTCACTTTTTATGAAGAATGTCAATCAAAAAAGGCGTTCGAGAGCGCGGTCCGATGGAGCCCGGGCGGGGAAACCCGGTCACACCGATAGCAAAAACTACGAGCAGGACAGCCGGCTTCACGCCACTCACGGTCAGGCCTTCAGTTCACGTCCACTTCGATTAGTAGGCTATGCTCGGAAATAGCATAAACCCTTGCTCCTGTCGCGCCTCGACGTCCGACCGCATGTAGATGCCGCACAGCGCATTGTGCCGTTTGCACGCGGCCCCGACCTTCTCGATAGCCGCTAACACCTCGGGCGCGTTAGAGTTCGGCCCCGGGTTCCCGACGCCGAGCGCCATGCTTAGATCGGCAGGGCCGATCAACAAACCGCCCAGACCGGGTACCTGGAGGATCGCGTCGATGTTGTCGATTATTTCTCGGGTTTCGACCATGGCTATTGCCAGAAGTTCGCCATTCGGGTTGAGCGGCCAGACGTCGGCCTTACATGCGTACTCCTGCCCCTCTACGTTCCAGACCCGGATGGCGGCGCTCGGTCCCCAGCCCCGCAGGCCCTGCGGTTCAGGATACTCGGTACCACGCTGCGGCGGATACCGCATTGCCCGGACGAGCTTGGTGACGTCGGCTGGGGTCTTCACTTGCGGCAGGACGATACCCATCGCTCCAGCGTCGAGCATCTGTTTGACGTAATGATGATAGTCCTGGTTCGCTTCGTACGGGATACGCACGATCGGGGTCAACCGCGGTCTCGATGCACTTTCGACCTCGAGTTCGTTGAGGAATGACTCGAATTCGTCGACCTGAAAGGGGTTGTGTTCGAGGTCATTGAGCTGCCAATGATCGCCTACCAGGGACGGTTCGCCGTTCTCGAACTGCTCGATGATTTTGTTCAAGCGGCCACTCGATCCCTGCTGCGCCGAGGACAGCGAGACTAACATCGTGCCTACAACAACTGCGACACCGATCGCCCCCGCGATCCTGCGTCCAGACGTCGTCTTGCGTACTCCATCTCTCATGATTGTTCTCCTAGAATCAAAGGGGACAGAGTACTTTGATTTAGCAAGCACAGCCACCTCCTGTTGGCAGGGCAATGTGAGGAGTTTATTCCGCCTTTACATATTTTCGTATCCGCCATGGCGCCACATCAGCGGCGTAAATTACTGAATCATCTTGATTGGATGCAATTCCCGAAGCGCCGGAGATTCTTGTCTGTTCCGCTAATTCCAAATCGGGGTCTGGAATGAAGTGCCTGACTTCACCCGTGCGAGCGCTACCAATGTAAATCCCTCGATTGACGCCAGGATTAATTGTGTTGTTTGAAGTAGAATCGGTAACGTACAGAGTATCCGTAGAGCGATTGATATAGATACCACTGGGGCGACCAAACTGATCCCACTGGGCAACAAAGGTTCCATCGGGTTGAAATATCTGTACCCGATTGTTACTGCGATCACCGACAAATAATCGTCCTTGGGAATCGATGGCAAGATCATGGGGAGTACTAAACTGACCTGGACCGGAGCCAGAGCTTCCCCATTCAGTTAGATAGCGTCCTTCAGCTGTAAATTTTACGATGCGGTTATTGGGCCCTTCACCATCAGCGACAAAGACGTCTCCATTGTCTGCTACAGCGACGCTTGCAGGGCGATTGAATGTTTCGCGGTCCATTCCCACAATGCCTGGCTTTCCCAACGTAAGTAACAGGTCGCCCTGGGGACTGAGCTTGTGCACAACTGCACCTAATTCATCGGCAATGAACCAAACATCCGTTATCCACATATTACCGCTTTGATCCAGATTAAAACCATGGGGGCGACCGACCAGTCCCGTACCGAATGCATTCAGGAATTCTCCGTCTTCCGAAAATTTGAGTAGTGGTGGATACGCTGACCAATTTCCTAAGCAGTTGGCACTAAGCCCGTCCGAATGACCCGGAGCAACATTGGGATCGCCAAGTACCACCTTGAAGCAACGGTGGTAAACATATACATTATCATCGACATCGACTCGCACTTGAATCGTCTCTCCCCATCGACCTCCATTAAGCTGGGGAGGTGGTGTTGGTGCAACGACAAGTTGATAGGGGTTAGTCTGAGCCAATCCCGAACTTAGCCACAAGCAGGAAATTATGCTCAGTAGTAAAGTAAACCACCATTTGTATCGAGAAGATGCTGACATATCAGTTTACCTATTTGGGAGTAAAGAGGGTCACGAATCAAAGGGGTCAGAGTACTTTGATTTAGCAAGCACAGCCACTTTCGGCTACACTAAAGTACGGAAATTTGATTGCAGCCCGCTAGCAGAGAAAGGAATCTCTCATGCCTCGTCAGCTCAGAAGGTTTTTGCCTGGAATACCCGTTCATCTAATCCAGCGCGAAAATGATAGGAAGTTTTGTTTTTTTACTGATCGTGATTACATCATCTATCTCGATAAACTAAGAGAAAGAAGTGAAATCTGTTCAGTGGCTATTCACAGTTATGTGCTGATGACCAATCATGTTCATCTGCTCTGTACTCCCCAGGGCTCTGAAAGCATTAGCATGATGATGCAGGGACTAGGTCGATACTATGTCCGGTATATCAATAGCACCTACCAACGCACAGGAACACTTTGGGAAGGTAGATTCAAAGCCTCCATGGTCAGTTCAGAGAGATACTTATTAACAGTAAGTCGGTACATCGAGGTCAACCCTATCAGAGCCGGCTTGGTGAAGCATCCTGGTGAATATCCATGGTCTAGTTACAGGCACAATGTGTTGGGAAAGGAAATTAAACTCATCACCCCCATCCTGTGTACATCGCTTTAGGAAACGATGAGAGGGAACGTTGATTTCGATATCAGTCGTTGTTTGACCAATACATTCCTGAGTGCACACTGGAAGAAATCAGAGTTGCCACCAATAAAGCTTGGGTGCTGGGTGACGGTAAATTCAAACAACAGATCGAACAACAGCTAGGCTATGCATTACCCCCATTCCCAAGAGGCGGAGATAGAAAATCTAACAAATACTTCGCAGCAGACAAGAGATGGAAAATCAAAGTACTCTGACCCCTTTGATTGATGAAAGAAAAATAGCAATGAAATCTGACAAAAAGAAAATAATTATTTGCGGCAGTGGAAACGCTGCTCTTTGTGCCGGTATCGCGGCACTGGAGCAAGGCGCGGACGCATTGATTCTTGAAAAGGCAAGCATTGAAGAGGCGGGTGGAAATTCCCGTTACACCGCGGGGGCGATGCGATTTGCGTATCAGTCTCGTGACGATTTGCTTCCCCTATTGCATACACCCTTCGGCAAGCGTTTGGATTGCACTGAATTCGGCTCCTATCCTGCACAGAAGTTTGCAGATGACCTGCGCTCATTCAATGCCGGAAAACCATTGAATTCTAAACAAAACATCCTGGTCGAAAACAGCTACGACACGATTGTATGGCTCAGTAAGCACAACATCGAATTCGATCCGATTTATTCGCGGCAGTCATTTCAGAAAAACGGAAAGTACATATTCTGGGGCGGCCTCGTACTGGAGGCGCAAGGCGAAGGTGTCGGTCTGGTCGACGCTGAGATGCAGGAATTCCTGCGGCTTGGTGGATCGGTTCAGTATGAATTCGAATGCACAGAGCTGGTAACTGACGATGCCGGAGTTTGCGGTGTGTACTGTAATACGCCGGGCGGGCCAAAAAGACTGCTAGCAGATGCCGTAGTGCTCGCCTGCGGTGGGTTTGAGGCGAACAGCGACATGCGAAGTGGCTACATGGGTGAGAAATGGAGCGATGCGATAGTCAGGGGAACCCGTCACAATACTGGAGCAGGCATCGAAATGGCGACGGCTGTAGGTGCCGACATTTGCGGACAACTCGACGCCTGTCACGCGGTGCCGATGGATCTTCATACCCCGGAGTTCGGCAACATTGATCTGCCTTTTAGTGAGCGAAAACATTATCGAAAGATCTGCTACTTCCTCGGGATAATGTTGAATGCGAACGGTGAGCGATTCGTCGATGAAGGCGAGAATTTCAGAAATTACACCTACGCACAGTTCGGACGGGAAATTCTAAACCAGCCAAACGGATTTGCCTGGCAATTATTCGATAGCCAGGTAGATGAATTACTCTACGATGAGTATCGGTTTGAGCACGCGAGCGTCGTTCAAGCAGAAACCATTGACGAGCTGGTTTCAAGGCTTGATGGCGTTGACGCTTGCAAAGCGCTAAACACAGTTCATGAGTTTAATAATGCGGCTAACTCAAGCAACGCGTTTGATCCAACCGTTCTGGATGGGCGGCGTACAAACGGCCTTTGTATCGACAAATCAAACTGGGCCAACAAACTGGATAAACCGCCATTCAAAGCATTTCCGGTTGCTTGTGGAATCACCTTTACTTACGCAGGACTGCGTGTTCACGACGATGCGGCCGTTCTTAACAGCAATGGAGAAAGCATTCCAGGACTCTACGCTTGTGGCGAATTGGTCGGGGACGTATTTGCAGCGGGCTACCATGGTTGCTCGGGGCTTACTTCAGGCGCCGTATCAGGCAGAATCGCAGGACGATCCGCGGCACGAATGAGCTAGAGACAATTAACCTCATGGCAGGGCGAACACTCAAATTGTTGCGGCGATATTCTTTGGATTTTTATGCTCTTCATTCAGTCCAGCCTGAACTTGATTCAAAACAGTAAGCATATAGATCACGCCATCAATCATCAGCGGAGTTGCCGCTTTGCGCGAAAGCCATCAAGGAAGTAGAGAAAAACAGACCCCCTATTATTCGTAGAAAACCCACAGCTGAACTTAGCGATTCTAAAAAAGCCCTATGACGGCTGTGTTGCATATTATTATGCTCCATCTTTTTTTAGCCCTTCTCTATCTACTTGTTTACCGCGAAAATAGACCTCAGGGCGTACCTTCAATATCAGACATGACAGCCCCAAATTCCACAAGCACTTCGCTTGTTTTTGGTCCGGGTTTAGGTCTTGCATCAAAGTTAAAAAAATCGGTGCTATTTTCCATTTCTAAGG
>Ga0114996_10006440_pt1 | contig 13520 bp, 11 predicted proteins | sample ArcticOcean_MG_C_4_FD_87039 | JGI IMG/M metagenome (GOLD analysis project Ga0114996, IMG submission 87039) | Marine microbial communities from western Arctic Ocean - ArcticOcean_MG_CB4_134 | ecosystem: Environmental > Aquatic > Marine > Oceanic | place: Arctic Ocean: Canada Basin | collected... | reverse complement strand
TAGCATTAAATGGACTTGGAATACCTTTAAATATACCAAATTTTTGATGCTCGATTTTACTAATTTTTCCGTGCATTGGAACGGGTGCTCGAATGATTCGACCTCCAAAGCTATAACCAACACACTGATGTCCCAAACAAACACCCAAAACGGGCACCGTTTCAAATGATTCTTTTAACAAATCCAAACAAATACCAGCATCAGTAGGACGCCCTGGTCCAGGAGAAATAATAATTCCTTTTGGACTCTTTTGCATAATTTCTCTAGAAGAGATTGCATCGTTTCTGTAAACGATCGGCTCAAATCCCAACTCACCCATATAGTGCCACAAATTGTAGGTAAAACTATCATAGTTATCGATTAATATATAAATAACAATACCTTAATTAACTTTTCTAAAGTTACAAAATATAGTACAATTATTAAAGAATTTACAGTATATTCAACTACCTTTAAAAACTAAAATAATTATAATTACATAGTAGTCACATTACTCTAATATGGAAGAGTATTACAATTCTCCATTTGGATCCAGCCCAACTTTAACAAAAGCAAAATGTCTCTCAACAAGAAAACACCTATTAAAAAAAAATCTTCTTTGACCCACCTCTTAACTCTTATTGTTATTGCATGCATTGGTGTCGTGGGTGGGTTTAGCTTCAAACACTTTTCTAAAGATACCTTTTCCAATGGAAAAGGTGCTGAAATAAATGGTTCCAAGCCTCCTAGTCTAAAAATACCTGAAACGAAGCTGAATAATGATACAAAACTCTCAAAGGCTAAAATTACAAAACCTCTCGCAAAAAATAAACTCAAAAAATCAAGTGAAAAAAAGTCACCCCTTATAGTTTTAAAGAAAATTAATAGGGAGTTAAAACCAAGAGAAATAAGTAATAAGTCCAATAATTCTTTCAAAAGGACACAGCCACTGCAGAAGGCTAATCCAGACACCATTCCTAATTGGAAAAAGTACGCAGTCCAAGTTGAGTTAACTGGTGATAGCCAAATTGTAGTGATATTTGACGACATGGGTGTAGACCAAATCCATTCCAAAATAGTCACAGATTTATTAGCCCCATTAACGCTATCTTACCTTCCTTATAGTAGAAATATAAAAGAACAAACTCAACGTGCTGCCAATAACGGTCATGAATTACTCATGCATATCCCTATGGAACCCATTAACCATAAAATTGATCCAGGACCCAATGTACTGCTTGATGGCATTCCAGAAGATGAACTATTGCACACTTTACGCTGGAATTTGAACCAATTTACAAAATTTGTTGGTGTTAATAACCATATGGGAAGTAATTTTACTAGTAATTACAGTCTGATGAAAATTGTATTTAGAGAATTGAAACAACGTGGATTGTTTTTTCTCGATTCATTAACTAGCAATAATTCAAAAGGGGAAATAGTCGCAAAAAGTCTAAATTTACCGTTCGTTAAACGTGATTTATTCATTGACCATGTTGATGATAAAATAGCGATAAAAAAACAACTACTCCAAGTTGAAAAAATAAGTCAAGCTAGAGGCTTTGCGATCGCTATCTGCCATCCAAGAGAAACCACAATAAATATAATACGCCCCTGGCTTCTAACCCTTAAGAAAAAAGGTTTTCAGTTGATACCATTATCTGCGGTTATTGCTTCAAAGTTCCTATCTAAAAACAAATAAACAGATAGAAATCTAGTCTCGTTTATTGTCAACTTATTTTATTAATTTCTATTATGAATAAACTGAGATTTATTTTATCTGAAAAATAAAAATTATTCATAATGGAAAGTTTAAAATTGAGTAGCTTCTTCTGCTGCTTTTATCAAGGCTTGTGATTTATCAATTGTTTCTTGATATTCTGATTCTGGGTCACTATCGGCAACTACACCACAACCAGCCTGCACATACAAAATCCCCTCCTTTATAATAGCTGTACGAAGTGCGATACAGGTATCCATATCACCATCGGCACCAAAGTATCCAATACAGCCACCATAAACTCCACGTTTTTCAGACTCAAGCTCCTCAATAATTTCCATTGCTCTAACTTTTGGAGCACCTGAAACAGTCCCGGCAGGGAACCCTGAAAAAAGTGCATCAATTGGATCAAAAAGCTCTGTATTCAGCTCCCCCTCAACATTTGATGCTATGTGCATCACATGAGAATAATATTCTATAGTAAATTTCTCAGTAGGCTTTACCGTGCCAATTTTTGCAACCCTACCTACATCATTCCTACCTAAATCAAGCAGCATAAGGTGCTCCGCTAATTCTTTAGGATCAGAAAGCAATTCTTCTGCAAGGATTGAATCTTCCTCAGGAGACCTTCCTCTTTTTCGAGTGCCCGCCAATGGCCGTAAAGTGATTTGCCCATTCCTAACTCTTACTAGAATTTCAGGACTTGATCCTACAATCGAAAAATCACCAAAATTTAAAAAAAATAAGAAGGGAGAGGGGTTTAACCGGCGTAGAGCTCTATAATAAGCAAGCGGTGATAAAAGAAATTGTAAACTAAAACGTTGCGATGGCACAATTTGAAATGCATCCCCAGCACATATATATTCAATAGCTTTTTTAATCATTTTTAAAAAATATTCATGGGTCATATTTGATTTTGGTTTTAAAACCTCTGATTCACGCTGAGTTGCTTCGAGTTGCAACGGCATTGGACTTTTAAGATCAGAAACAACACCACTAATCCTAAACTTTGCATCACTAAACGCATCTTCGGCAGTTATAGACACATTACACCAAACTGGAGTCACAATTGTTATGGTATCCTCTAAGGAATCAAAGACCGCCATAATAGTCGGGCGAACAAATATGCTATCAGGAAGACCTAATACGTCAGGGTTTTTATCAGGGATCTTCTCTCTTAACCTCACCATGTCATATGCCATATATCCAACCAGACCTGAAGCCATCGGAGGCATTCCAGGTGGCATTTTGATTCGGCTCTCCTCTCGAAACTCTCTCAAAGATTTGAGGACACCAAATTTTTCGGAAATTGGACAAGGTAAAAAGGCATCAGGATTGGAGCTTGCTTCTCGATTTATTTCAGCAGTATCATTAGAGCAACGCCAAATTATATCTGGATTCAAACCTATAAAAGAATATCTGCCGCGAATTGACCCTCCTTCAACCGATTCAAGAAGAAAACTATTAGGCTCTCCTTTCACAATCTTCATCATAGCAGATACAGGAGTTTCTAGATCCGCAATACAATTAGTCCAAACAACTTGCGACAAGCCTTTGTTATATTTCGTGACAAAAGTTTGTTTATCAGGAAATATCTGCATGCAGACTGAACCTACCTTTTAAAGTTTACGGAGATTGATTAGTTAAAAAAATTTGATTAATTGCATCTTTATTCACATCAACCCCAAACTCCCTCTTTAGAGCTTCACCCAGTTGCCCAATCAAATCTGACTTGAGCTCTGAACTGAGTTCTCCATGTAATAACTCGGTCGCTTCAGATGAAGCTGGCAGTCTTGCTGCCACGATACGTTTTAATTTTATGACTTGGAACCCGTTTTTTGATTTTGAATAAGCAGTCTCACCAACATCCAAAGAAAAGACTTTTTTAATCAGTTCGACAGAAATGTTGGATATTTGACCAACATCTGATCGTAGGAATGGCTTTGAAGTCTTGCTAGATATTCCTAATGGATCCAAAATAGAAGAGATATTATGACTACTGTTTAATTTTACAATTATTTCTTTTGCCGTTTTTTCTGCTTTTTTTTCTCTCTCTTTATTCCTCCATACGCTCATGACATCAGATCGAATACTTTCAAGAGGTTTCATTTCAGGCAAAAATACCGAATCCACTCGAACGACAAAAAACCCATCTTGACCATTTTCCAATAAAAGACTTTCCTCACCTTCATTTAAACTAAAAGATGTTTTTAAAAGTGTCGGTATTTTTCCGACGCTATCTATTAGAATTCCTGCTCTATCATATCCTTTTTTATTTATTGCCTTAATTTTTTTAATTTTGATATCAAGCAATTTTGCGGTTTCTTCAAGAGTCGCCCCACCACCCAATTGGTCCTCTATTCTCTTTGTTAACTCAAACACCTGATCTCCAGCTTTAATCAAAGCTAGCTCTTGTTTTATTTCGACCTTAGCGTCAACAAAAGACTTAGTTGATCCAGCCTCAATCTTAACCACTTTAAAAATGTGCCAACCAATTTCTGTCTTGATAGGCTTAGAAATCTGACCCAATTTTAATTTAAACACGGGATCCTTAAGTTTGGTAAGAAGTTCGCTTTTTGAAACAAACCCAAGATCTAATCCAGCTGGATCATAATTGAATCCATATTCTTCACCCACCTTACTAAATGCTAGTCCTAGAGATAAATTATCGAATGCTTTTTTTGCTTTTTCTTTTGTCTCAAAAATTAACTGGGAGACCTTACGTTTTTCTGGTATCGAAAAATTCTCAATACTATTTTCATATTTTTCTTTTATTTCACGGTCATCAACAAATATCGAAGTAGCAATATCTTTAGATTCCAACTGTAAAAACGTCAAAGCCCTGTACTCTGGTAACTCAAATGTTTTATTGTTATTTTTATAGAATTCCTCGAGCTTTAGTTGAGAAGCATCAACTTTTATTTTCATAGAATCAGTTTTCACTTCCAAAATATCCACAACTCTTTTTTCATTCTTGTAATTATACATTAGTTCAACTAATAGATTTGGCAGATATCCTCCATCACTCAAACTATCTATATATGTCCCAATAGCCATATTACTTCTTAACTCGGACACATATGAAGTTTCAGATATTCCAGTAGATTGAAGTAATCTCTCAAAACGCAATCTATCAAATTCCCCATCCGCTCCCATCAATGATTTTTGGCTCTTAATCTTTTGCCTAACAAGGCTATCACTAATTAAAATGCCCATATCACTGGCGCCCTTGTTAATTAACGCTCGAGAAATCATATCATTCAGCGTTGAACTGACTAATCCAAGCTGACGAGCTTGTTCCATGGTAACTTGTCGACCAAAAACACTTTGCAACTGTCTCATTTGGCGATTAACAGCTTGCCGCAAATCATACTGCGTAATTTCAATATCACCTGCCTTAGCCACTACGCTACCAGAAATCGCTGGGCTCAGCCAATCTTGAATCCCCCACGCTCCAAAACTAATGATTAAAAGAAATAACAGTCCCTTGATAAGGATAGAACCAGTGCTCTTTCTAAGTGATGCTAACATATAAAATCTACCTTATCATAATAAAATTAAATTATTTTATCGAAGCCCCAAACTAGATATACTAAAATTGAGTATCACTTAAAACAATACTCAAATGATTTTAATAAGAATATGATTGCATTAAACGACGAATTAATAACCTTTTATCCATATATACTCTAAAATTTATATTAATTAATAAATAAATTTATCTTCAATTTAATCTATAGAGTCTTTAATTTAAATGAAAAATACAAAAATAAGAGAAGTTTACAGACAGCCATTACTAGTTGGAAATTGGAAAATGAATAGCCTAAAGAGAGAGAGTTATGCTCTGACTTCAGGTATAGTTAAATATTTCGCTGGAATTAAGGAAAACTCTTTTGAAATTGTTATTTGCCCTCCATTCCCATTGCTAAGCGAGGTTAAAAGGGCTTTGATTCAATCAAAAATAAAACTAGGTGCACAAGATTGTCATGAAGCTGACTTTGGCGCATATACTGGGGACGTCAGCCCCAGTTTACTTAAAAATATGGGTTGTAAATATGTTATTGTCGGACATTCTGAGAGGCGTATAGCATACAAAGAAAAAAATATGACTATAAAGGCAAAAAGTGAGGGCGCCATAAATGCGAAGCTCAATCCAATTATATGTTTGGGAGAGACATTAGGCCAGAAAGAATCTGGAAAAACATTAAATATTATAAGGGCACAACTCAGAGAATCTATCCCATCATCGGCAAATAGTTCTAATACAGTTATTGCTTATGAACCTGTCTGGGCAATTGGTTCAGGGAAGGTGCCAAGACCAGCACAAATCCAAAAGGTTCACGCTTCAATTAGGGCAGAATTAAAAATACTTTTAAATGAATTTGAAGCTCAAAGGACACGAATCATTTATGGAGGTTCTATGAATTCTAATAATGGAGATGAACTCCTTCAACTTGCTGACGTCGATGGAGGACTAATTGGTAGCGCATCTCTAACAGTAAAAAGCTTTTGCTCAATTATAAAAAACTAAATAATTCTGTCTTATTGTGGAAATTTAAATTGATAAAAAATAATTTTTTCTAGCGTTTTAGGAATGTAAGGCTTAAATATTCGATTAATAACTTAAGTTTTTAGAAAAATTGTACGATTAAGAAAAACAAAAGGCTCATCATGGAACAAGTTGTCCTCATAATTCATTTACTTTTAGCCGTAGGTCTCGTAGCCGCTGTGCTTTTGCAGAGAAGTGAAGGTGGAGGACTTGGAATGGGCTCTAGTGGGAGTGGGGGAGGAATGGGAGGCTTCATGACAGGAAGGGCTACGGCCGACCTTTTGACCAGAACTACTGCATTTTTTGCAGCTGGATTCATGCTAACTAGCCTATTTCTTGCTATTATTGCAGGAAGCACGACTACGCCTAAATCGATTTTAGATCAAACCACCCCAACTGAAAAATCTTCAACTGCAATAGATAAACCTACCACCCCAGCAGCTCCTATTGCCAAATGATTAAAAAGATAATCAGTTATACTAGATTAACTTTGATTGAATGCCGAGCTTTATACAAATTTAGTAACTTCAAAATTTTTATTCAATGAATCCCTATGACAAAATTTATATTTATCACGGGTGGTGTTGTCTCTTCTCTTGGTAAGGGAATCGCATCAGCTTCCCTTGGAGCTCTCTTGCAAGCTAGAGGATTTAAAGTCCGTTTAAGAAAATTAGATCCATACCTCAATGTTGACCCAGGAACTATGAGTCCCTTCCAACATGGGGAAGTGTTTGTAACGGATGATGGCGCTGAAACAGATCTAGATCTAGGTCATTACGAGCGCTTTACTGGTGTCATAGCCAGACAAACTGACAATATAACTACCGGCAGCATCTATTCTGACGTAATCGCAAAAGAAAGACGTGGTGATTATTTAGGAGCAACAATTCAAGTTATTCCGCATGTAACGGATGCAATTAAAGATTTTGTAACCAGCAATCTAAACGGGGAAGATTTTCTTCTTTGCGAGATTGGAGGGACAGTAGGGGATATTGAAGGTCTTCCATTTTTAGAAGCAATTAGGCAATTAGGAAATGATCTTAGCCGTGACAAAGTAATGTATATTCACTTGACTTTATTACCATATATAGCAACAGCTGGAGAGTTAAAGACAAAGCCTACACAGCACTCTGTTAAAGAAATGCTTGGTGTAGGAATACAACCTGATATTTTGCTATGTAGAGCTGAGCGAGGAATCCCTGAAAGTGAACGTAAAAAAATATCACTTTTTTGCAATGTTCACCAAGATTCTGTGATTTCTGCTTTAGATGTTGATTGTATTTATAAAGTGCCAATGAGCTATCATGAACAAGGCCTGGATACTCAGGTTTGTAATTTTTTTAAACTCAAGCCTCCTCCTTTAGATCCAAGCAGGTGGACTACAATTATTGAACGCGTTATCAACCCTGAGGGACAAGTTACAATTGCAGTTGTTGGAAAATATACTAGCCTTCTTGATGCATATAAATCTTTGTCAGAAGCACTCGCCCATGGTGGGATTGCAAACAATATCAGAGTAAATATTAACTGGATAGATTCAGAAGTGTTTGAGAAAAAAGATGCTCTTAATCAACTTGAAGGTGTTCATGGGATTTTAGTTCCAGGAGGTTTTGGAGAAAGAGGAATTGAAGGGAAAATAGCTGCAGCAAAATTTGCCCGGGAACACTCAACGCCCTTCTTTGGAATATGTTTAGGAATGCAAATGGCTGTAATTGAGGCTGCTAGAAATTTAGCTGGAATAAATGATGCAGGATCTAGTGAATTCGGAGAATGTAGCCGACCTGTAATTGGGTTACTTACAGAATGGAATAGACAAGGTTCCATTGAAAAACGCGTTCAGAATGGAAATATGGGAGGTACGATGCGATTAGGAGCATACGAGGCTGTAATTAGTCCAAACAGTCATGTTCACACCATTTATGGGGCCAAAAAAATTTTTGAACGACATAGGCATAGATATGAAGTTAATTTAGACTTCGAAGATGTACTAGCCAAACATGGCATGGTCTTCTCCGCAAAATCACCTGATGGAGTGTTGCCAGAGATTGTAGAAATCAAAAATCACCCTTGGTTTATTGGCGTTCAATTCCATCCTGAACTTAAGTCTAAGCCATTTTCTCCACACCCCCTATTTGCTTCCTTTATAAAAGCAGCAGTTGATCAGGCCAGACTTGTATAACAGGAGACAGAAACTTGATTAAGCCAAATAAAGTAAAAATAGGTGATCTAACGTTAGCAAATGATGAACCTTTAACCATTATAGCTGGGCCATGTTCGATGGAGAGCCTGGGGCATGCAATCGATATTTCAGGATTCTTAAAAGAAGTCACTAAAACCCTTGGTTGCGGATTAATTTACAAAACCTCATTTGATAAAGCAAACCGCACTAGTTCTAATAGTCCGCGTGGTATAGGTTTAGATCATGCCTTAAATATATTTAGTGCAATAAAAAAAGAAATTTCATGTCCAATCTTAACTGATGTTCACTCTCCAGAGCAATGTAAAATTCTTAGTAATTCTGGTTTAATTGATGTCATTCAAATACCTGCTTTTTTATGCAGACAAACTGATTTACTAGTTGCAGCAGGAAAAACTGGATTAGCTATCAATATAAAAAAAGGGCAGTTTCTTGCTCCCTGGGATATGAAAAATGTTGCAAACAAGGTGCTAAATACTGGAAACCACAATATCTTGTTATGTGAACGAGGAGTTACTTTCGGGTATAATACACTAATTTCTGATATGAGAGCACTTCCAATTTTGGCAAAAACAGGATGGCCAGTAGTTTTTGATGCAACCCATTCAGTACAGCAACCCGGAGGACAAGACACAAAATCAAGTGGTCAACGTGAATTTGCACCGGTACTTGCCCGCGCAGCGACTTCGATAGGAGTTGCTGCGGTCTTTATGGAAACACATGAATCTCCAGATTCTGCTCCTTCTGATGGTCCTAACATGATTCCTTTAAAAGATATTAGCAACATAATCAAAATCTTATTAGAGTTAGACAACATCGCAAAATCTAATCCAATAGAAATCTAAATATATCAAAACTTAATTTTGGAAAAACAAAATGTCGACAATTATTAAAATTTTTGGCCGCGAAATTGTAGATTCTCGAGGAAACCCAACAGTAGAAGTTGATGTTCATTTAAAGAGTGGCGCTATGGGACGAACAGCAATCCCCTCTGGTGCCTCAACAGGAACTCATGAAGCAGTTGAATTAAGGGATCATGATGACGCACGCTATGGTGGCAAAGGAGTTTTGAAAGCTTGCGAAAATATAAATAATCAAATCTTTGAAGCACTCTCTGGGTTAGATGCATCCAACCAAAAACTGATAGATAATACAATGCTAGAACTTGATGGAACAAAAAATAAAAGTCGACTTGGCTCAAATGCCATTCTAGGGGTTAGTTGTGCCGTGGCTGTTGCATCTGCAAAGGACGCTAAATGTTCATTGCATCAATACCTTGGAGGAGAAAAAGCAACTAAACTTCCTGTTCCGATGATGAATATAATCAACGGAGGAGCGCATGCTAATAATTCAATAACTATCCAAGAATTCATGATAATGCCTGTAGGAGCTGAAACCATCGCACATGCTGTACAAATTGGCTCAGAAATATTCCAAAACCTAAAATCAACCCTAGTATCCGAAGGCCATAGCACGAACGTAGGAGATGAGGGGGGCTTTGCTCCAGAATTTGCTAATGCGGACGAATCATTGAATTTAATAATGCGATCTATTGAGACTGCTGGTTACATTCCTGGAGACCAAGTCTTACTTGCCCTTGATTGCGCAGCAAGCGAATATTTTAATAGTGGAAGATATAAATTATCCCCAAAGAAAAAAAGTTTAAATTCCGAAGATAATGCCAAGTATTTAGCCGACCTTGTTAATCGTTATCCAATTTTTTCAATAGAAGATGGAATGGATGAGGATGACTGGAATGGATGGTCTATATTAACTGAAATGATTGGTGACAAATGCCAATTAGTTGGTGATGATTTATTTGTAACCAACTCTGAACGTTTAAAGAAAGGTATAAAAAACAAGGTAGGAAATGCTATCCTTATTAAACCTAATCAAATAGGAACTCTATCAGAAACAATAGAAGTCACCAAACTTGCACAAAGTCAAAATTATACGCCAATAATATCTCATCGATCAGGAGAAACAGAAGATAGCATTATCGCCGAAATAGCAGTTGGAACTAATGCCAACCAAATCAAAGCTGGCTCCTTGTCTCGATCTGATAGATTGGCGAAATATAATCAACTTATCAGAATAGAAGAGGAATTAGGCTCACAAGCAAGGTATTGTGGAAAGGAAATCTTAAATTACTGAATTTTAAATCGTTTCAATATAATTTAAAAATCAATACATTTTTGCATATGTATACCTTAGGAAAAGTGTTGCTACTTAATTTCATTTTTTTTTAAAATCCTAATCTCTTATTAATAAATTTAGCCAATACTAATTTTCGGGTATGGGACTGTGAACTTATTTCAATAAAATTGGAAAGTACGCAGTTTGTAATGAAATATTTTACGTTTAGTTTTGTTCGCCTTAACTATTGGTTAGGGCCAGTTATTGGTTTGTCTGCAATTATGTATTTCAGTTACCACGCTCTTCGTGGGGATCGTGGAATTTTCTCTTGGTGGAAATTTAAAGACGAAATATTTATCGCCAAAAACACTCTCGAATTAACCCGAAAAAAGAAACAAAAACTAGAGCTTAGAGTGCGTCTTCTGCACCCAGATAATCTTGACCCAGATATGTTAGAGGAACGTGTTCGCATAATGCTTAATTACGGTTATCCAGATGAATTTATAATACTTAATTCAAAAAATACTTGGTCATTTCAAGATGAAAATAGTTAAAACTCATTACTAAATCGCAAAATAAGAAAAAATAACATTTCGGTAATAAAGTTCATTACATTAAAGGATATATAACAATGGATAATTTATTTACAGCTCCGCATAAACCGCCTTTTTATGCAATAATAACATTAACTCCTTTAGACACTACTGATTTTGGAAAGCAATTGGATGCGATAGCAACCCTTACATCAAGTGCTTTACTAAAAGCTGGTTTTTTAGGGTTTAAAAAAAATAACGTGGAAGATAGAGAGGTCTCAAGAATAGTCTATTTCAATACATACAAATCTTTACAAGAGTGGTTAAGTGAAGCAAACGACCTTATACCTTGGGGCATTAATTTAGATGATATAATCAAAAAAACAGGTTGTTTATGGCCCTGGATCAAAGAAACTGAAACATTTTCTCAACAAGACAATTTGAGCTTATTATACGCATAAAAACATCAAAGCACGGAAGATTAGCTGTGCGAAAAGAGAAATCAGATACATTATTCTAAATTAACTGAAATAAAGTTAATTATAATATATTATTTTTTTACAAATAGTTATTAATTGTTATTAAATTAAAATTAATCTGTTATAATAAAAATTGCATAGTCTGCTTCCTGACTTTTGTAACTAAAACAAAATAATTGGATAGATATAATGGTTCGAGCTCAAAGAATAGCGGTGAAGAGAAAACGACCTCCCAAAAATCACACTAATAAAAATTTAATAGCCTCTAGTGTCCAAAACAATGACCTCCTAGGACACTATAAAAAAATGCTTTTAATACGCCGGTTTGAAGAAAAAGCGGGGCAACTCTATGGAATGGGAATCATTGGGGGGTTTTGCCATTTATACATTGGCCAAGAGGCAATAGTTGTCGGAATGAAAGCAGCTTCCCAAAACATTGACACCGTAATCACTAGTTATCGGGACCATGGTCACATGCTGGCTTATGGAATGGATCCTAAAAGAGTAATGGCAGAGCTCGCAGGACGAGAAACAGGTTATTCAAAGGGTAAGGGTGGCTCAATGCATATGTTTAGCCGCGAAAGAAACTTTTTTGGAGGGCATGGTATAGTGGGAGCACAAGTGCCGCTTGGAACTGGATTAGCATTTGCCCACAAATATAATGAGGATGGAGGGGTGTGCCATGCCTACTGTGGAGATGGAGCTATAAACCAAGGTCAAGTCTATGAAGCATTTAATATGGCTTCTCTTTGGAAATTACCAATAGTTTATGTCATCGAAAATAATAAATATGGGATGGGCACTTCAGTTGAAAGAGCATCAGCTACAACTGAATTACATAAAAGAGGCTTGTCCTTTGGTATACCTGGAAAGAAAGTAAACGGAATGGATGTATCTGAAGTCAGAGGCGCTGCAATCGAAGCAAATAAATGGTGCAGAAAAGGAAAGGGGCCATTCATCTTGGAGATGGAAACCTACAGATATAGAGGGCATTCTATGTCCGACCCAGCAAAGTATAGGTCGAAAGAAGAAGTCGCAAAAGTTCGTAAAGAGAGTGACCCTATTGATACAATTAAAAATCAACTCCTTAAGACAGACATTTGCGATGAGGAACTGCTAAGAAGTATCGATAAAAAAACTAAAACTTTAATTCAAGAGGCCGTTGAATTTGCTGAAAATAGTCAAGAACCTAATCCAAACGAGCTTTATAATGATATTTATTTGTAGTCCTTTTCTATAAACCTAAGAAATTATTTTAAAATTAATTACTAAAGGAAGAATTCAATGGCAATTAAGGTTTTAATGCCAGCATTATCTCCAACCATGACTGATGGAACTATTGTTAAATGGTACAAGGAAGAAGGAGATAAAGTTTCTATTGGAGATTTATTATGCGAAATAGAAACTGACAAAGCAACTATGGAATTCGAAGCTGTTGATGATGGAATTCTTGATAAAATACTTGTTAAGTCGGGTCCAGAGCCAATCGCTATCAACTCAGAAATTGCTGTTATTATAGAAGAAAATGAAAAAAGATCTAAAATTCACAAGACTCAAACTAAGAATAAAGAATTAAATTTAACCGAAGACACTAACGAAGCAAGTAACTCCAAACCAATCATTAACTTAGTTGAGACAAGCAAAGAGAAAAATTTATATATTAAACAGACAGTTAGAGAATCTTTAAGAGATGCAATAGCCGAGGAAATGCGTCGCGACAAATCGGTTTTCCTGATGGGTGAAGAAGTGGCACAATACGAAGGAGCTTATAAAGTTTCTCAAGGCCTGCTCGATGAATTTGGAGAAAAACGAGTAATTGATACTCCAATAACTGAGCACGGATTTTCAGGATTGGGCGTAGGTGCTGCATTTTCTGGACTCAAACCAATCATAGAATTCATGACATTCAACTTTGCAGTGCAAGCTC
>Ga0114996_10006435_pt1 | contig 13525 bp, 8 predicted proteins | sample ArcticOcean_MG_C_4_FD_87039 | JGI IMG/M metagenome (GOLD analysis project Ga0114996, IMG submission 87039) | Marine microbial communities from western Arctic Ocean - ArcticOcean_MG_CB4_134 | ecosystem: Environmental > Aquatic > Marine > Oceanic | place: Arctic Ocean: Canada Basin | collected... | reverse complement strand
TCCGCAGCGGCCCCACCCTCATGTCGGCCCTCTCCGGCATCGACCAAGCCCTGTGGGACATCGCCGGCAAACACTTTGGCGTGCCCGTCCACCAACTTTTGGGCGGCGCCGTGCGCGACCGCATCCGCGTCTACTCCCACTGGGGCATCAGCGACCTAAGCGACGAAACCAAAACCGCCGCCCGCACACGTCTCGACATGTTACAAAAAAGTGGCTACACCGCCTTCAAATCCGGACCCGCCGGCCCCTGGCGCGCTCACGAACCCCCGTCCGCCATCGACGCCTTCATCGAATGCGCTTACCTCATGCGCGAGTGGGTCGGCCCCGACGTCGAACTGTGCTTCGACTTCCACGGCAAGATGACTCCGGCCCTGGCCATCGAAGTCTGCCACCAGCTCAAAGGCATGCGCCCGATGTTTGTCGAAGAGCCCGTGCCCCAAGAAAACGTCGACGCTCTCAAGCAGGTTTCCGACCACGTCCCTTTCCCCATCGCCACCGGCGAGCGCCTGCTGTCGCGCTGGGAGTTCCGCCAGATTTTTGAAAAACAGGCCGTCGCTTACATCCAGCCCGACGCCTCCCACGCCGGCGGCATCACCGAACTCAAAAAAATTGCCAATATGGCCGAGGTCTACTACATCCACATCATGCCCCACTGCGCCATCGGCCCGGTGGCCCTGGCCGCCTGCCTCCAGGTCGACGCGGTCGTCCCCAACTTCCTCATCCAGGAACAGATCGACCAAAGCTTAGGCGCCGGCCTGCTCAAAGAAAGCTGGAATGTGGTAGACGGCCATATCGCCCTACCCAACAAACCCGGTCTCGGCTTCGAAATCGACGAAAAAGAAGCCGAACAGAACATTGAGTATGCCGAAGAATTAGGCGGCGAGTTTTATTACTCCGACGGCAGTGTGGCCGATTGGTAGTGCGTTGTATGGATAAGTGTACCTTGATCCCCATCCGCTGTGAAGCACCCCGCCACCAACCCCCTCACACTCATCATCCCTCTCTCCCATCCGCGTAGGTTGGCGGGGGATTTTCCGAAGTCCGCTTTGTGGGGGAGCCGGGCAGGGAAGGGTGCCCTGTGCATCACAGCCGCAGGCTGTGGGGGAGCGGGGAACGGGCAAGGGCGCCCGGGCCTCACAAAGCGGACGTAGGGAACTCCCCCGCCAACCGTCCCCGACACCCCCCCAAACCCAACCACGCCAACGCCAAACGCCACATGATCAAATTCCTCTTCCGCCGCACCCAGGACAATACCGCCCCCACCTGGAACCACGATCTCCAAGCCCTGGAACAATCAACTAATTGGGACCAGCGCGACCAGGCCGAAGACGCCCACAATATCATCACCTTTGGCAATCCCTTAGGCGTATCGCAGAGCGACCACTATAAGGAGCGCACCATCCGCCGCCAATGCTGGGATCACCTCATGGGCAAGACGGCTTGAAACTCCGGCTCACAGATACTCGTTGGGCAAGACCGGATGCAGCGGCGGAAACAAAACGCGAACTAGCCATGCGACGGCGCCGCTGAGTCGCATCCCCTCATCGACACGCCTTCATTCTCACGGTTGTAGAGTTCCGCCACGCCCGGGTAACTGTGCACATCATCCAGATCGACTTCGCGCAACTGCACATCCGGCAACTCGGTCGGCAGATCTTCTATTTTAACCCGATGCCTCACCGCAAAAGGCATCGTCGACACGTACCCATGCGGCCCGTACACATCCAGGCTATCGACCCGCACGATCGATAAATCGTATCCATGCGTGTACATCGCCCCCACCGCATCCTCTATAACCTGATCAAACAACTCGCGCCCACCGCTGTAGTCCGGATCGACATAATCGACATTGATGCCAGCCACGCGCACCTGCCCACAGCCCAACCACAGACCAATCTCATAAACGCCGACATGCGCGATCAACTCGTCATCGACAAGACCAAGGCGCGAAGTGGTCCAGTCATAATGACTGTCGGCAATGCGCACCTTGCGCGACTGCACCGCCATGTCCAAACGTTGCACCTTATGCTCCAACCAAGCGTAAATAGCCTCTGCATCTTTCTCCTGCTGCGGCGCCATAACCCGCCGTACCGCCTCGATAAACTGCCTGTCTTTCGACGGTTTGCCCTCACTCAAATTCTGTTCAACCATGCCAATCAACCTTTCTTTAAGCCGCTTCCTGGCCGCCCGCAGCCGATTCTTCACCGCATCTACTGAGATATCGAGAAATCCTGCAATTTCATTTTGCGAATGGTCAGAGATATAAAACAGCGAAACCACTGCGCGCTCCTGCTCCGGCAAACTCTCCAACGCCTGACTAACCAATTCTTTCATCTCTTTCTCCTCCAATCGTTGCACCGGCCCCGCTTCCAGCGAAGCCCTGCCCACCGCCGCCGCCGTCGACAAAATCAAACACCCCCGCCCCCGCCGCGTCAGCCGATCACAATGCTTAAACACAATCCGCCGCAACAACCCAGCAAACCCCTCCATCTCCCGCAACCCCGGCAAGTTCACATACGCCTCCAAAAACGCTTCTTGCGCCGCATCCTGCGCCAAATGAAAATCCCCCAAAATAGAGTACCCATACCCCACCGCCATATCCTGAAACCGCTCAACCACCTCCCCATACGCCTCAGCATCCCTCCCCCGGGCCCTCTCCAACAACAACACTAGATCATCCACACCTTCCTCCATACTTATTACACCTCAACGTAGTACCCTATCACCTCCAACGGAGATCCTCGGAGAGACGGAGTGGTCTCAGAGCGGATTCATTACCCCCGAAGCCGCAGGAAGCGGCGCAGGGGGTAATGCCTCGGAGCCGGGCAGGAGCCCGGCGAGAATGAGCGAGAGACCGCTTCGTCTCTCCGAGGATCGTCCACTACCCAAGACAAACGACCACCCAATACCTTTCACCCTATATATCCCATCATCCCCACAAAAAGTGTACCCCACATTGACACAGCCCCCCCCTCCCTCCAACTTATCCCCCAAACCCTCACCCCTCTAAACCCCCCAAAACCCCATGACCTCCACCCTCATCAACCCCAAAGAACACCACCAACTCTTCCTCGACAACTACGTCACCGAATCCGAAGAAAACGTCACCCGCACCCTGCACCCCCCCAAAAAATGCGGCCCCCTCATCACCGGCAACGGCTGCCAAAGCCGCACCACCCCCCAATGGAACCCCGAAAAAAACATCTGGGAATGGTGGTACTGGGCCCCACACGCCTGCTACGCCACCTCCACCGACGGCGAACACTGGGAAAAACCCTCCCTAGGCCTCTACGAATGGAACGGCTCCAAAGATAACAACCTAGCCTGTGATCCCAACGGCGGCCCCCAACAGCATCTCTACCACATCGTGCGCGACGAAACCGACCCCGACCCCCAGCGCCGCTACAAAGGCCTATTTGGCGGCAGCGACCGCCACCCCGCCGTCTCCCCCGACGGCTTCACCTGGACCCTGATCGACACCCCGCCCATCCCCAGCCAGGACGAATCGCAATTCACCTACGACCCCTACACCAAACAATTCCTCGCCCTAGTCAAACAAGGCACCGAATGGGGCCGCTCCGTCTTCCTCTCCACCAGCACAGATTTCACCCACTTCACCGAGCCCCAACTCATTTTTCACGCAGACGCAATCGACCAAGAAAACCGCCGCCGCCGCGTCCGCCATATAATCGAAGACCCAGCCTACCTCACCCCGCCCATCATCGACGACAAAGACTACATCGCCGAAATCTACAATATGGCCGTCATGCCCTACCAGGGCCTCTACGTCGGTTTTCCCACCGTCTTCAACCCCTTTGGCGCCATCCCACCGCCCCACACCAATTTCACCCGCATCAACCAGATAGAAATGTCAGTATCGCGCGACCTCTACCACTGGGAGCGCGTCGCCGACCGCGCCCTCTTCATCGGCGTCGAGCCATGGACCGGTAGCAATTACGGCACCTCCCAACTGCTCATGTCCGGCCACCCCATCGTGCGCGACGACGGCGAAATCTGGATCTACTACAACGCCCTGCGCCTACCGGGCAGCATCGAAATGTACCAAGCCTATAACCGCGCCAAAGAACTCTTCCGCCTCGACGTCGACCCAGACGTCTTTGCAGATGCCGGCGCTCTATCGCTAGCCAAACTCAGACCCGACGGTTTTGTCTCCATTGACGGCGACGAAATCGGCACCATCGTCACCAAACCGTTTGTTTTGCAAGGCGAAGACCTCTACATCAACGCCGACGCCAGCTGGGGCGAAATCTACACCGAAATCCTCGACGCCGAGACCATGAAACCTTTCCCCGGCTTCTGGGTCCCCGGCGAATTACCACCGCCCTATAGCGGCGACCACACCCGCGCCAAAGTCGCTTGGAAACACCCCCACGATCTAGTTTTCGAAAAACCCGTACGGCTAAAATTTTATTTACATCAAGCCAGACTCTACTCCTTCTGGTTGGAATAACCAGAAAAAACCGAGGAAAACCCATTCATGAAAATAACCGAAATCGAAACCATCCCCCTGCGCCTGCCCTATGAGGAACGCATCCGCAAACAGTACTACCACTTTGCTATGGTCGAAGAACACACAGTCTACAAATTTCACACCGACACCGACCTGGTCGGCCTATGCGAAAACCCGGGGAGTCCTTTCCCCCAGGAAATGTTGGACGCCTACCTCGGCACCGACCCTTTCGATCACGTCATGTCCACCGGGATTTTCAATCTCGATATGGCCTGCTACGACCTCATGGGCAAACACCTGGGCGTGCCGGCCTGGAAGGTCATGGGTCAGCAGCGGCGCCAATGGGTCAATATGGGCTGGTGGATGCCCTGCATGTCGCCCGAAGACTCGGCCGCCGAAGTGGCCATTGCCGCCGAGCGCGGCTACCGCGGTCTCAAATGTAAAGCCCGCGCTTTCTACGACGTGGTCGAGCAAGCGCAGGCCATGAACGAGGCAGCCCCGCCCGACTTCCGCGTCGAATTCGATTTCAACGGCTCCTTGATCAATGTAGAAAAAGCCCTGCCCATCCTGCGCCAATTGGAAAAAATCCCCGTCGTCAAAGGTGTCGAAGAACCCATCTTCGCCTACGATATAGAAGGCTGGCGCCGGCTGCACCAGGAGATCCGCATTCCCTTCTACCTGCACGGGGTAGGCACCATCTTCGACGGACCCTCGCGCCAACCGTCAGGCCCGTGGCTGGGGCTGCGCGCCGGCGATTTCGACGGGGCGCTGTGCAGCCACGAAAATATCCGCAACGCGCTGGCGGCCTCCTGGGCTTTTGCCGCAGCCAACACGCCCATCTTATTACAGTATGTCGGCAGCGGTATTACCGCCGCCTTTGCCTGTCAAATGGGCGCAGTCATGCACACCGCCACCCTGCCAGGAGTAACGGCGAGTCATTCTTACGAAGACGACCTGATCACCGAGCCGCTCACCATGCAGCGAGGTCTCATGAAAGTGCCACAAGGGCCGGGACTGGGTGTGGAATTGGACGAAGACGCGGTGGCGCGTTACCGCAATACGCCAGCGGTGGAATGGCCGCGCTTCTTCTCCGTGATCAGCTTGCCAGGCGGCGTCAAGCACTACTACCGCAACTTGCAACAAGCCGAGCGACTGATGAAAGAGGGAGTAGACGAGTCTTTCGCGGTAGGCGTGCGGCTAGACGAGAGAGAAGACGACGGCAGCGAGCAATTCGATCGTATCTGGAAACAGCTACAGGAACAGGATTGGCCCATCTGGGAATAAAAGGTGTCTCTAACGGAATAAATCAGTAGGATAGATCGCGAATTTGTGTAGTATTACTTGAGTTCTAAAATACGTCATGAGGAGATGCTGCCATGAATCAAGTAATGACTATTGAGAATATTAAATCGCAATTTGAGTCGGAGTGGGTATTGATAGAAGACCCACAAACGAGTGACGAGCTTGAAGTTTTGGGAGGTAAGGTGCTTCATCATAGCAAAGATCGAGATAAAGTATACCGCAAAGCGGTTTCTCTACGTCCTAGACGATCTGCTGTCGTTTATACTGGAGAAATCCCTGAAGACACAGCAGTTATATTGTGAATTATCCATTCAACGCCCAGAGCGGTCTCGTCGTCGTTCAAACGGAGATATTCGGCCCTTCGGGAAGTATGGTTTTGCGCTTCGCGCTGGACACGGGCGCCACTGGAACAATGATCAACGTTGCACCGCTTACAGCCATAGGATATGATCCTTCGTTAGCTCCTGACCGCGTACAGGTCACGACGGGTAGCGGTGTTGAATATACACCCCGTATCTCAGTTACTCGATTCAAGACGATGGGACAGGAACGTCGTAATTTTCCTGTACTCGCTCATACCCTTTTGCTTAGAATTTTAAATCCTTCGTCCCGGTGCGCCAACAATTGGGCCCGGTTGACATCCTGATCAACTATGCCGGCAACACCGTCTGGTTCGAGTCAATCTTCCTGGTTCGAGTCAATCTTCACGGATCAGCCGCAGCAATTCCTTGGTGGACAATTTGCCGCTCGTGTCGCTGCCCTCTAGCAGACTATCGGCCAAATCGCGCTTGTGGCGGTGCAGGTCGACGATCTTCTCCTCTATTGTCCCCTGCGTCACCAGTCGGTAAATCGTCACTGGACGCTCCTGCCCGATGCGATGCACTCGGTCAGAAGCCTGGTCCTCCACCGCCGGATTCCACCACGGATCCATATGTATGACATAATCGGCCGCCGTCAGATTGAGCCCCTGGCCGCCCGCCTTGAGGCTGATGAGGAATATATCGCCCTCCCCAGCCTGGAAGGCGTCCACCCGCTTCTTGCGCGCCCGCACCGGGGTGCTGCCGTCCAGGTACTGGTAGAAAATGCCGCGCCCGTCCAGGTACTGGCGCACAATGCTCAGATAGTCAACAAATTGGCTGAAGACCAGCACTTTGTGGCGGTTTTCCAGCAATTCGTCTAAAACTTCGCCGAAGACCTCCATCTTGGCGCTGGGCACGGAGGCATCCGGCAATACCAGCCGGGCGTGGCAGCAGGCGCGGCGCAAGCGCATGATTTCGGCCAAAATCTGCAGGGGTTTGTAACCTGTAGCGGCCTCGGCACTGCTCAGTGTCTCCACCGCCCGCTGGCGCAGGGCCTCGTAGAAAGCCATCTCTTCCCGACCCATCTCTACCTGCAGCGAAATTTCGGTGCGCGGTGGCAACTCCTCCAACACCTGACTCTTAGTGCGGCGCAGGATGAAGGGCTGGATCAACCTTTTTAGGCGCTGGCGCGCTTCCCGATTGTGCTCTTTTTCGACGGGCGCGGCGAAATACTCGTTAAAGTGTTCCAGCGAGCCCAGCAGGCCCGCATTGGTAAAGCGGAACAGATTCCACAATTCTCCCAGGTGGTTCTCGATAGGCGTGCCCGTGGTGATCATCTTAAACTCTGCCTTGAGCGCCATGGCCGCTCGCGAGCGCCGAGTCCCCATATTCTTGATCGCCTGGGCCTCGTCCAGTACGATGGTTTGCCAGACGGTGGAAGCGAGCAACTCTTCCTCCTGGTGCAACAGCCCGTAACTGCATACCACCAAGTCAAAGGGGCCCGCCTTCTCCACAGTCCGACGCCGATCCGCCTCGCCAAAAACAACCGGTCGCAGAGTCGGCGCAAAGCGGCAGGCCTCGTCGATCCAATTAGCGCCCACCGAAGTAGGTGCCACCACCAGAGTAGGCCCCTCTGGTGCTCGGTCTAGGATGACTGCCAGGGCCTGCACTGTCTTGCCTAGGCCCATATCATCGGCCAAACAGGCACCCACGCCCCAGTGGGCCAGCCGGGTGGCCCAACGGAAACCCTCTACCTGGTAATCGCGCAGTTCAGCCTGTAAGGTCGAGGGCACTTCGGGCTCCAGTTCGAGGGCACCCTGGAGCCGCGCCAGCTGTTGTTTCCACGCCTCATCTACTTCCAGACTACCCGCCTCTGCGGTCAACTCTTCGATGATTGGTGCCGCCAGGGGATGGAAGCGAGCCCCCTGGCCGTGGCGTTCGGCAAAGCTGTGCACCTCCTCCAACTTCTTGCGGAATTCCTCGGTGAGGGCGATAAAAGCCCCATCGCCCAGGGGCAGGAAACGGCCTTGGGCCGAGCGGGACAGTTCCAACAACCGGCGCATATCCACTACCAGGTCCTCGTCCAGGCGCAGTTCGCCGGTGAGACTGAACCAATCGTTCTGCCGCCGCACATCCAGGGCCAGGTCGCTAAACGAAGCCTGGTAACGCACCTGCATCTGCTCACCCTGCGGCCATTCCACCACCACCTCATCGCCCAGCTGACGCAGTTCGAGCAACAATTCCAGACAATCCTGCGGATCGGCGATGCTCCACTGTCCCTCCACTTCTTCGAGGCGTTGCAAGACGGCGCACCCCGCCTGCACTGCGGCGACGCGGCGGCGTTCCTCTTGTAGGTCGCGCAGCGCCTGCAAATGTCTGCCGCCGATCTCAGCAAAAACCGTGGCACCGCCGCTGCCCGGTGCGCAAGTAGGACCTTCGGACCCCAGGGGTTGCACCAAGAACTCGGCTTGCAAACCCTCGCCGCTGGGTAGCAAGTGCAAGTGGGGACGCGGCTCGGCCTCTACTTCTTCGGCGCTGTGCATCCCGCCACCGATTTCCGAATGCACGGTCACCAGGGAAGAGACCGCGGTTAGCGCTTCGAGCGTTTCCTCGCCGGCGCGCGCTGGAATGCGCAATCCCCCATCTCCCAAAATCGCGGCAATGCGCCGGTGTTCGGGGGTGAACGACACAACTTTAAAGCGTGTCGGCGTTTCGCGCACTAAGGCAACACCACCCGCCTCCGCATCGATAGCAGGCGTCAGTTCGAGCTGCAATTCCTGGCCTTTGCGGATCACCTGCAACTCGGGCTCGCCGCCGACCAGTTCCACTCGCACCGACGGATCCTCCTGCAAAAATACCAGAGGGTGGCCCACCAGGTGCGGCAAGGCCTTTTCGTTGTCAAAAGAAAAAACGGTTTGGCCGTAATAACCATAGCGTCTGTATTCCTGGTCTCCTTCTATGGCCAGGCAAACGCGCTCGTCCTGCTCGGTGAGAAAATTCATTTTTTGACGCTTGCCAAACAGTCGCTTCAGGGCCACGGCCCGTCCCTGAGTCCAGCCGCCATTCTTCTTGCTCTTCTGTTCGCGCGGGGCAATAGATACATATGTCCCGTCGGCACTCGACTGGTAATCCACCAGCCACACCAACCGCGTATTGACTTCTTGCGGCTGGGCCGTCACCGTCTCGCTGCGGCGCAATCCAGCCAGTGCTTTTAGCGCCCGTTGCCACGGCTCCTGGTGCACGACTGCATCCACAATGCTCTGTACACCTAACTCCTGGCGCAGATTCTCGGCCCGCAGGCTGCGCTCCTCCGCGCCCGTCAGACGGTACAGCAACTCGGCGATTTCTGCCGCTATAAGGACGTAACCGCCGGCCTCGGCCCGCGCCATCAAACGTTCCAGGGAGCCGACTGCTGGCTTGGCCTTGGGCGCATCCATCCAGTAGCGAGCCAGGGCCACAAAAAAGAAATCCCGCCCCATAATCTCCTCGTCCACGTCCTCCCACAACAGCGCCCATTCGGCATCCCGCTGCCAGCCCTGCTGCAATTGCACCACCTGCTGCAGCACGAAGTAGATAAAAGCGAAGGGGTGGTTCTGCTGGTTGGTGGCAATACTGATGTAATCGGCGGCCTGTTGCAGGCGCTCGGGCTGGTTGGCGCGCAACAGCGCTAGGATAAAATAGACCCCACTCAAGGAGTAGAAGTAGATCTTTCGTTTCCTCGACTCCTTTTTGAGCCGGGCCAGGGCCGCTTCGTAGTCGGGCAGGGCGGAGTCGTCGTCGCCGACCAGCGTGTGTAGCCAGGCGCGCAGCACCAAGTGGTTGGCATCGTCTCGCTCCCGCGCAAGTTCGTACGCCTTTTCTAGCTGTCCCGTCAAGACCAGGTGTTGCGTCCAGGCGAAGTGTAACAACTCCGTCGCTGTGCCAGCAGCGCAGAGTTCTTCGATTAGGGCGATCGGCTCTGCCACTGGCTGCAATTGCGCATGGGCCGACAGCACCATGGGATAGAGGATATCTTCCAGCAACGCCGTCGGCAGGGTGACCATCCACTCGCGATCAAAGGGATTGTTGCAGATGCTTTCCCAGGGCGAAACCTCAATCCGACCGAAACTCCGGTAGACCTGGCTCGACTGTACCTTCTCTAGCGTCTCCATATCGCCACGGTATAGAGCCAGGCGCAAATCGCGCAGGAAACTTTCGTAGGTGTTATAATAAAAATATTTCCAGGTAGACGGTCCTGGAAAAGTCTCATCCGCCGCTGCCGCTAACTTTTCAAAACGGCCTTGTCGTACGGCCTGGCGCGTCAACACTTCGACAATAAGGGGTTGACAGGAAATCTTTCCCCGTTCTTCCACCACCAGGCGATCCTTCTTTAACCGGTCGACCAGCGGTTTCCAGGTTCTGGAGGTAAACTGCACCTTGCGGCTGCTGCGGATACCCGCCTTATGGGCACACGGCATCAGCGCGGTACGCGCGGTAGGTTCGTAAATGATGGAGAGCAATTGCAGCACAGTCTGCTCCTGCTCGGACAGTTCCTCGCAAGCGGCAAGCAACTTGCGGCGTTTGGCCACATCTGGGTCATTGGGCATATTCATTTTACTCTGCTAGCGCAACGAAATATCATGGGAATCCTAACGATTTAAGCGCGGCACATTGGCCCCCGAGCCACCCACCAGAAAATCCAGGTCGACCCCCTTATCCGCCTGTAATACGTGTTGGACGTAGAGTGCGGCATAACCGCGCGCTACCGGCGGTTCGGGAGCTTGCCACGCCGCGCGGCGCTGTGCCAGTTCTGCTGCAGACACTTCCAAATTAAGATGCCGACCCTCCACGTCTAATTCGATCATATCGCCGTTCTGCACCAGCGCCAGCGGTCCGCCCACCGCCGCCTCCGGCGCCACGTGCAGCACCACCGTGCCATAGGCCGTGCCACTCATGCGGCCGTCGGAAATGCGCACCATATCGCGCACGCCCTGCTGCAAAATCTTCTTGGGCAGGCCAATGTTGCCGCCCTCCGGCATACCGGGAAAACCGCGCGGGCCAATGCCCTTGAGCACCAATACGCTGTCCTTGTCGACCTCCAAGTCCGGATCGTCGACGCGCTCGAAGTAATCCTCGATACTCTCGAAGACCACGGCGCGGCCCCGGTGTTTTAGCAACTCAGGCGAGGCCGCCGAGGGTTTGATCACCGCCCCATCCGGACACAAATTGCCCCTCAGCACCGCAATGCCGGCTTCCTTTTGGAACGGCTCGTCGACGCTGGCAATAACTTCGCGGTTGTAACACTGCGCCCCTTCAACATTTTCGCCCAGGCTCTTGCCCGTCACCGTCAGGGCGTCCATATACAAATGCTGCTTCAATTCCTGGATTACCGCCGGCAAACCACCGGCATAGAAAAAATCCTCCATCAAGTATTTGCCCGAAGGCATGAGGTTGACCAGCATGGGCATGCGGCTGCCCAGATTTTCAAAATCGTCCAGCTCCAACTCGACCTCCATGCGTCCGGCGATGGCCAGCAAATGCACAATAAAATTGGTCGATCCCCCCAAAGCGGCATTGACCCGAATGGCATTCTCAAGCGCCGGCCGCGTCAAAATCTTCGACAGCCGCAAATCTTCGCCCACCATCCCGACAATACGGTTGCCCGCCAAGTGCCCCAGACGCTTGCGGCGCGAGTCCGACGCCGGAATGGCGGCGCCGCTGGGCAAGGTCAAACCCAATGCCTCCACCATACAGGCCATGGTCGACGCCGTGCCCATAGTCATGCAATGGCCGTCACTGCGCGAGATACTGGCCTCGGCCTCCAAATACTCGGTCTGGCTCATGGTGCCGGCGCGCAACTCGGTGGTAAAACGAGCGGCGTCGGTACCAGAACCAATATTGGTGGCACGGTACTTGCCGTTGAGCATGGGGCCACCCGAAACCACCAGCGTCGGCAGATCAACACTGCACGCACCCATCAAGCAGGCCGGCGTGGTCTTGTCACAGCCGGTCAATAATACCACCCCATCCAGCGGATTGGCGCGAATCGACTCTTCCACATCCATGCTGGCCAAATTGCGGTAGAGCATGGTCGTCGGTTTCATCATGGTTTCGCCCAGCGACAGCACCGGAAATTCGAGTGGAAAACCACCGGCTTCATAGACGCCGCGCTTGATAGTTTCGGCCAGGATGCGAAAATGCCCATTGCACGGGGTCAGATCAGACCAGGTATTGCAGATGCCGATCACCGGCCGACCGTCGAACATCTGCTCGGGATGCCCTTGGTTTCTGGCCCAGCCGCGCGCCACAAATCCGTGGATATCGATAGTGCCAAACCACTCCGTGCTGCGCAGTTTTCCATTTTCAGCCATTGTTTGCTCCCTATGTCTCTAGTCCCAGAACAGCCGATACGCCGTGCCGCCCAAAATGTGTTCCTTATCATCCTCCGACAGCCATTCTAAATCGCGGCGCACAAAGTTTATACAGCGCACATAACCATTGCCAAAAAGAACGTGCGGCCAGTCCGACCCCCACATCAGCCGCTGCGGCCCAAAGGCCTCATAAGCCGCCTTGAGGTGCTGCTGCCCTTGGGGAAAGGGATAGCGATCGGCCCAATAATACATGCCGGAAACCTTCAGGTACACGTTGGGAAAACGCGCCAGCCCCATCAAGCTGCGAAAAGGCGCGCTGTCGATGCCGTCCGCCACCGCAATCATGGCAAAGTGGTCGATGACTACATTGGTCTCTGGATATTTCTCAATCATAACATCCAGCGCCGCCACCTGCTCCGGCTTGCACAAGATACACAGCGGCGCCCCCAACTCCTGGGCCTTACTCCACAACGGCTCGCACTCCGGCTGGCAAAACACATCCTCCTCAATCGGTCCGCGCAAACGCACCCCCCGCACTTTTGTCTCACCCACCAAACGCTCCAACTCCACCGCCGCCGCCGCCCCGCGCGGATCAATCACCCCAATCCCGGCAAACTTGCCCTCATATTTTTCTAGCGTATCGACGATAAAGCGATTGTCGTACTGGTAGTGCAACGACAATACAAACACTGAATGATCAACCCCCGCCTCCTCCATATACTCCAACAGCAATTCTGCCGACCCCGGATAGGGCACTTCCGTACGCGGATATTTCTCCACATTATCAGACCAAATATGCAAATGACTATCAACAACCGGTGCCATATTTTTCCCTTTCTTCTTTTTTCTTTTTAACTATACGTAAACGTAAGTACTGATCGTTCGCTTATTTCTTGCGTAAAAGACAGAATTGATACATGCTTCTGGTATGCAACCAGAAGCTCAGATTCATACGGAACGAATAGATGATGTCCCGCTGCTCATAATACACGACAAAACGTAAAAGACCTACCCCTGGGCAACAAAGGGAAATAAGTTTAGGGTATTCACAGTCCGTATTCCCCTTCAACCAGGAGCAGGTCGATGTCCCCCCAAACTAATGA